>Ga0209491_10005713_pt1 | contig 17948 bp, 23 predicted proteins | sample BON02_FD_187213 | JGI IMG/M metagenome (GOLD analysis project Ga0209491, IMG submission 187213) | Freshwater microbial communities from Lake Bonney liftoff mats and glacier meltwater in Antarctica - BON-02 (SPAdes) (version 2) | ecosystem: Environmental > Aquatic > Freshwater > Ice > Glacier...
ATATATATATATATATATATATATATATATATATATATATATATATATATATATATATATATATATATATATATATATATATATATATATATATATATACGTCGTGTGTCTGTGTGTGTTACTTGTTTCTCTTGTTACAACAGATGGATACGGTGCGAGGGGCCGACGCACGCTTTCGGGAAGAGCGTGAAGGGCGGCGACTGAGAGGGGTTAACCCTACGCGTTACAAAATCAAGGTCATAATGGTATGGGGGAGTTTTCTTATTGCTGCAGCAGCGCTGCAAACACCCACGAGAAATGGTAATAACGCCCAAGGCGTCAACCTCACTTTTCTCGTGTTATAACAGGTGGATCCGGTGCGAGGGGCCGACTCACGCTCTCGGGAAAAGCGCGGAGGGTGCCGACTGCAGATCTCCGTCTGACGGTCCGGCGCCTACCAACAATTTTCAGGGCTAGCCTCAAATACTCATATATACAGATCAAACGAAATTTCGGTTGGACCCGATTTATATGTTTATACATATACATACACATTATTGTCATATGTATTTATGGATGTAGAGGCGGCGACTGCAGAGCTGCTGCTGATGGTCCTGCGCCTACCAACAACGGTCAGGGTTAATCTCAAATATATATATATATATATATTTGTATATATATATAAATATATATCAATCGGGTTACCCGGCCCCCTACCTGCCGCATATATGTATGAACATGCAAACAAATGCGTCTAATACATATGTATGTATGTAGAGGGCGGCGACTGCAGAGCTGCTGCGGACGGACTGATCTCTACAAACCGCTTCTTAGGTTCGCAGAGGACAAACGACCATAGAGATTTTTTTTTTTTTTCTGTTGTGCCACGTTTCCTCTAAGTACTTAGAGGGAAAGCGGCACAACTGGTGCAGTACGGCTCTTTTCCTCTACATGATGATTCCGTTTGATGTATGATATATATTGAAATCTCTGTTTCCTATATATTATATATGTATATATGTATAGAGATATATCTCATATATATACATACCTACATGTATGTATAGCTCAAGGGAAGAGCGTAGAGGGCAGCGACTGCAGAGCTGCTGCTGACTGTCCGATATCTAGCAACCGCCTCTTAGGTTGATCGATTTCGTTTGATGTTTGATATGTAATTACATAACCATTCGTCTGTATGTATGTATGTATGTATGTACATACATCTTTATTTACGTATATACACATATATGTATAGCTCTAGGGTAGGGCGTGGGGGGTAAGGTCTGTAGATTTCCTCATGCCGGTATAGCGGCTACCAACCGCCTCTTAGGTTGATTGATTTCGTTTGAAATATGGTATATTTACCTTTTATAATATTTATACATGTATTTACATATACTAGCAGAGCTCGCTATCCGCGGAGCCGCTACCCGCGTGTGCTGCCGCGCAAGCGCGGCAGCCGGGGGAGGAGGGATGGCCGCTAGCTACCTGTAGCTCCTTGGAAGCTACGCCTCCCCCCCTCCGGTATTGGCGTAGTGCTCCCCATTGGTATCGGCTCTATGATAGTGGTGTAGTGCTCCCCACTGGTATCTGCTCTAGAAGGTTCTAAACGGTTCTAGATAGCTGCAAGTGCTGGTGTGTAGATGATTTGAGTGCGGCAACTGACGAGTAGTGGTGGTGGTCAGCTGTAGCGAATACAGTATGAATACACACACGGCGGTATCTATATGCAAGAATTGTAAGTACGCGTAGTGCTACACGTGGCATGCAAGAACGTTCGCTATCCGCGTGGTCGCTACTCGTATCGTTGTTGTGCGAACGCAAGAGTTGTCTAAATGCAAGCTGCTTCTAGTTTCTATTACCACGACGCTGTGCAGCGGCGGACATGAAGCATGGCAGCTATGTGATGGCGTGTGAGTTGCTAGGGCCGCGTTGCGGCATCGACACACGCATGCGCGACGGTGTGTATAAGACGATTCTATCGATCTCTAAACATAAGCGGTGGCGTGCTTGGTGATTGACGAAGGGCGCCGGGTGGACGGACGACGAGAAGTTTAGAGTAGCGTCGTAGTCCTAGTCGAGGTCGGCGTCGCAGCTCTCGCAAGTGAAGCCCCACTTGTCGAGCAGATGGTGTCGCGCTCTAGCATGTGGATGTCATCGTCGAGCTGCACGATGCGCAGCAAGCCGTGGAACGGCTTGTCCCACACGTAGCCAAGCGCGGCGTGGAGGACCGGGGAGATGTGGTACGTCTTGCCCTTGATTGAGAAGTACAGCAGGGTGATCTCCAAAGACGCTGTCGATGCAGGAGAGGTCGCGGATGGTGGCGATCGTGATGTGGGGGATGTCGGCGCGGATCCTCCAGTCCTAGGGCGGTCGAGGACAGTTTAAAGTCAGTATTGACAGTTTAAAGTCAGTATTTTGCGAAACGCTGAGCAGTTTGCCAAAACTGGCGAGTTTTTTTTTTGCGAAAAAAAAAAAAAAAAAAAAGCCAGCAAAAAAGCCGAAGAAATGAGCGAGCGGCAAAGCCAATTCGCAGCCACGCCCCCCAACCGGCGGGGCGAGACGGGGCGGCAGCCGCAGGTGCTCGCGCGCGCTCCCTCGCCTGTCTCCCCGTCTAGGCCACGAGGACTAGCTGGGGCCCGACCCGCGCGCGTCCCGTGGGCCCCATGCCCACCGTTTCCCCAGTCGGGCTTTTTTCTTTGGCGGCGATCGCGCCGGCGAAGCCTGAGATGTCCCAACCATGGCATAGCGGCTGGAAGTAAGACGCTATACCGCACCGCGCTGACCTCTTCTATGTCATATCGTGCACTGCAGGGCCGTCACATCTAGCCCCTCAACCCCAACTACTCGCGACGTACATGGGCAGCCTCGCTTGGGCCGCCGGCGCCAATTTGGTACCTTAACTGCATAAGCTTCTGAGGCCGGACGAGTCGTCGCCGCTGCCCTTGCGGGTTAATTCTAACCCCTAACCTAACCTGCCGGAGCTGGCGACCATCCGCCCAGGGGCCTTCACCTTCGGCCACCTCCACGTGCTCGGCGGCCTGCTCTACGGCCGGGCCAAGCAAGGGCCCTCGCGCCACGGGTGGTTAAACGAGCTCTTCGCGCGTGCTCACTGTACCAGCGACCGTGGCACGGTCCTGCACCTGCGGCTCCACCACCTCATGGGTGGCAACACCGCAGGCGTTGCGTCGCCCACCGACTGGCGCTGGCGCCAGACGGACCTCGCCAAGCGGGTGCTCAGGCGCGTGGAGGCCAGCGCCCAGGCGGCGGCGACAAAGAGCGACGCAATCAAGAGGCGCTTGGGCAGGGCAGAAGCTGGCAGCCGCGTTGGCCAAGAACCCGCGCGCCCACGGAGCGGTGACCCAGTGGCTTAGAACGGTGTGCCATACGTGTGCGCCGCGCCGCTGCCTCTCAACGGCGTTGACCCAGCCGCGCTTGCCGCGCAGCAGGTGTCTCGCAAAGTGGGCATTCGGCGCTCTGTACGGCACCTCCCCCGCCCTTTCTCTTCGGCCTCGGTGTGCGCCAGCCAGGAGGTGTGAGGTGTGGGCCTCAAGCCTCTGGCCAGGGCTGCTGCCACCGTTGGCGCGAGCTCGGGCGTGTGAAGACTGCGCTGCACGAGCGGCGCAAGCCCGCTGCGCAGCGCGTCGGGTGGGCGTCGGACAAATCAAAAGCGTGCGGTTACTAGCTATGTCTCCCCCTCTCCTCCCTGCTGCCCACACCAGTGACGGAAGTGGCGGCGACAGCGGCGTTGGCAATGGATGCGGCTGAGCTGCGTCGACCGCGCTCGCGCTGGCAGCAGCGGCAGCTCCAGCAGCGGTAGCGGCTGCGGGAGGCGCGGATGCGGCTGGCATGCTAGGCACTGCACGGCCAGCTCCTATGATGCCCCACGACGGCGCGTTTTCACAGCTCGGAATTGGCCGAGCGACAACTCGGCGGCGGCAGCGGTGGGGCGGTGGCAGTAGATAGGAGAAGCGACGAACTCGCCGTGGCCGGCGCTGGCGAGTTAGCGCGAGGTCGCACCGGCAGCGCGACGGAGCGTGAGGCCCTTTTTTATTTTATTTTACGCTGTGCGCGCACGATCTCAGAGCGATCGCCTAGGTTCAGGGCGTGGGCACGCGCACGGTCGGGCGCATTGCCCCTCGGGCTGCGGCTACCTCGTCTGGGTAGTGTGTCTGGTGGCCTCTCCCGTCGTGGGTCTGTTGTCTGAGGCTCGTGGGCGCCCACCAGGGGTGGATATTGCGAGGCATGTCCCTGTCAAAAGGCTTAAAACAGCCTTTAAACAAAACTAAAACAAAACTCGAGGCAATTTCATTAATAAAAATGCCGTGAAGTGGGTCGCTCGTGTCCCCTTTGTATTATAAACCGTCTGTGAAGTATGTCGGCATTGCCGAAAAGGCATCGGACCGCACTGGATGGGCCCATGCGGAGCGCACGGCGCTCCAGGAGCGTTCTGAGTGGCTCCACACTCGTGCCATATCATGTGTTGACGGACCTGACCAGCGTTGCGCGCGCCAGGCTTGTGCGCAGCTCCGACGAGACGGCTCACCAGCTCATCTGTCACCGTCGCGCCAGCTTCCACAGCCCGGAATCGATGCAGTGATGCGTGCTGCCCGTTCAGCCGACGGTAGTGTGTTCCCTAGGTGTGTATGTAGGTGCCCGCCGCGAAGATGAGGGTGCCCGCGATGCCTCGCGCCGTGGGCTTGGCCTCAAATGTCCAGCATTGCTGCTACGGCGGCACCGGCCAGAAAGCTGCCCATGAAGCCGGGACACGATGCGCGGGCAAGAAAATCGATGCGCAGCGTGTCAACATACATACAAAGGAACCTTATTTCACCTTTCTCGGCTCGATCCGATCAAATTGAAAATCGCCGATTTTGGCTCCACTGGGTCCTCAACCGCCCTGCCAGTTCGTGACGTCGAGGATCTCCTTGAGATCTTCGGCGGCGCCTGGGAGCTCGTTGCGTACGTCCGTGTAGATGCTCTGCGCATACAGCGGAGTGATGACGCGCAGCAAGCAACCGTGTAGACCCTTGTTGAAGCCCGTGAGCTTCCTGCCGAGGGCGTTGGCGCTGCGTTCCACGATGGTAGCTGCTTGCGCGTTGAGAGCTTTGTCACTTGGGTTCAAGATGAGGTACATGTTGCCTGTCGCGGTCCCAACCTTCTGGCCGGTGGGACCAGGGCGGCGGTATGTGGCGGCATGAAGGTGCGCGGTTGTTCCACGTGAAGTCGTGGCAGTGCCGGAGCCGCGTGGAGGGAGTCGTATCTTCTTCTTGGTTGACGAGGGCGAGGGCGTGGGCTCGTGCACGCGCTTGCCGCGGCTGCGCACAGGCGGCATGGATCGATTGCAGTCAGATGTGGACCAGTTAGTGACTTTGTAAAGTGTAGGGCGGTCGAGGATGATGATGATGATGTTTGTGTTTACCCCCGAGAGACACCTCCCCACATCAGGACAGCACGGGCCGGCCCCCAGCGGCACACCGCCGCCGGCACAGCCGCCCCCACCACCGCAGACACGGGAAACACAGTCCCACAGCGCGCCAACCCCACTCAAACGGCCTATGCTCACCCACGAAGGAGGGCCCAGGCCCAGGGTCAGCGCTTAGGCACGTGGACGCTGGTCCGTCCACAAAAGGCGCCATCGGCTGATAGTACCCAATGGTACCACCGCAAGATTGTCACCTCAACAATCACCGTCCCAGGTGTTGGGCTCCGCCCTGGCTTCCTTCTGCCCAGAAGGGCGGGGGTTTCTCTTCCTCTTAATCCCCAGCGCTGAGGGCTCAGAAGGAGGGTTGTCTCCCGAGGGACATCTCCCGCTGAGTGCAATTCCAGTGCTGGAGGCTCGGCACAGTCTCGAAGTTGAGTCGAGGCGCAGTTGAGCCGTTGCCTTGCCCCCCTGCGTGTATTGTCCACAAGTGGACTACAGGCAGAGGGACAGGCGCCGCTTCAGAGCAGGTGTGTGCACAGCGTCAGTGAGCGAGTCGCTTAGCTGCCGTGGCTCCTCAGCACACGTCGCCACGTCCAGCTCCAAGTCCACCGCAGCCGGCGGGGTGCTGTTGGGGCACGAATCACCAAAACAGCTCTCTCGCAATCTCTGCATGGCAGGACGGCACAGGATGCGGGTGAGGCTGAGGCCGCGCACCTCCTCTCTGCACTTCCGCGCCTGGAAGACAAGAAGGCGGTTGGCGCTCCGACGATGTCTCGAGTTCGGCAACGTCGAAGGAGCCTCAGCCTCAGGCTCCTCAGGGCGGGCAGTGCGCGCGCGTCGCGCAGACTGCGGAGCCCGAGGAGGGACCACTGCCGGCGAGCGCCGAGGCGGCGCAGCTTGCGCAAAGCGCTTCCCAGCATCGCGGGCGAGCATGATGGTCATGCCGCCCACGCGCACCTCAAGCGCGCCCGCGCGTTTTGCGAGGCGCAGTACGAGGCGCAGGTCGTGCTCTGTCACCTTGCCGCCATGTTGCTCGCCCGACCGCGCCCGCCTGGCAGGGTCAGCGACGTCGGCAGCCATGGCAATAAAGTAACGGCCCCAGTGGAGCCAAAATCGGCGATTTTCAATTTGCTCGGATCGAGCCGAGAAAGGTGAAATAAGGTTTCTTTGTGTGTATGTCGACACGCTGCGCATCGATTGTCTTGCCTGCGCGTCGTGTCCCGGCTTCATGGTCAGCTTTCTGGCCGGTGCCGCCGTAGCAGCAATGCTGGGCATTTGAGGCCAAGCCCGCGGCGCGAGGCGTCGCGGGCACCCTCATCTATCAACTTCTATAAAACACATGCCAAAGATCTAGCACCGCATCTACGCCAGCTCTTCCTAGCAGAAGCCCACTCAAATGGCCACATGTCAGAGGCTATGCGCCACGCAGTGGTGAGCCTACTACACAAAGGAAAAAATCTCCCGCGCGACCTCGACAAAAATTACCGTCCCATTTCTGTCACCGCAACCGAATTCCGCATTCTAGGACGATGCATCCACCAACACCTAGCCACTTTCATAAGGCACCTTATCGGCGAAACCCAGTTGGGCTTTGTCCCGGGTTGCCGCATAGATGAGAACATCCTCGCCCTTACAGAACTCGCCAATTTCTGCGACTCCGACGACAGCAGAGGCGGCATTTTCGTGATGCTGGACAACGCCAAAGCATATGACATAATATGGCCGAGTACAATGGCCCTTCCTACAAAAATTGTTAAAAGCATTTCGATTCTCTCAACTCTTCCTCTCCCTCATCGGGATGCTCTTTACAGACATATCGTCATCACTCAAAGTCAATGGCCACATTGGAGCCCCCTTTCCCATCCGAAATGAAGTACGCCAAGGATGCTGCGTCGCCCCCCTCCTATACCTCCTCGTCCACGAGTGCTTCCTCAAAATGATCCGCAATGACACCACAATCAAGGGGATTCCCATACCAACGCAGGAAGGTGAGTTCAGCGACTCAGCCCACTCCAAGATGCGCGAGCGCGCCTTTGCTGATGACACCGGGGTCGCTCTAGCATCAGATGCCTCCCTCAACAGGCTCTTTGAGATTGCTGACCAGTACCCTCTGGGCTCGGGGAGCAAACAACAAATAGAAAAGACGGTCGGCATTCGTTTCGGATCCGCTAGCAACATCACACCACCCCCCGATCACTCCTTCACATGGTATCGATACGGAATCGATCCTATCCCCTCACAACATAAATACCTGGGGATCTCCGCCGGCACCCCTGATCAAATCTCTGCCCAATGGCAGGCCAAACTCAACGCACTCGAAGCCGAACTCGACCGAGCCCTACTATCCTCTAAAATCCCCCGAACAGTATTTGGGAGATCCCTCTGGGTCAAAAACTACTTTGCAGCCAAAGTTTGGTACACCTTCCGCTTCCAAAAACCCTCCGCAAGCGAGCACTCTTGACTCATCACTTTCCTCCAGAGACAAATCAACCGCCTTACTTTCGGATCATTTCGCTTCATTAAAGCTTCCACCGCCAAACACGCCTTTGAAGATGGAGGCCTCTGCCTTCTAAACCCTGGGCAACATCTCAAGGCTGAAAGCGCCATGCTAGTTAAGTAACTCCCAACTCCTATGCGAACCAGCCGGATCCCACCCATGGAAAACTTCTGGCGATACTCCCTCAACAGCGCCTACCCTAATTTCAATATGGGCCTGCGCATAATCACCTCTTCATGCAATTTTCAGATGCTCCGCCGCCATGAGCCCGCCTCCATGCTACAGCGACACACCTTTGAGGCCTGGGCCGAGATTGACATACAACTTACCCCCGCCACCCCACCAGCAACACTAGACTTAAAATCGAACGGGCATACTACACGCCAACCTAGCCCCTATAATAAAAAGAAAGACCCCGCCTCAGTCCATAACCAGATAAAAATGAAGCCACCCCCAGCTGAGACCCTGGTAGTATACCCAGACGGATCATACCACCGTACCGACCAGCGACGGACCGGATGCGCGTTCGTCATTGTATCAGGAGGCGACGGAGACGACGACCTACATGCCTCTGAGGTGGCCCTAGGGTGGAAGCTCCTCCCAAAAGGCTCCAACAACGACACTGCCGAACTGTTCGCGGGTATTGAAGCCCTCAAATGGATTCTTAAATTTGACCGAGATCGCAAACGCCCGATCCTCATCCGCTTTGACTCGTCATACGCCGAAGGGACCGCTCTGGGACACATCACTCCAAAAAAAAACCTTTGGCTCGCCCAACACCTACGCCAACTCTGGATCAAGGTACTCAAGGAAAGGGCCGGCCAAGCCTGGGCCCGCCACGTCGCCGGCCACTCTGACCACAAATGGAATGATACCGCGGACAAGCTCGCTAATAAAGGGGCCAGGGGCTCCTCGGGAACAGTAACAGCAGCCTTAGCACCTGATCGTGCCCCACCCTTGGCTGCGAATATACTTCGTCAGGCGTCAGGCCCCCGTACCGCGCACCGCCCGCCTCACTGCAAATCATCAATCAATTAAAGGTCCTCACAAAGCCACACACGGGGCCAAGGAGAAGCCACGACCCAGAACCACCACACGGTGGGCAAACCCTGCATCACGAAGTGATGCAGGCTTGGGGGGCTGTGAGCGAGTCGCGACAGCACTAGTCTGCGAAACTCGTTCGTTAGCACGCCTTTTGTATTTCAGCAGTGGCGTGCAATGAAACTGATGGACGCCACCTCCGCGGGCGTCTCCTCTCCTTGGGGGGAGAAGGAGATGCCCGGGCACGTGGTCCCGACTTATAATATACCTACAATAATGATAGTAGATAGTACATCGATGGACTGCGACTACGTTACGTAGGGGCGTCGTCCTCCCGTGTGCGCCTCGCAACGCCAGATGGTCCATCGCAACGCATCACCCGGTCGTCCCTTCCGTCCACTCCGCCTCCGTCTCCCCAGCCCCTCACCCTCTTGTCACCCCGGTGCATCCCCACGTCACCGACACCGACACAGTTGCGGCCGTCATCGTCGCAGTCCATTGCTTCGCCGCCCGTACTAGTACTTCCGGCCGCAGCTGGGTGAACCCCGGCGCGCCGCTCGGATGCTCCACCGTTCGTCAACCTAGCACCCGTCGGCAACGCCGAAGGTTTGCTCCTGAGTGCGGCGGCCGCCGCAACCAGCATGACCCCCCGGCGCCCGCGCACTTTGAGGTTGGATAAGACGAGACCTACCTCAATCCTCGGACCCTGCATCACCGCCTCCTCGACCGCGGCACGTGTCATCCCCATCTCTCGCCTGCCCACTAGGAGGGCCTGCCGGTCCCACGCCCACGCTTGCTGGTGGGCATCGTCGCGTCGGCGTCCAGCGAGGAGACGCTGGTTTTCTTTTTCTCGGAAGCGATGAACGTCCTCCGTGGACCCGTGGTGCCACTGGCGCCGCCTGGGGTGGGCGTACATCGAGGTGCCCGCTGCCGCCCGCCTGTCTGTCAAGAGCGCCCTTCCCGACGGAGTGATCTCCCCCTGCCTCAACACTCGCGCGCAACCGTTTTGACTCTCCCGTGCTGGTGGCGCCTGTGCCGCCTCACTGCCAACATTACGACGGCAGCACCCACCCGTCCAGAGAGGGACCTATCCCCAGAGTTAGATGAAGAAGCCCCCCCCAGCCCCAGCCATGACCATGGCCGACTCTATTCATACGACGCACAGGCATGCTCCTACCCACTCTTTTTCGGCCTCGATAGTACCTCCTGCACTGAGCGCTCTGCATCTATCAGTGTAAAACTTACAGAGGAAAAACGGGCCATCCTTTGGGCCTCTAAAAATCTCCGAACGGTGTCGGACCTCCTCCTCGCCTCCAGAACTGCCTTACGCACTACACTCTCCCACCTCCGCTCTGGAATCCGCCAGAATGCCCTAAACGAGGTAATCGCAGGCCTTCCCCTCAGCGTCACCAATGCCCTAGACCCTAGAAAAGGCGGCTCTAGCGGGTATATCCGTATAAATGACCCCGCTTTACCCTGTATTCACCGTTAGCCTCGACTCTCGCTTCTGTTAGAGTTGGGGCTTTCAGCCCCCCAAGCCTGCGTCGCTTCGCGACGCGGGGTTTGCTACCCTTGAGGTGGCGCTGGGATGGGCTTCTCCTGGCCCGTGTGTGGCTTTGTGCCTGTGTGCGGCTTTGTGAGAATTTGATTGATTGATTGACTGACCCCGCACAAACCCCACCCTTGCTGTGAACAGGTCTGATCAGCTGCGGTGCTCCAAGGGGTGACCACGTACTCATGCACGACGCCCGCGCCGACCCTGGCAACCAGGCCACGCACAACCAGCTCAACGCGGCCTCTCCGCAGCTCCAACCCGCAGTCGCTGGCTCCAACGACGAGGTCTCTGCGGCTCTGCCGCGTGCGCAGACGGCAGCCCCAGGCAGCGGCCAGGGCGCCGACGGGCCCGCACCCGCGCCAGCTGCGGGTCCCGGCCCCAACGGGCCGCCCGCCCTGCCTCATCCGGGCGCCTGCGCCACCACCGGCCCGACGGCCGCCGACGGCCTGGCGGCTTCACCGGCCGTGGGCGACGAGGACGCCCCGATGCCTGACGTGCACGACGCGAGCAGCGGCGCGGCGGCTGGCCCAGCCGGTCACCAAGACCCGGCGGACATCGCTCTGACCGCTAACGGCACGGCGGGCGGCACTCCCGAGCCCACGCCCCCGCCTCCGACGACTCTGACCTGCGAGTCGCCACCCTCGTCAGATACCGAAACGCCGAGCAAGCGCTCCATCCACTTCTACCACGCACTGGCGGGCTCCGACTTGAAGGCGGCGATGCGGCAGACGCGCGACACTCTGCTCGACGGCTGCACCAAGGCCGTCCAGGATGGCCTGCACGCCGCCGCGCCGTTCATCGCCCAGGCCAAGGGGCGCGTGCTCATCGCCTCCAAGGGCGGCTTCTTGTCCGCCAAAGCCAAGAAGGAAAAGTGGACCAAAGAGCCCATCCCGGTGCTGGTCGTGCACATCTTCTCGCGCGAGGCCGAATACAGCGCGCTCCACGCCTTTTTCTTCAATTGGAGCTCGCCGCCGCCTTTTGTGTCGCCGCTCCCCGCTCCGCTCTCCGCGGCGCCGCAGCCGCAGCCACCACTACCGCCGCCGCCCTCGCCACCGCCATCAACGCCACCGCCGCCCGCTCCCCAGGACTCGCCTCTACCTGCGCCACCGCCGCCAACTTCACAGGAGCCGTCTATGCCCGCGCCACCGCCGCCTGCACCAGAGGGCACCACCTTATGTTTTGACCCCCCCTTGCTCGAGATCCAATTCGCACTGCGAGAGGCGGCGCGCGCCGGGCGTGTTCCGGAGGGCTCGGCCCTCTTCCTCGCGGGCGGCGCGCACGTCGGCGCTGTGCTCTGCTTCCTCCACGCAAACGGCATCCGCTTCATCTCGATGCAGCAAGACAACCACCAGTCTATGCACCAGGACCTCCAGGGCCGCGAGGGTTTCGAGGAGCTCAGCACCCTCTTCACGTTTACGGAGACGGTCCACGAGCTATACGCCAAGGACGCAGCGATGGCGGCCCTGCTGAAGACGAAGCCCGCGTTCACGCGCGACTTCGTCTGGAGCATTAACACGCTCACCGCGGCCACGCTCAAGATTGCGACGCCCAAGAAGCTCGCCCGCGCCGACCTCCTCATCGTCCAGCTCAACGAGACCAAGCGCACCGCGGGGTCCTTTTACCTCGGCTGCGTCCACAACCTGGAGGCCATCACGGAGGAGGACGGCCTCCTCCGACTTTTCTTCGCCGACATTCTCGGCGTCGAGCCTGGCGCGATCGGCCTCAGGAAGGACGCCAGCGACATCACCAAGTGCTGCTTCCGGCTCGACTACCCGTCCCAGGCCCTCTCGCGCGCCCTGGTTGTGCTCCTGCCGTTCTTCGCGCAGTGCGCCAACGCCCTGGACAAGGAGGACCTCCCAGGCGCGGAACGCGCTGACGGCGGCGGCGTGCTGCGCTTCCTCACCGCCGTCGACGCAGACCGCTTCATCGAGATACAGGGCTACCTCTATCCGACATTTACTCGCCACGAGCGCGACGACTACTTGCGCGGCGGAGCTGGCGGCGCCGGCGACGCCAAGAAGATATCCAACATGGAGGTCCGTCTCCAAGGGATCCTCGACTCTCTCTTCACCGAGCGCGCGGCGGCGGACGCGGCCACCAAGGAGGCGTTCGAGTCGGCGTCGGACGAGATCAAGCTCGTCGGCGCCGCGCAAGACGAGCACGCGGCCAGCGCTGGCGCCAAGCTCACCGACATGGCCGGCTCGCTCAAGGCCTCCATCAACACCGCCGTCAATAGCTCCATCAAGGTCATGGGCGCCCATACGCTCCGCGTCGGCGAGGTGGTCGCGGGCAAGATCGCAGAGCTCGCGGCCCGTTCGAGCGCCTCCCAGAAGGCCATCGAGAGCAAGGTCGACGCGCTTGGTGTGGGCGTGTAGGAGATTGGGCAGAACGTTGCACTCTCGATGGGCACACTGGCCCTAATGGGCGGGGGCGTTTCGTCAGCGGCGCGGCAGGCTCAACTCGCTGGGCCAGACGGCGTTCCCAACCTCGACCCCAACGCTATCGAGGGTAGGCGCGCTCGGGAGGTGGCCGCCGCCGTCAAAGAGTCTCTTGACCGTGCCGAGGCGGTGTGGGCACGTCCGCGGGCTATGGCGATGGCCGTCGGCGGGCCTGGCGGCGCCGGCTCTAGCTTGGAGGCGCTTCCGGCTGCCGAAGCGGAAGAATCCGACTCTGAGGAGGAGTCTGAAATGAGCGACGACGTGCAGTGCGCGTGGCCCGACTCACCCTGTACACCCCGCCCCACTATGTCCTGTATCTACCCTGCATCCCCTCCTCCCCCTTACGCGTGCCTTTCTTCGTTTCCTCTCACAGGGAAATCTAAGACTCAAGAGTTGTCAAGAGCCGATGGGGCGGAAGGAGCATGCCATCAAGGTCTTTTTAGGACAAGGCATCTGGGGGCAGTGAGGGTGTGATGGGAGGGGGAGGGTGCGTGTGTAGGGTGAGGACGGGGCGCGGCGGCGCCGTCTCAGTTTAGAACCGTGTGTGTGTGGACAAACTGATGCGGCGACGGTGAAGTTACATACGTTTTATTACTCTTGCTTGAATCAACGCGTGGCAATTCATGTCAAATCTCACCCGCTCCTGTGTCCGCGCGTATGCAACACCCCCATCACGCACGGGCGCCTACACTCCACGCGCCACTGCGGCCTTTTGCGCTTACTCTTTACTCGCCACCCTCTCGCTTGCTCCTACCCAGCGCCCCACTATTAATATCCCTCTCGCCGACAACACCGCAGGCGCGGCCCCTCCAATATTGGCTCCCCCACTTCTGGCCGTCTTTACTCTTACAGCTCCTTATCCTTACCCTACTTGCTAACGCCATCCTGACTGTAATTCCGCAGCCGCCGCCGCAGACACTGCCAGCATCGCCGCCGACAGCCCTCCTGGCACCCCCCTCGTCGCAGCCGCCAACACAACAATTATTCCCGCCTCCACTAGCGTCACCATCACCGCCACCGCCGCCGTCGCCTCCGCCGTCTCCTCTTCCGCCGCCACCGCCGCCGCTGCCTGCATCCCCGCCGCCCCTCTCGCCGCCACCCTCGACGACGGGTTAAGGAGGTTAACCCGAGCCATCACCTCCTTCGACGCCGCCCTCGTCGCCGCCTCCGTCATCGCCGCCACCCTTGCCGCCGCCTACATCTCCGCCGCCTCCTTTGGCGCCGCGGTCGTCGCCATCTCTGTCACCGCCGCCGCCCTCACCGCCGCTGCCGCCTTCGCCACCGCCCCCTTCAGTGCTGCCGTCGTCGTCGCCCCCGTCACCGTCGCCGCCCTCACCGCCGACGCCTCCGCCACCGCCTGATTTATCGCCGCACTCGCTGCCGCCTCTGGCATCGCCGCCGCCCTCGCCGCTGCCTCTGCCTCCACCACCACCTTCGACGCCGCCCTCGTCGCCGCCTCCATCGTCGCCGCTGCCCTCGCCGCCGCCTCCGTCTCCACCACCTCTTTCGACGCCCCCCTCGTCGCCGCCCCCGTCATCGCCGCCGCCCTCGCCGCCGCCTCTGTCTCCGCCGCCTCCTACGGCGCCGCTGTCATCGCCGCCTCCGTCACCGTCGCAGCCCTCGCCGCCGCCGCCTTCGCCACCGCCTCCTCCACCGCCGCCCTCGCCGTCGCCGCCATCGCCCCCGCCGCCCCGCCGCCTTCCTCCTCTCCACGACCTTCTTCGACGCTGCCCTCGTCGCCGCCTCCGTCGCCGCCGCCGCCCTCACCGCCGCCTCCGTCTCCGCCGCCGCTTTCGGCGCCGCCTTCGCCGCCACCTCCGTCGCCGCCGCCGCCCTTACCGCAGCCGCCTTTGCCACCGCCTCCTGCATCACCGTTCTCGATGCCGCCTTGGTCGCCTCCGCCGCCTTCGCCGCAGCCGCCTTCGCCACCACCTCCTGTGACGGTGCCCCTGTCGCCGCCTCCGTCACTGCCGCCGCTCTCGCCGCCGCCTCCATCATCGCCACCGCCCTCGCCGCCGCCTCTGCCGCGGACGCCCCCCTCGTTGCCGCCTCTATTGCCGCTGCCTCTTTCGGCGCCGCCGTCGTCGCCGCCATCGTCACTGCCGTTGCCCTCACCGTCGATGACTCCTCCAACACCCCCTCCAATGGCGCCCTCGTCGCCGCCTCCGTCATCGCCGCCGCCCTCGGCTCTGCCCCCATCCCGGCCACCATATCTTACGCCGCCATCGCCGCCAATTCCGTCACGGCCGCCGCCCTCACCTCTGCTGCCTTCGCCACCGGTCCCTTCACCGCAGCCATCGTCGCCGAGTGTGCTGCTGCCGCCCATGACGCTACCCAGCAAGGAGCCGCCGCCCGCGCCGCCTCTGCTGCCGCCGCCACCACCCTTGCCCCCACGTAGTAAACTGCCACCGTTCACGGCAACACCGCCGCCACCGCCGCCGCCTCCCCCGACGCCCCAGCCCTTCGCGCAACGATTCCCGCCCCCACGGCTTCCGCCGCCCAACGGCTCGCGGCGGCGTCGGCGGTGGAACCCCTGCTTGGGACGCGAATGTTCCGCCTGTACCGACGGGGACGGCCCGGACGAAACGCGCGGTGAAGAGGCGCACGGCAGGATGCGCGTCGTTTCCTGGAACACCGGGGCGCTCGGCAACGGCCCCGCAGCCGCCGCTAAACTCATAGCCCTGGAGGCGCTGATAGTGGGCCATGACGCCGACATTGTCTTGCTTCAAGAGATATCTGGGCGGGCTAAGTCCGGAGGCACGACAGGAGTACCCGCGGCTCTTGGTTCTCTATGCCATTCGCTGGGGTTCAAGATTTTCTTCTTGCCAGATACGGGTGACGCGACCGACGATGCGAAGGCAAGGCGGGACTGTTCCCTACGCAATGGTGTCGCCATCCTATGGCGTGCTGAACGTCTTGCCCTCCAAGGCGACGGGTTCGCGCTCGCCCGCCGCACCGCGGGGGTCCGCCTCCTTCGGCTGCATGACCAGACAGGGCTGGCGGCCATCGTTATCCACGGCTTGCACGGGGCGCCCTCACTGCGAGTCGAACAGTTCCGAGCGGCCCGAGAGTACGCGGCGGGCTGTCCGGTGGCCATCGTCGGCGGCGATTTCAATGCAGTCTCCTGTCGCCAGATGCGCGTATCCCAGCGGGCACTCGATGCGGCAGACCACGCGCTGCGGTCGTTTGAACTAGACAGCGCGCGCTGTTCCCACATAGGGTGCGCCTTGAGGCCGGCCCGCCCGGGCGAGTAGGGGCACGCTAACGCAGACGAAGGAGCAGGCGCCGGTCCCCTGAAGCGAGTCATGCACGACAATGACGTACGCCTACCTTTCACTCGGCGCGCCTACAGTGACAACGGCCAGTCGGCAGCCGTCCTCGACGGGGTCTATGTCTTTATCTCAGCGGCCTACGAGTGGAAGCTTGACGGCTCGACCTGCGACGGCTACGGCTCGCTCCCAGCAGATACTCTGGCGGAGCAAGCCGGAGAAGTTAGGGACCACATTCCAGTAGTGGCAAGCTGCGCCCTTAAGGCGGCTGTGGAAGTCTCGCGCCGGCCCACGACGGTCAAGATTTGCGCCTGGGGGTCACGCGAAATCGATGCCCTCCGCGCGCGCCTGCGGCCAGCGGCGCACGACAGTCGGCGCGTTGATGGCGAGTCCGCCGGAAGGTGGCATGCCCGCATCACGCGCACCATAGTGCTCGCTGTCCGCGCCACGGCTCTCCAGCATGCAGCCTCCATGCCGCCGCGCATCGGCGGCAGCGACGGGGCCACAACCGCCATCACCCAGCTTTACCGAAGCGCGGTCAAGCTGCGCGCCTGCGCCGGCGGCTTAGCGGCACATTTTTCGGAGGCGCAATTCCGCGCATCGTCCTTGGCACACTCCAAGGCGGGGCCAATAAAGCACGCCCGAGGCTTCACAATGGACGGCGTCCGCCATATTTGCTGGATCCTCCACCGGCGCGTCAAGTCCTTAGCGCACGCACTGCTCAAGGCGCGCCGACAAGAAGGGACGAACGTTCTCGCGCAACTCAAGGAGGCGGACAGGATCGCCGACGACAAGGGCCGAGCCTATGCGATCAATCTAGCGCTGCGCTGAGCCCGCCCACAAGGAGGCTCCAGTGTCGCTGACGTCTACATCGACGACGATCCGACGACAAACCCTACACCTCTCGTCGATCCGGCCGGGGCGCTCGCCGAACTCGGAAATATTGGCAGGCTCGCTATGGCCGCAATGCGAGGCGAGGGCTTTCACCGGGGCGCTCACGAGGCCTGGCTGGACAGCGTGCTCACTGGCGGCGAGAGCTGACCGGAACTCAGCCTAGACGGCAAAGCATGGGACGTTCTTGAGGCACATTCAGACGAGCGGCTCGAGGCCACCCTCAGAAAGACGCCCAGCAAAGCCGTCGGCGCGGATGGCTTTGACGTCACGTGGCCCTCGGCCAGGACCGAGGATGGGCACCTAGTGCCCGAGGCCATCCGTAGTATATACTTTGCGAGCCTGCGGGCCTGCGCGGCGGAGAGGTCTTTTCCGCCGAATTTCAAGACCATCATATACGTGCTCCTTCCCAAGCTGGGAGCAGACATTTGCGTTCTGCAGCAGCGCCGCGATATAGCGCTATATTGCACAGGCCAAAAGCTGATCCAGAAGACCTGCATGAGTGGTCTCAGCGACCAGCTGCAGTCACAACTCGCGCCCAAACAGCTCGGATGGACGCAGGCCCACGGCGCCACGGATGCGGCGATTCTTTTTGCAGCGCTCCACGACCAGGCGCTCGCGCGGGCTGGCGTCGCCATTATCCTATTCTTAGACCTGAAGCAGTTCTTTCCGAGGATACCGCCAGAGGGCATCGCTTTTGGAGCACTACTTCACGGGCTTCCTCCTGTCGTGCAGCAGCTAGCGGCGCGGGACTTCGCAGTCATGGAGGGGCGGTACGAGTCGCAGAGCGGTCTTGGCGAGGCCTTCACTATCGACTGGGGAGCTCTCATGGGGTGCGTCTTAAGCACTCAAA
>Ga0209491_10005715_pt1 | contig 17942 bp, 17 predicted proteins | sample BON02_FD_187213 | JGI IMG/M metagenome (GOLD analysis project Ga0209491, IMG submission 187213) | Freshwater microbial communities from Lake Bonney liftoff mats and glacier meltwater in Antarctica - BON-02 (SPAdes) (version 2) | ecosystem: Environmental > Aquatic > Freshwater > Ice > Glacier...
AGCCGCCCCGCGGTGAGCAACGACAACCCGTAGGCTGGGTCGCTGTTCAAGACAGAACCGCGACGAGGCGTTCGACAACGCTGTTCACCTCAACCCGGACAGACCTCAAACCAAGGAGGCACAAGCCGACCAAAAGGTGGCTTGAATTGACCAACTTTTGCGACAACTGGCTTGACAACGTCCGCAAGCCTTGCGGCTGAGGCACACTGCGCCCGCTATCTCGCCTGTCAGACCTCCACAATGGGGTCTAACTTCAACCAACCGGCATCCACGAAACCCGGAGCGGTTCAATCCACATTTCTTTGGCCGACTTCAAATTGATCCCCATCGATCCTTGCACTGTTGAAAAAGAGTTGCGCCAGGTACAGGCCCTCATGCAGCTTGAGCAAAAGGAAGACCAAGCGCAATTCAAACTCAAGAACACCAAGGCCAGCACCCAGGAGCGCCAAAAGCGTGGCCTCACCTGGTACCCCGTCACCATAACCAAGGAAGACATCGGCTTTAGCGGCAAAGTGGTGCTGGAGCTAGAACGCCCTGCCAGCCAGCAGGGCTTACACCTGTTTCAGGTGGGTAAAAACGCGTCGCTGTTTGGCAACACGCCGGGCCACTCGGCCCTTGAGCGGCCCACGCTCAATGGCGTGATCACCAGCGTTCGGCGCAACAAGCTGCTGCTGGCCACCACCAAGGAAGACCTGCCCGACTGGGTACTTGATGGCAGTAAGCTGGGTATTGATCTCACCTTCGACGAGGTGAGCTACCGCGAAATGGACCAAGCCCTGGGCAAAGTCATAAGCGCCCGCGGCGACCGGCTGGCCGAGTTGCGCGACGTGCTGCTGGGCGCCCGGCAGGCCCGCTTTCGTGTGCCCAAGGCCGACGACCTGTTTTACCCCAGCCCGCTCAACGCGTCGCAGCTGGCGGCCGTGCGCCATGTGATGGCAGCCCAGGACGTGGCCATCATCCACGGCCCACCTGGCACCGGCAAAACCACCACCCTGGTGCAGGCCATCCTGGAAACCATCCGGCGCGAGCGGCGCGTGCTGGTGTGCGCACCCTCGAATACAGCCGTGGACCTGCTCACCGAAAAGTTGGCTGCGTGCGGCGTCAAAGTGATCCGCATGGGCAACCCCAGCCGCGTGTCAGACCTGCTGCTGGAGCACACCCTCGAAGCCCAGGTGATCGCCCATCCGAGCTACAACAAGATGCGCTCGATGCGCCAAACCGCCAACCAGCACCGCGAAACCGCCAGCGTGTATGTCCGCCACTTTGGCTCTGAGGAGCGGCAGCAGCGTCAGCTACTCAAAGAAGAAGCGCGGATGCTGTTTCAGGCAGCCGACGATTTGGAGCGCCACATCACCGAGGATGTACTCGAATCGGTGCAGGTCATCACCTGCACGCTGGTGGGCGCCAGCAACCGCAACATCCGCCACCTGATGTTTGAGACTGTCTTCATCGATGAGGCTGCTCAGGCCCTGGAGCCGGGATGCTGGATTCCGATTGCCAGGGGCGAGCGCGTGATCCTGGTGGGTGACCACCACCAGCTGCCGCCCACCGTGAAAAGTGAAAAAGCCGCCCGCGAAGGCCTGCGCGAAACCCTGTTCGAGAAGTGCATCAAACGCCAGCCAGCCACAGCCCGCATGCTCACCGTGCAGTACCGCATGCACGAGAAAATCATGGCATTCAGTTCCCAGCAGTTTTACGACGGCCGGTTGGAGGCGCACCAGAGCGTGCGCCACGCCGGCCTGGATGCCTACGACCTGGGCTTTGCGCCCGACCTGCCTGTGGAATTCCTCGACACAGCTGGCTTTGGCTTCTTTGAGATAACCATCCCCGAGAGCCGCTCCACAGCCAACCCTGAAGAAGCAGATTTGCTGCTCAAGCGCCTCGTCCAGCTGCTGGCGCCTTACGACCAGGCCGCGCACGAGCAGGACCTGCTCACCATCGGCGTGATTGCCCCCTACCGCGCCCAGATCAACTATTTGAAGGACACCATTGAGGAAAACGACGCGCTTAGCAGCTTGCTGCAGCGCCGCGTGCTCAGCGTGGGTACCGTCGATTCGTTTCAGGGCCAGGAACGCGACATCATTGCGATTTCACTGACGCGCAGCAACACCCGCGGCGAAATCGGCTTCCTCTCTGACATCCGTCGCATGAACGTGGGTATGACCCGCGCCCGGCGCAAGCTGCTGCTCGTCGGCGACTCGTCCACACTCAGCTCAGATCCGTTTTTCAAGAAATTGCTGGCCTATGTGGAGTGCATCGGCGGCTACCGTACGGCCTGGCAGATCGCTGATTAGCGGTCCATCCCGAACGTTCATAAGGACGTTCGTGCAAGAGCTGGGATGAAGAAAAACGCCATTGCCCTTAGGCTGCATCTGCACCTGACTTTCGGTACCGATTTCCGAGACTGGGACGTGTCATCAGTCAATGCCCTGCAAACTTGAAAAGTAAGCTCCAGAGCCCGTGTGAGCTGAAATGGCCAAGGGATACGCGCTGCCTGATGGGCGCTGGACAGGCATCAAAGATTTGTTGCCCGACCGGGCTGGGCAGCCTGAGGCTACAGCGCGAGACAACAGGCTGTTTGCCAATGAGATGCCCTGCCGCTACTGCGCAGGTATTCCTTGGCACGACTTGCCCGAGCGCTTTGGGGACTTCTGCGTGGTGCATGCCCGCCGCTCGCGCTTGAGCGGGCCTGGCGTGTGGCAACAGATTTTCGAGGCTGTGTTGCGAGACGCAGATAACGAACAAGCCACGGTTGACAGCACCTTCGCGCGGGCCCACCCGCACAGTGCGGAGGCAAAGGGGGCGCCTGGGCAAGCAGGCGATTGGGCGCAGCTGAGGCGGCTTGGACACCAAGATTCACACTTCGGTCGATCCGTTGGACAACCCCACAGCTTTTCACCTAACGACCGCATAGCGCCTCGATTTGGCCGGCGCCGATGTTTTGCTCAAGAACACACCCGGACAAACTGTCATTGCAGACAAAGCATACGATGTCCAGGTACGACGGGTGCGGCGCCTGTTGGACTCAGGCAAAGGGGTCATGATCCCTCGCGCGGTGCGGACAAGCAGCTGCGCGGGCATGACCGTTATCTTTGCAAAGAGCGCCACTGATTAAAGTGAAGACTCAATGAAAAATCTTGCAGAAAAGCTTGGCCTGCGGGTCGATCCCACAATCTTTTTCATTTCTGCAGCCCTGAGCCTTGTGTTCGTTTTGGCCTTGACTGTGGCGCCTGTCACGATTGGAAATACATTTGCCACCGGACGTGCGTGGATCGTTACCAATCTGGGATGGTTCTTTATCCTTGGGGTGAACGTCTGGCTGGGCTTTCTGATTTACGTGGCCATGTCGCGACATGGCCATATCCGGTTGGGGCCGCGCGACGCACGGCCGGAATACTCCGACATATCGTGGTTCACGATGCTGTTTGCGGGTGGGATCGGCACAGTCTTGATGTTCTGGGGCGTGGCCGAACCGATCAGCCACTACAGCAACCCGCCCTTGCCTGGCGTCGGTCCTTTCACGCTACAAGCAGCGCAGGATGCCGTGTCAATCTCGCTTTACCATCTGGCCTTGCATACTTGGACAATCTTTGCGCTGCCAGGATTGGCATTTGCCTATTTCATCAACCGATATGACCTGCCCGTACGGGTCAGTTCGGTTTTCTATCCGCTGCTGCGCGAACGCATCTATGGGCCATTCGGCAAGGCAATCGACATTGCTGCGATCCTTGGAACGCTCTTTGGCCTAGCGGTATCTTTGGGGCTTGGATCGTCGCAGGTGGCGGCGGGGTTGTCTGCATTATTTGGATGGTCGAACGATACTGGCCTGCGACTTGCGATCTTGGCGACTCTAACCATGGTCGCGACCATTTCGCTTGCCGCAGGCCTCGACAAAGGCGTTCGGATTCTGTCCAATGTCAACATCGGCTTGGCGATCGGGCTAATGATTTTCGTGCTTGTCACCGGATCGACCCTTTTCCTGTTGCGTGGCATCGTAGAGACATTCGGGCTGTATCTGTCGAACCTGCCGCGACTCGCCTTCTGGAACGACATGCTCCACGGCAAAGAGATGGACACCGGAACCTGGGGCTGGCAGGGTAACTGGACAGTCTTTTACTGGGCATGGACCGTGACATGGTCACCGTTCATCGGACTCTTTGTGGCACGGATTTCGCGTGGCCGCACCATCCGGGAATTTGTTTTCGGCGTGCTTCTGGCACCTTCCCTGTTCACGATCATCTGGTTTTCGATCTTCGGCTGGCAGGCCATCGCCATCGATGGTCTGGGTCAGGCACAACGTCTGGCGATGGGCGAGGAGGCAGGCCGGATCAGTCAGGCTGTCGCGGAATCTATTCCGCTGGCCATGTTTGCGTTTTTTGCCGAACTGCCTTGGGCTCCGTTCACGCAAGGCCTTGCGGTTCTTGTCGTCGCTATTTTCTTTGCTACCTCGTCAGATTCTGCGTCTCTGGTTGTTGACATGCTTTGTACCGGGTCTTCCAAGGCAGGTCCGGTACGGCAGCGCGTTTTCTGGGGACTGGCAGAAGGTGCTATTGCCGCGGCGCTGATCGTGCTGGCGGGCGAAGCAGGACTGGTCGCTTTGCAACAGGTCATCACGGTCATCGGTTTGCCGATCTTCCTGCTGGTCTGCATGATGATCCCCGCGTTGCTAAGAGGCTTCGCTGCTGAGGATATCGCGCACATCAGCATCGGCAAGCGCCCAGATCTCAGCGAGTTCGACACCGATTCCGACGAGACCGCTGAACGATCACGACGCTGAAGCAGCTAGGAGAAGTCAGAAGTCAGGGCAGCGACGCTGCCGGTCGACCGCGTCGCTGGATCATGACAACGCCTCTTCAACCACAAAGGCAGCGGCGGCCGCTGCGCCCCTGCCCCTCTGCGCCTCTACGCATCTGCGCGAACGCGTTTTACCCCCGAACGTCGAAGCGATCGAGCATCATGACCTTGTGCCAGACACTCACGAAGTCGTTCGTGAACCGGGTGTGGCCATCGCTGCTGGCGTATACCTCGGCGATGGCGCGAAGCTGACTGTTGGAGCCGAAAATCAGGTCGCTTCGCGTCGCCTTGAATCGCGATTGACCGGTTGCGCGGTCGTTGAGCGAAAAGGACATGCCTTCTTCGTCCGCCTTTTTCCATTCATAGTCCATGCTCGTCAGCACCGCAAAGAAGTCGTTGGAGAGCACGCCGATCCGATCCGTAAACACGCCGGCATTCGAGCTGTCGTGGTTGGCGCCCAAGACCCTCAGGCCGCCGACCAGCGCAACCCACTCGGGCGCGCTCAGTGCCAGCAGCTGCGCCTTGTCGAGAAACATTTCCTCGGGTGCCACGTTTTGAGACATTTGCTCGAACTGCCCGTCGACGTAATTGCGGAAGCCGTCCACCACTGGCTTCAGCCAGCCGAACATTTCAATATCGGTCAGCTCCTGCGTTGTGTCGCGCCGACCTGGTACAAATGGAACAGAGACCTGCACGCCTGCATCAGACGCCGCCTTCTCGATCGCCGTGCAACCGCCCAGGACGATCAGGTCGGCCAGCGACACCCGGGTGTTGTCACTCTGCCTGCCGTTGAATTCCTGCATCACACCGCGCAACGCGGCAACCACCAGCACAGTTCGTTGGTTAACCGCCCAATCCTTTTGCGGTGAGAGAGCCAGTCGACCCCCGTTGGCGCCGCCGCGCTTGTCACTGCTGCGAAAAGTGACGGCCGCCGAAAACGCGGTGAAGACCAAATCAGATACCGAGACGCCCGTTGCCATGATTGACCGCTTGAGCGCTGCAACGTCCTCTTCGTTCACAACAGCATGATCACAGGGTGGAATCGGGTCCTGCCAGAGCAAGTCATTCTCAATCCTCTTTTCCGCGCCGAGATAGCGCTCGCGCGGGCCCATGTCGCGGTGGGTGAGCTTGTACCAAGCCTTGGAAAACGCCTGCGTGAAAGCATCGAAGTCGTTGAGAAATTTCTCGCAAACTGCGCGATAGGCTGGGTCGACCTTTAGTGCGATGTCGCTGGTCATCATCATCAGCGGATTCATCTGCCCCGCAATGTGGGCGTCGGGTGTCTTGGGCGCATTTGAATCGACTGGGGTCCATTGCAGTGCGCCAGCGGGACTCTTGGTCTGCTCCCATTCAAATTTGAAGAGGTTTTCCAGATAGCTGTTGTCCCACCGGGTCGGATTGGGCGTCCAGCTGCCCTCGATGCCATTGGTCATTGTGTGTTCGGCAAATCCGGTGCCTTGCGGATTTTGCCAACCCAGGCCCATCGCCTCGATGGGTGCGATTTCCGGTGGTGGGCCTATCTGCTTGGCAGACACCATACCATGGCTCTTACCAAAAGCATGACCGCCCGCTATCAGCGCGACCGTTTCTTCGTTGTTCATCGCCATGCGGCTGAATGTGATGCGAATGTCGTGTGCCGATCCCATCGGGTCGCCATTCGCATAGGGCCCCTCCGCGTTGACATAAATCAAAGCCTGGTGGGACGCCGCCAGCGGATTCTCGAGGTCGTAATCGGCATCGCCATTGCGACCACGCCAGCGCTTGTCGCGCGTGACCATGCTGTCAAAGGAAGACGCAGGCTGAGAATCCCAGACTTCGGGGCCCCAATAGGTGCTGGTGTCTGCTTCCCAGGCGTCGCGGCGGCCACCGCCAAACCCATAGGTTGGAAAGCCCATAGCCTCAAGCGCGCAATTGCCAGTCAGGACCATCAGGTCGGCCCAGGAAAGTGCGGACCCGTATTTCTGCTTGATCGGCCAGAGCAAGCGGCGGGACTTATCGGTATTGCCGTTGTCCCACCAGCTGCTGATCGGTGCGAAACGTTGCAGGGCCTCGCCCGCCCCGCCGCGGCCATCGGCGATGCGGTAGGTGCCAGCAGCGTGCCATGCCATGCGAATCATCTGAGGGCCGTAATGGCCATAGTCAGACGGCCACCATGCAACTGACGATGTCAGGAATGCCTTGATATCGTTCTTGAGTGCCTCCAGATCGATCTTGTTGAAAGCCTCGGCATAGCTGAAGTCCTCACCCAGCGGGTTGGCTTGCGGCCCGTTGTGGTGAAGCAACTCTACCTTCAAGCGATCGGGATACCAGTCTGAAAGTGCCGGCGGGGTGCCCGATGCACCGCCGACGCGATCGCCACCGAATGGGCATTTCCCCTCCATGTGGTAGGAATGGGTGTCGGTTTTGTTGTCTTTCATCTCTAACATAAAGTTGTTCCTTAAATTTTATTTGAACCAGCAGCTCAGCCAGGCCGCGCTACGCCCGCAGCCCAAGCTTATTCAACAGGAAGGGCAAGATGTTGGCGCCTGTGGGATGTATTGGCAACGCATCGCGCAACATCTGGTAGCGCGCCGGTGGCCATGAATGTGCTAATCAATTGGATCATTTAGTCGCAAGCGAACCCAGCCGCAACGCACCGACAATTTCTTCGCTCTGGTGGTCGACCAGAATCTGCATCAGCCCTGCGGTGTCGCTCTCTTCCTTGGACCAGCTGACGTTCTTCGTCAGGAAATTCGGTACCAGCGAGGCGCGTTTTGACTCACGGGCCTGTGCCTGCGACAGGGCGGGCCGGCACAGCAGCGGCCCGGTGCTCATCGCGTAAGTCGATACCTGGTCGTTGGCGAAACGTGCGCCACCCTCAAGATTGGTCAGCACGATCTGGCTGTCTTGATCGCTGGTGCAGGCAAAGGCACAGCGCTTGTTGACAGCGCCAACCGCCCAGGTGCCGAGCACATTGGTTTGCAGCTTGTCGTTGGCAGGCACGAGGCCATGTTCGTCGGTCTGGACACCCGCCGCAGCGAGGTTCAGGCGCTCGGTATTGGGGCTGCGCTCGGTGGCGACAAGCCGGGGGTAGCCTTCGACCCGCTGGGCTTGCACAGTCGCGGTTATTCCAGCATCGGTGCTCTTTTTTACCCTCCTAAACTTGTTGCCGATACAACAGCGGAGCTTGGTTGCTGGCAGCCTTTCGGTGTGCACCTGCCACCCCGCCCCGTTTTTGCGTCCAGAGATGCCCCTGTTGGCCTCAATCACAGCGAGCTCGCTGGCGAGCCGGCGAAAGATCTGCCCTGTTTCAAGGCTTACGTTGCCGCCACCGGTGATGATCAAGTCGCGTGGACGCTCGCGCAGTTGAAGCTGGCTGACCTTGTTCAGGTGAGGCAGGTCATCAATCCCCAGCAGCGGAGGAATGAAAGCGCGGGCGCCGCTGTTTTGGAAGACTCGCTGCACCCGCAGTTCCTGGCCACCGGCGCTCAGCAAAGTCAAGCTGTCTTGCCCTGTGCTCGATCCTTCCAGCGCTGCGAGCCACGTGCCAACTTGCTGCTGCACACGAATCGTCACAGCTGCGAAATCGATTTCGATCTTTTCCACACGGATACCAAAGTCGCCATCCAGACGCGCCAAATGCGCGGCCGACGCGGTTTTGCGCAGGGTCTTGGTCGGCGTGTAACCGCGATTGACGCACAAGCCGCCGACCTGCCCCACTTCGATCGAGGCCACCCTCTCGCTAAGCGCTGCCAGCGTAATAGCCAGATTTGGTCTGGCTTGGCCGGTACCGATTACGGCGACATCGGATTCAGCGAACGGGTCGGGATCAATCATATGAGGCGCTTCATGCATTCAATCGCTTCAAGAAAACAGACCAACGTTTGATCTCGTCACGGCATCTGCCCCGGAACAGACACGTGAGCAAGCGTCTTTGTCGCCAGTGGTGGCTTCGATACGCCACCAGGCCTCGTCGCACTGGTCCTCGGTCACGCCTTGCAAATGGCCAAGTCTCGCAGTTGCGCAGCGAGGGTAGGTGACACTTTTTGCGGACTCCTCGGTACGTATGGAGCCCGCAAACAGCTTTTCAGGCGGCGCATATCGCTGCTGCGCGGTTAGCTTAAACATTTGACGATCCTTTTTGTTCAAACCTGCTTTAGATCGGCTGTCGCAAAACTGTGGGTGCCGAGTGGTCAGCGCGCGGTCCAGTGATATTCATGACCTGTGTTTTTGTGCATGCCCGGAATTTTTTGGCTTTGGTCGACAGGGTTTACTATTTCGGGTGTTGTGACGACATCGGATGCGCACGCGCTAAGAGTCCAATCCGCTGTTTGAATTGTTGGATTACCAACCTTTCCAAGAAGTATTTCACATCGATCAATGAATCTTGGTCGATGAACGTTGGGCATTGAACGTCGCAAGAAGAAAGTCGATAACGTAGTTGTCTTTTGAAGAAGTCGAAAATAGCACGGTACATTCGATGCGACAGTTCGGTAACACACACTGGCAACGGAGAACCTGTCAGCCCATAGGCGGCGGCTGGTCACCCAACTGCGCGCCAGCGGCAAGGACTAAATTAACCAGCAAAAATTTGCTACCGCATACAGCTCAATGTCATCGGCGTGGTGCAGAGACACAAAATAGGAACATCAATGGGCAAACGGCTGAACACCCACTTGAGCACAGAAGACATGTTGGCGCTTGACCTTCAGCGATCCGAACAATGTCTCGCTGCAGGCGTTGTGCCAGCATTCACCACGCCGACTTATCGAGGCTGTGATGCCGTAGTCCTCCAGCATCCCCCGCAAGCCCTGACTCGCATACCGGCGGCCCCGATCTCGGTGGAACATCAGCGCGCTGACCTTGCTCGGGTGGCTCTTGAACCAGGCCATTCGCAGGGCATCGATGACGATGTCGCGTGTCATGTCTTCACGCAGGCTCCAGCCCACCACCTGGCGGCTGTACAGGCTGATGACCACGGCGAATAACAGCCAGCCCTAGCTGGTGCGGATGTAGCTGATGTGACCCACCCAGAACTTGTCTGGCTTTGTCACCGTGCACCGGCGCTCCAGCGAAGCTCGGTGCAATCGGCAGATCGTGGCCGCTGTCGGTGGTGATCCTGAATCGGCACTTGCCCTTGGCCCGGATACCGTGCAGCTGCATGCGTTTTCGCACCCGCTCTTTGCCCACACGAATGCCCTGTGCCAGCAGCTCTTTCCAGGTACGTGGCCAGCGGCAGGCGCCGTGCGTCTCGGCGTGGATGACCTTGATGTGCACCAGCAGCGCGTCATCGCTCAATTGGCGCCGCTGGGCAGCACTGGCACAGCGCCCAAAGTGCTCGTGGTAGCCGGTCATGCTGGACGCTGGCCGCTGGCCTGTGTGGCACGCGGCACAGCACCGAGATCGGCCACACCCGGCGGTGGCGGTTGATGAAGGCCCACCTCACTTGCACGCCTTCGCAAAGTACGCCGTCGCCCATCTCAGAATGCCAAGATGTCGCGCTCCATCTTCACCCGCGCTAGGTCAGCCCGCAGCCGGCTGATTTCCATTTGCTCAGCACTCACGACCTTGCTGTCAGCGCCTTTGAGCTGGCCCTCATGCTGCGCTTTGAACCAGTTGAACAACGTCTGCTCCACCACGCCCAGCGATCTGGCCGCCACCGCGATGCTCTGTCCGCCCTCGACCAGCCGCACCGCCTCCTGCTTGAACTCCAGCGTGTAGCGCGCCCGCACTGTCTTCGTCATCTCCGCGCCCCTGGCTTGCATTGAAGCACCCAGCAAGGAGGAGATTTTCCGGGGGCAAGGTCAGAATCACCTCGCCCTTGCACAGCCCCTTGATCGAATCGGCCAAGGCGTTGTCATCGCTGTTGCCTTGGCTGCTCACTGACGACTTTATCCCGGCTCCAGCCAGCCGCTCGCTGTAGCGGATGGACACATATGGATAGCCACGATCGGAAGGGTGGGTTCAATGCGCCATCTCGCTTGGGCTGCCTGGCACAGAGCGCCTGCTCCAAGGCATCGAGCGCGAAGTCTGTGTGCATGGGGCTGCTTACCCGCCAGCCCACGATGCTCCGCGCGCATACGTCGATCACAAAGGTCCCGTACAGCCAGCCTTGCCAGGTCGAGACGTATGTGGCCAGACACGCACGATCTGCGAAGTCAAAACGCTGTCACGCTGATCGCGCTGACATCGCAGGGCAGCGTTGCGTTGCTGGGCGGGGCGGGGCGGGACGGCGCCAGCAGTCTGAGGGGGCGATCTGCAGCACTTTGCAGATTGAATCGACCCCGTAGGCTGGTCGATGTGGATCGACAAAGTACTTCAGAACTTCAGAACTTCAGACAACGCTCGAGCCCCGTTTAAGCGAAAAAAGCACCCGCCAGCTTGAGAATTTCGTTGGCTTTGCGCAGCTCTTTGCTCTAGCGCTCCAACGCCTTCATGTGCTCACGCTCGAATATGGTGACGCCGTCACGGGCACCGGTATCGATCTGGTCGCGTTTGACCCATTCATTGAGGCTCTGCGGCACACAGCCGATCTTGGATGCCATCGATTTGATCGTGGCCCACAGCGAGGGGTACCCGACTCGTTGCTCGCGCACCATGCCGACAGCATGTTCGCGCACCTCGGGTGAGAACCGATTTGAAACTTGCTCATGGCTCAATCCCTTTGGAAAAAAGAGCCTCCTCAAAACCCGAGGCGGTTCACGTCAGCTGGGCTGCGATCGCCCATCCGGCCACAGAGGTCGCCCTCGAACGCCAGACCTGGCCCGAGCGCTACTTCCTTCTGTCCACGCAGCCACACACGTGCCAGCAACTGGCTTTGGTGCGGCAGCATCGGGGCCAGCGGCAGCGAGAAAAACCAACGTCTGCCGCGCTGGTCCGGCACGTAGGCGGCAAAGCTCAGCATGAGAGCGCCAGCGCCGGTCAGCATTGATGGCCGAGTGCGCTCCCAGGCGAGGCATTCGCCCAGCGCCTGGATGGTCCAGCGCGCGAGGCGCATGAGCAACAGCGGACCGACCACCAACATCGAAGCCGCGGCAGCTACCTGCCGGCTGGGCAAAGACTGGGTCTCAACCCGCAGCCACTCGCTGGCGTGGCGCCCATACCGGTACATGTTGCCAGGGCGGCCCAACACGACCGGCGCGGTGACGCTGCACACCACACCAGCATCAAAGCCACGAAGCCCACCGCAGCGACGGTGACCAACCGGGATAACAAGTATCCCCTCCAGGCCACGCAACCCATAGGCGCCACCACCGCCAGGCACAGCTCGAAAGACAGGCGCGCCAGGTACGCCATCCCGAAACCAGGCCAACGGTTCTCAAACAGGCAGCAGCGTGTTCAGCAGCCAGGAGGCGCGCGCAAACCGCAACCAACAGTCCAGCGGCGATGGGGGCTCAGCCTTGCCCAGCGTCACTGCCGAATGGCCTCGAATTCGATGATGAGAGGAATTTCATCACCGACCCAGCCGTTGGCGACCGCATAGTTCATGCCATAGGCGCTGCGCTTGAGGCTGCCGCGCGCGGACACGCCCATGAGATAGGGTTTGCGGCCAAAGCCGCCTATGGGTGACTCGGCGCTCTTGTTCCAAGTGGCCTTCAAGGTCATCGGCTGTGATTTCCCCAACAGCTCAAGCTGCCCTTCGATGTCAAAGGTGCGCTCGCCGGTGCGTTTGGCGCTGGAGGCGGTGAAAACCATCTTGGGAAACTCCCCGCTGTTGAAAAAGTCTGGCCCCTTCAGGTGGTCGTCGCGCTTGCGCAGATTGGAGAACACGCTGGCGGTCTCCACTTCAATGCGCAACTCGGAAAGCGTTGCGGTGGCCTCGTCAAAACGGTAGTTACCGCGCACCGAGCGAAACAGGCCAAGCACCTTGGCGTAACCGATGTGGTCGACCAGAAAGGCCACGGTGGTGTGTTCGGGGTCGAGTTCATACTGCATCGCCTGCGCCCGGGCAGGAGCGGTAATCGCCAGCTGGGCAATGGCCACCAGAGCACTCCACAGGAGGCCGGTGAACAGTGTTCTTGAATGGGTTCTTGCTTGCATGGTTCAGGTCTCCGGTGGGGTGGGGCGCTGCTGCGCCAGGGTTCGCATGTCGGTGGCGAAGGACAGGGTCAACAAGGTCAGGCTGATCGCCGCCAGGCTGGCGGCCAGCAGCGGTTGCACGATCGGAGCGAGGCAGGCAATCAGGGTTGTGATCTGGATCGCACACACCGTTTGACGGCGCTTGCTCGACGGCAAGGGTGCGCTCAGCCAGGGCCATGCAAGCGCCGCCACCACAAAACCATAGCGCATGAGTCCAGCGGCCAAGATCCACGGGCCTGCCTGACCGCTCTGTACGACGAGCATGCAAAGCACCAGGGTGAAGGCCGCGTCAGTTTCCATGTCGAAACGGGCGCCAAATGCGCTGGAAAGGCCGCTGCGGCGGGCGAGCACACCGTCGACCGCGTCCAGCAGCGCGGTGACAGCGGCCACGATGGCAAGGCACCAAGCGGCTGTCGGTGTGGCGCTCAGGGGAGCGCGAGGGAATGGTTCGCCCAACAGTGCCGCAATCAAGGCCAGCAAGACCAAGCGCACCAGTGTCACCCGGTTGGCGGGGCCAAAGCGCGGATGGGGGTGGGCAGACAGTCCGCGCCACACCAGCCAGGCGCCGACTGCAAACACAAGCCCGGCCTTCAGCGCATAGTCCATTCCCATACCCGCGACCAAAGCCAGCCCGAGGGCGATCAACAGCACCAGTGCTGCCATCGCCGACAGGTCGCGCGCGGCGTCGCGCGCCAGATCGCAGCGCTCGGCGATGCCCTGTCCGGACGGGAGCGTTATGGGCGGTCTGCCAGCAGTTTTCATCGTCTGCCACTTAAGATTCGGTTTAAGGTTGTTGGTTCGCGGTGATCATGGCACGCACCGCCTCTCGAACCCTTGCGACACCCCAAACCCCTTTTCGTTCATGGCACCCCAGACCAGCACCCTGACCACCGCTGCCCAATCCTGCTGGACAGTGGCACCCGGCCAAGCCGAAATACGCGACGAAAATCTGCCGCCCTTGAGCCCCGGTGACGTGCAGGTGCGCACGCTGCACAGTGGCGTGAGCCGGGGCACTGAGGGCCTGGTGTTTCGCGGCGAGGTACCAGCCAGCGAGGCGCAGCGCATGCGTGCGCCGTTTCAAGTGGGTGATTTCCCCGGCCCGGTGAAGTACGGCTATGCGAATGTGGGTGTGGTCGAGGCCGGCCCCACCGAGCTGCTGGGGCGCAAGGTGTTTTGTCTGTACCCGCACCAAACCTTTTTTCAGGTGCCCGCAGCGGCTGTGGTGCCCTTGCCGCTCGGTGTGCCAGCGGCGCGCGCTGTGCTGGCCGCCAACCTGGAGACCGCGATCAACGCGCTGTGGGACGCCGGCCCCCGCCTGGGCGAGCGCATCGCGGTGGTGGGCGGCGGCACCATGGGGCTGCTGGTGGCGTGGCTGGCGGCACAGCTGCCCGGGTGCGAGGTGCAGGTGATCGACACCAACGCTGGCCGCGCCGAGATGGCGGCGGCGCTGGGCGCCGGATTCTCCCTGCCAGAGCAGGCTCGCGCCGATGCCGACCTGGTGGTTCACACGAGCGGGCAGGGCGCTGGTTTGGCCACTTCCCTGCGGCTCGCCGGATTCGAGGCCACGGTGCTGGAACTCAGCTGGTACGGTCAGCGCGCGCCGAGCGTGCCATTGGGCGAGGCTTTCCATTCGCAGCGGCTCACCCTGAAAAGCTCTCAGGTCGGCGCTGTGGCCACGCCACAGCGCGGGCGCTGGAGCCACCGCCGCCGGCTCGAACTCGCGCTCTCCCTGCTCACCGACCCCGTGCTCGACGGCCTCATCACCCACAGCGCGCTGTTTCGCGAACTCCCGCAGGTGCTGGCGCGCTTGGCCACCAGCGACGCCAGCGACACGCTGTGCCATCGAATCGATTACCCCGTTTCAAATTACCCCATTTCAATTTAAGAGAACCACGCCATGTACGCCGTCAACGTCAGAGACCATTTCATGATTGCCCACAGTTTTCAGGGCGAGGTGTTCGGCCCAGCACAGCGCATGCACGGCGCCACCTACGTGGTCGACCTGGAGCTGCGGCGCGAGACGCTGGACGCTGACGGTATCGTGGTCGACATCGGGCTGGCCACACAGGTGCTGCGAGAGGAACTCGCTGCGCTGAACTTCCGCAATCTCGATGAAGTGCCCGAGTTCAAGGGCCGCAACACCACCACCGAATTCCTTGCGAGCCTGATCTTTGACCGGGTGGCTGCGCGCACCGCTGCCGGGGCGCTCGGGGCGCATGCGTTGCCGTCTGCGTCGTCCTGTGGTGTGCAGCGGATGCGCGTCACGCTCAACGAGTCGCATGTGGCCTGGGCGTCCTACGAGGGCGCTTTGCCGGTGCAGCCGCCGAAGTGAGTGCCATGCCTGCTCCCCGCGCTTGTTGTTTTCTGATTCCGGGCGACTGGAACACCCCCACTGGAGGCTACACCTACGACCGACGCATGGTGCTGGCGTTGCGCGAAGCCAGCTGGGCGGTCGAGGTCCTTCGTCTGGATGGCGCCTGGCCGCACCCCAGCGCCAGTGAGCTTGACGCTGTATCGGCCTGTATCGACGGTCTGGCCGATGACACATTGGTGGTTGCCGACGGTCTGGCCTTTGGCGTGCTGGCCGATGTGGTGGCACCGCAGGCGGCGCGCCTGCGGTGGGTGGCGCTGGTGCACCACCCGCTGCACCTGGAGACCGGCTTGTCCGATGCCGCCCGCCAACGGCTGCTCCAGAACGAAACGTGTGCGCTGCGGTATGCGCGACGGGTGCTGGTGACGAGCCAGCACACCGCAGCCGACGTGGCGGCGATGGGTGTGCCAACTGAGCGCATTGCCGTTGTGGAGCCTGGCACCGACGCGGTGGCGATGCCCGGCGCGTCAGCGCGCTCAGGTCCGCTGCGTCTGCTTTGCGTGGCCACGCTCACCGCGCGCAAGGGCCACAGCCTGCTGCTGCAGGCACTGGCTGGTCTGATGCACCTCGACTGGGAGCTGCACAGCGTGGGCAGCGCCACGCGCGACCGCGCCACCGCCGCTGGTCTGCGTACCCTGGCCGCGCCCTTGGGCGGCCGGGTGTTCTGGCACGGCGAGGTGGATGCGCAGGCGCTGCACGCGCAATACGCTGCGGCCGATGTGTTCGTGCTGGCATCGCTGCACGAAGGCTACGGCATGGTGATCACCGAGGCCATGACGCATGGGCTGCCGGTGGTTGCCAGCGATGCCGGCGCTTTGGCGCACACGCTGCCGGCCCAAGCCGGCCTTCAGGTGCCCGCCGGTGAGGTGGCGCCATTGCAGGCGGCTCTGTCGCGCGTGCTGTCCGATGCGGCGTTGCGAGAGCGCCTGAGCGCGGGGGCACGCGCAGCGGCCGGGCAGTTGCCTTCGTGGGCTCAGCAGGCGGCACGCTTCGCCACCGCGCTGGAGGCCGTCGTATGAGCGCAGCGACCTTCAGCGCCGACTGGCTGCGGCAGAGAGAACCCTTTGATGCCATTGCACGCGACGCGGCAGCGCAGCGGCTCCAGTTACAAGACCGACTTGCCGCCCTTCGGCCGCATACCAAGGCGCCCTGGCGCGTAATCGATCTGGCCTGCGGCACCGGTGCCAATCTGCGCTGGCTGGCACCCCGACTTGGCGGAGAGCAGGAGTGGCTGGTGGTGGACCACGATCCCACCTTGCTGGGGTGCTGGCCCGAACGCTTGACCGCTGCCGGCGCTGTGCCCGTCGTTTCGTCCGCCACTCTGACGCAAATCCTGTCCTTTTCCGGCCCAGGGTTTGATGCACGTATCGTGCGTCAGCAAGCAGATCTGATGACCGAGCTCGACACACTGCCCTGGCATGCGGCCGACATCGTCACAGCCTCGGCATTGCTTGACTTGGTGGGAATTGACTGGCTGCACCGCTTGGTGGCGGCTAGCGCCGCCTCGGGTACGGCCTTGCTCTTGAGCTTGAACATCGACGGTCGCCATGTCTGGTCGATCAAAGATCCGATGGATGCCAGCGTGGGTCGGCTGTTCGGCGGGCACCAGCAGCGTGACAAAGGACTCGGCCCTGCCCTCGGAGCAGCTGCCGTACCCGCGCTGCAGCGCGCGCTAACCGCTGCTGGATACCGCGTCTTTACCGCTGCCAGCGACTGGTGGCTGGACAGCCAAGAGAGCCCCGATGCCAGAGCCTTGCATTGCGCGCTGATTGACGGCATGGCTGCTGCTGCCAGCGAACAGTCGGCAGCAGCGGCGCCGGAGGTGCGGGCATGGCAGCAGCGGCGACGTGCGTTGGCGCAAGAATCTTCTTTGCGCGTGGGCCATCTCGATCTTCTGGCGCTGCCTGCCTAGCCAGCGGGCGAACGCAAATCCAGGTCCCAGAGCATGTCTGGTCCCAGGGCCAGTGTGCGCGCGGTGGGGCGCGGGCAGTCCGCCATCACCGGGTGAGCGGGTGCCTGCAAACCCCGCCGACCGTTGCCGATGAAAACCGGCGCAACGATCAGGTGCAGGCGATCCAGCGCACCCGCTGTGAAAAAACGCGACACGGTGATGCCACCGCCCTCGACAAACAGCAGATGCAAGCCGCGTGCAGCCAGCGCGGCAACAGCGCGCTGGGGGTGGTAGCGCGCGGCGGTGTCTGTGGCCAGCAGGTCATCGACCGCCAACACCTCGGCGCAATACGGCGCATGCGTGGCAGCCTGACCCAGTCGAGACCAGGCCTGCTCCGCATGGCGGCTGTCACAAACCCAAAGCGTCGGTGCCTGCCCGTCGCGAAACACACCTGACAGACCGTCAAGCCTTGCCTGCGGATCGATCACGACACGCACAGGCTGCGGGCCTGGCACACGACGCGTGGTGAGCTGGGGGTTGTCGGTTGCCACTGTGCCGGCGCCCACCAACACCGCATCGCACAATGCGCGCAGGCGGTGCAAATGCAGCAGGCAATTGGCGCTGTTGACGTAATAAGAATCACCGGTGGTGGTGGCGACAAAGCCGTCCAGGCTCTGGCCGAGTTGCGCCACCACCCAGGGTGCTTGGCTGCGCTGCCTGTGCTGGCGCGTCCGCGCATCGAGCATGGGTTTGTACACGTCGAACAAGGCCGCCGTGCGCGCGCAGGTTTGGCTCTCCAGCATCCAGTCGCCCTCGGCGCCTTGACGC
>Ga0209491_10005716_pt1 | contig 17940 bp, 19 predicted proteins | sample BON02_FD_187213 | JGI IMG/M metagenome (GOLD analysis project Ga0209491, IMG submission 187213) | Freshwater microbial communities from Lake Bonney liftoff mats and glacier meltwater in Antarctica - BON-02 (SPAdes) (version 2) | ecosystem: Environmental > Aquatic > Freshwater > Ice > Glacier...
GCTTGTTTCCCAACCCGGTGCGCGTCAATGGTCGATTGGTTCTGGTCGCCGATGGCATCAAGGTTGGCAAATCCGGCAAGAAGATGCCAGGCGTCAAGTCGGCATCAGGAGTCCGATTCCAATACCAAACCTCAATACATCATGGGCCACTCCCTGCAGGCGGTGAGCTTGCTGGTGCATGCCGCGCACAGTGTCTTTGCGGTATCCAGCACGCCCAGTTGGTGCTTCATGTCTTGAGTTGTGCGGCCTCCGAACAGCGCCACATCGCCTTTGCTGCGTATGCGGGCGAAACTCATCTGCTCCCCAAGGCGCTCGTAGATGATGCCTGACAGCTCCTTCTCGCTGAGTGTGAGCTTCTTGCGTGCGCTCAGGCGTTCGACTTCGGAAATGCGCTGCTCGATAAGTTCCTGCTTGCGGGTTTGAACGGCAAAGTAGGTCTGCGCAAACGCGACGGCATCTTTACCAGGGTCGCCATTCTGTGCCGTCAAGTAACAGGCATAACGCGTGAGCGCGACATCGTCGATGGCGCGGGTCGCTCCACTTCCCAGATCGACCATTTTCCTGACATCAAGAAAATGGTCCTGCGGATCATGGCCCGAGCCTCGGCAAGCAGCTTTGGCCTTGTCGATGACCTTAGCGAAGTGCTCCCACTTCGCATAACCCAACAGCTCTTGCAGATCGCGCGCGCGCCAGAACTCGCCACCCTCGTTGTCGTTCTGAATCAACTCTTCAAAGCTGGCATGCAGCCTGACGATGATTTCCTTCTTCAGGCTAGGCCTCCCTGGCTAACGCTGAATCCGGTGGTGGGCAATGCTCTTCAACTAGATATCGATGTTCCCGGCCCGCAAGGCATTGGCCTCGATGAACTCGCGTCGTGGCTCCACGTCGTCGCCCATCAGCATCGTGAACACCCGGTCGGCTTCGATCGCATCGTCAATCTGCACACGCAAGAGGCGACGCACGGTGGGGTCCATCGTTGTTTCCCACAACTGCATCGGGTTCATCTCGCCCAGACCCTTGTAGCGCTGGCGTGCGGTGGCGCTTTCGGCCTGGGTGATCAGCCAGGCCATGGCTTCGCGGAAGTCGTCGACACGGGCTTCCTTCTGGCGTTCACCTTCACCACGGGTGACTTTGGCACCTTCGCCGAGCAGGCCACGGAAGGTGTTGGCGGCTTCCGCCAGCGCGGCGTAGTCGGCGCCATGGACGAAGTCCTGCGTCAGCACGCTGCTCTTGACGTTGCCGTGATGACGGCGACTGATGCGCAAGATGGGTTTGTCGGTACGCAGGTCGAACTCACCCTTGACCTCGGCGTCAGGTAGTTTGTCCTGCAGGGCGGTGGCTGATTTCTCGGCTTCGTCCAGGGTATCGAGGTTCAGCGCTACGCCATCGGCGACCGCACGCAAGGCTTCGGCATCCATGAAGTTCTGCAACCGGGCAATCACCGCCTGTGCCACCTGGTGCTTGCGCGCCAGGCTCGCCAGGGTATCGCCGGTGAGTTCGGTGTTGCCCGCGCCACCGGTGTACACCGAGGCATTGATCAGTGCAATGCGCATCAAAAAGGTGTCGAGTGCGCCAGCATCCTTCAGGTACAACTCCTCTTTGCCGGCCTTGACCTTGTACAAGGGCGGCTGGGCAATGTAGATATGGCCCCGCTCGACCAGTTCAGGCATCTGGCGATAGAAGAAGGTCAGCAGCAGCGTGCGGATGTGCGCTCCGTCCACGTCCGCGTCGGTCATGATGATGATGCGGTGGTAACGCAGTTTGGCCACGTTAAAATCGTCATTCCCGGTACTGCCACCGGCCTTGCCGATGCCGGTTCCCAGGGCCGTGATCAGCGTCAGAATCTCGTTGCTGGTCAATAGTTTTTCGTACCTAGCCTTCTCGACGTTGAGAATCTTGCCGCGCAGCGGAAGGATTGCCTGGAACTTACGGTCCCGCCCTTGCTTGGCTGAACCACCAGCGGAGTCACCTTCGACGATGTAGATCTCGCACAAGGCGGGATCCTTTTCCTGACAGTCCGCCAGTTTGCCGGGCAGTCCCATGCCATCGAGCACGCCTTTGCGACGGGTCATGTCACGCGCCTTGCGTGCCGCTTCACGCGCCCGTGCCGCTTCGATGATCTTGCCAACGATGATCTTCGCGTCGGTCGGCCGCTCCTGCAGATAGTCGTACAACAACTTGCTGACGATGTCTTCGACCGGGCCACGCACCTCGCTGCTCACCAGCTTGTCCTTGGTCTGGCTGCTGAACTTCGGCTCGGGAACCTTAATGCTGAGCACACAACACAGGCCTTCGCGCATGTCGTCACCAGTGACTTCGACCTTGGCCTTTTTGGCCATTTCGTTGTCGTCAATGTACTTGTTGATGACACGCGTCATCGCCGCACGCAAGCCGGTAAGGTGGGTGCCGCCATCGCGCTGCGGAATGTTGTTGGTGAAACACAGCACCTGTTCGTTGTATCCGCTGTTCCACTGCATCGCCACCTCGACACCGATGTTGGTGTTTTGATCGCTCTGGCGGTCCCCGGAAGCGTGAAACACGTTCGGATTCAGGATGGTCTTGCCACGATTGATGAAATCGACGAATCCACGCACACCACCGGCACCGGAAAAATCATCCTCTTTGCCGGTTCGCTCGTCCTTGAGCCGGATCTTCACCCCGTTGTTCAAAAAACTCAACTCGCGCAGGCGCTTGCTCACGATCTCGTAGTGAAAATCGGTATTGGTCTGAAATATCTCGGTATCGGGCAGGAAATGCACCTCGGTGCCGCGCTTCTCGGTGTCTCCGATCACCTTCATCGGTGACACCTCGACACCGCTGACGGTCTCGATGATGCGGTTCTGGACAAAGCCCTTGGAGAATTCCAGCACATGAACCTTGTGGTCGCGGCGCACAGTCAGACGCAGCATCTTGCTCAGTGCATTGACGCAACTCACACCCACGCCATGTAAGCCGCCAGATACCTTGTAGCTGTTCTGGTTGAACTTGCCCCCCGCATGCAACTCGGTCAGCGCGATCTCCGCAGCCGAGCGCTTGGGTTCATGCTTGTCATCCATCTTGATACCGGTCGGAATGCCCCGGCCGTTGTCCACCACGCTGATGGAATTATCGGAATGGATGGTGACCAGAATATCGTCGCAATGCCCTGCCAGCGACTCGTCAATCGAGTTGTCGACCACTTCGAAAACCAGATGATGCAGGCCGGTTCCGTCAGACGTATCACCGATGTACATGCCGGGGCGCTTGCGCACCGCTTCCAGCCCCTCGAGGATCTGGATCGCGCCTTCGCCATAGGCCGCTGACGCGCCCTGCTGGTTGGTGTCGATCGTCGGCTGGTAGTTGGAACTCTCTTCGCCGGGTTGCGAACCTTGCGCACCTGTCTGTGAATCCGGCTTGTTTTCTGCTGTCATATCTGGCTTTTCTAACGATGAATCCAACTCTTGAAGCAGCAAACCCGCTTCATGCGCGGGCTTGTGCGTGGTCTGCGACGACTCGAACGCGATCGAATCAGATGCGCATCGGCATCACGACGTATTTGAACGTGTCGTTCTCGGGAATCGTGAACAACGCGGAACTGTTGCCGTCCGACAGTTCCAGTTTCACCATGTCCTGGTTCATGTTGCTCAGCGCATCGATGAGGTAGGTCACGTTGAAACCGATCTCGATGCTGTCGCCACCGTAGTCGATGTCGAGCTCGTCCATGGCCTCTTCCTGCTCCGCGTTGTTGGACGCCACGCGCAGCGAACCGGGATCGAGATTGAGCCGAACACCCTTGAACTTGTCGCTGGTCAGGATGGCCGTACGCTGCAAAGTGGCCAACAAAGCCTGGCGACCCAGGGTGACGCTGTTCTTGTGGTTCTTGGGAATCACGCGGTTGTAGTCGGGAAACTTGCCTTCGACCAGCTTGGTCACGAACTCCATGCCGCCGAAATCGAACCTGGCCTGGTTGGATGCAAATTGCATTTCAATCGTGCCTTCGGCATCGCTGAGCAGGCGTTGCATCTCGATGACGGTCTTGCGTGGCAAGATCACCTCCTGGCGCGGCACTTCGGTCTCCAGCGTCACCGACGCAAATGCCAATCGGTGGCCGTCGGTGGCGACCAGACTGAGCTGCTTGCCTTCGGCCACGAACAGGATGCCGTTGAGGTAATACCGGATGTCATGCACAGCCATGGCAAATGCCACCTGGCCAAGCAAGTCCTTGAGCGTCTTTTGCGGAACGCTGAAAACAGCTCCGAAACCCGGTGCCTCCTGCACCAGCGGGAAGTCTTCAGCCGGCAGGGTCTGCAACGTGAATTTGCTCTTGCCGCCTTTGAGAATGATCTTGTTCTGGCTGGATTCCAAAGCCACTATCTGGTCCGACGGCATGGTGCGCAGGATGTCGATCAGCTTACGCGCACCGATGGTTGTCGTGAAATTGCCACTGTCACCACCGAGTTCGGTCGATGTGCGAATCTGGATCTCCAGGTCGCTGGTGGTGAACTGCACCAAGCCGTCAGTCTTGCGGATCAGCACATTGGCCAGGATAGGCAAGGTATGTCTGCGCTCCACAATGCCCGAGACCGACTGCAAAACCGACAGCACTTTCTCCTGACTTGCCTTCAATACGATCATGTCAACCTCTTCCTTAATTTATATAGATTCAACTAGTAGTAGTAGGTAAGGGCGGCAGCTGCCTGTGGAAACACGCATTTTCCCCTTTTTTATCAAGCACTTGGATAGTGTTGATCGGTGTGGGCAAGTACGCTTCCAGAATGCATCGCGATTGGGTATAACTTTGGCGATTGATCGCGGCCTGTGGATAAGTGGCTACTTGTGCGCAAACTATCCCCAAATTTGTACATACGTTTTTGTTGTCCACGGGATTTTTGGGTTTCAGCCTTTGAGCGTCTGCTCGAGCACGTGCAACTGCTGGTTGAGTTCGCTCAACTGCTGGCGTTCACCACCAATCTTGCGAACCGCATGCAGCACCGTTGTGTGATCCCGACCACCAAAGAGCTCACCAATCTCGGGCAGGCTCTTCTGGGTGAGCTCCTTGGCCAGGTACATGGCAATCTGCCGCGGTCGGGCGATGCTGGCAGGCCGCTTCTTGGAATACATGTCGGCGACCTTGATCTTGTAATAGTCGGCGACCGTCTTCTGGATGTTTTCAACCGAGATCTGGCGGTTCTGGATCGACAGCAGGTCGCGCAGAGCTTCGCGCGCCAGCTGGATCGAGATGTCTTTCTGGTTGAAGCGCGAATAGGCCAGGATCTTGCGCAGGGCGCCTTCGAGCTCACGCACGTTGGAACGCACATTCTTGGCGACAAAGAAGGCCACCTCTTCCGGCATTTCAGCGGCCTCAGCGCGCGCCTTGTTGATCAGGATCGCCACACGCATTTCCAGCTCAGGCGGTTCGATGGCCACGGTCAGGCCGGAATCAAAACGCGACACCAGTCGCTCGTGAATGTCGGCCAGGCCCTTGGGGTAGGTATCGCTGGTCATGACGATGTGCGACTTCTTGGCCAGCAAGGCCTCGAACGCATTGAAAAACTCTTCCTGCGTACGTTCCTTGTTGGCAAAGAACTGGACGTCATCGATCAGCAGCAGATCCAACGAGTGGTAATGGTCCTTGAACTCGTCGAAGGTCTTGCGCTGATAGGCCTTGACCACATCAGACACAAATTGCTCGGCATGGATGTAGAGGATCTTGGAACCCGGTTTGTCCATCAGCAGGCGGTTGCCGATGGCGTGCATCAAGTGGGTCTTGCCCAGGCCGACGCCACCATAGATGAACAGTGGGTTGTACAGATGGCCCGGTATGTCGGACACATGCATGGCCGCTGCGCGGGCCATGCGATTGGCAGAACCTTCAACCAGGGTATCGAAAGTCAGACCGGAGTTGAGCCGGTTCTTCAGCCCGGCCGGCGCCACCTCTTCACCCAGATCCGCCGGTTCCTCGACCTTGGACTTGGGCCCATTCGCCGGCACCAGGACAGATCGGGTATTGTTTTCTCGCGCAGCAAGCGCTAACTCAAGAAAAACCGGCTGGCCGACCAACTTCTCCAGTGTGGCGGCGATCCGGGCGCTGTACTGGGCCCGGATCCAGTCGAGCTTGAACCGGTTACCCACATGAATCGTCACCCGGGACAGGTCGTCGGCCACGGTGGCGGACAGGGGCTTGATCCAGGTGTTGAATTGTTGTTCGGGTAGCTCCTGCGCCAGTTGCTCTATGCAGCTGTGCCATAGATCCCGCGTGGCTGCGGGCCCGCTGTGCTGGACCCGGGCCCCTTGTTGTTCCTCTGCCATTCTTATTGTTGTTCTCTGTGGATATTTGTTGTTTCAGGTCCAAGGACATTCTAATTTATCAAGAATTTATCCACAAGCTTCCATGGGAAGGCGTCCGGAAGTGGTCGGTTCACGTGACACGCGGATTTCGTCACGCAAAGTCTTGCTGCAATTGAGAAAATTGGTGATAATCGCGGGTTACCCGGACAATGGACAATCTTAGGATACTGACATGAAACGCACATACCAACCCTCCAAAATTCGCCGCGCCCGTACCCATGGTTTTATGGCTCGCATGAAAACCCGCGGTGGCCGCGCTGTCATCAATGCTCGCCGTGCCAAGGGCCGCAAGCGTCTGGCAGTCTAAGCAGCACCGGACTGACGACCCGCAGCGGTCTCGACGCAGGGTGGTGCTACGCCTGAAAACGCGCAGCCAGTTCCAGGCTGTGCTGGCAGGCGAGCGGGTGGCCAGCACGACACATTTTGTTTTGCATCGCAATGTCCTGCCCGACATGCGTCGACCGGCGACCGAAATTCGGCAAAGCCCGTCTGACACGCATCGGTGTGCTGACGTTGTCTGGCTGGGGGCCATGGTCCCCAAGCGTTGGGCCAAGCGAGCAGTCACCCGAAATGCGATCAAGCGTCAGATTTACAGTGTGAGCTCCGAGGTCGATTTTGATCTGCCCGGTTCCGCCCATGTGGTCCGACTGCGCGCCGTATTCGATCGCAAGCAGTTTGTGAGCGCCAGTTCCGACCAGTTGAAAGCCCAGGTTCGCCAGGAGCTGGTGCGGTTGTTTGGCCTTGTCAAACCACGCCGAGCTGTGTCGACGCCGTCGGCGGAGATCCCCGCATGATCAAGTCGGCGTTGGTGTTTGTCGTACGCGGTTACCGACTGTTGCTCAGTTCCTGGATCGGCAATGCTTGTCGTTTCGAACCCAGCTGTTCTGCTTACGCATTACAAGCGCTCGAGTCCCATGGTGCGGCCGCTGGCAGTTACCTTACCGTGGCGCGCCTGGTGCGTTGCCATCCGTGGTGCGCCGGCGGTCATGATCCGGTACCCGCGCAAAGTCCCCGTCTTTTTGCGTGGTTGAACGCGTCGAATAAACACAATAAAACCTTATGAACGATATCCGCCGCACCGTCTTGTGGGTGATCTTTGCCTTTTCCATGATCCTGTTGTGGGACAAATGGCAATTGCACAATGGCAACCCGGCGACGTTCCTGCCCACGCCGGCCAAGCCCGTGGCGACGCAGAGCGCCGCTGGCGCTGTGCCAGCGGCATCGACAGCCACTCCGGCCGCCGGATCGGCGATTCCAACCGCCGCGCCGAGCGCCGCTGCCACGCCGGCGGTGGCCCCCCCCGCCACAACCACCACGGGCCAACAGCCTGCGGGTCAACGTATCGTCGTGCGGACCGATCTTCTTAAACTGACGTTCGACAGCGATGGCGGATCACTGATCGGCGCCGAACTGCTCAAGCACCAGGACATGGCCGACAAGACCAAGCAGTTTGTTCTGCTCCACCAGACCGGCCAACAGGTCTATGTGGCCCAGAGCGGCTTGATCGGCACCGTCGCAGGGGTCAATTTTCCGACCCATAAGACGCCCATGACGGTCACTGGCGCGCAAGACCTCAAGGACGGTGAGAACGAACGGGTCATCACCTTCACGTCGCCCGATGTCGGTGGTGCCACCCTGGTCAAGACCTACACCATCCGTCGCGGCGCCTACGAGATGGCCGTGCGGCATGCGGTCACCAACACGGGAACCACCGATCTCAACGCGCAGTTGTATCTGCAACTGGTGCGTGACGGCAACAAGCCTGCGGGCGAATCGGCGTTTTACTTCACGTTCACCGGCCCGGCGCTTTATACCGAGGCCAAGAAATACCAAAAGGTGGAATTTGCCGACATCAAGAAGGGCAAGGCCGATTACGAACGCAGTGCGAGCAATGGCTACATCGCGATGGTGCAGCACTATTTCGCCAGCGCCTGGATGTTGCCCGATGGCGTGCAACGCAGCATCTCGATGGATGCAGTGGATATCGGATCTCCGGTTCCCGATTGCTGCTACCGGGCCACGATGATTGCGCCAATCGATCCGATCGCGCCCGGCGCGACCAAGACCATCGATGCCAAGTTTTTCGGCGGCCCGCAGGAAGAAAAGCGGCTTGAAGCGCTGACGCCGGGCCTGGAACTTGTCAAGGACTACGGCTGGTTGACGATTCTGGCCAAGCCCTTGTACTGGTTGCTCGACAAGATCCACAGCTTCCTGGGCAACTGGGGCTGGTCCATCATGGGCCTGGTGCTGCTGCTCAAGATGGCCTTTTACTGGCTCAATGCCAAGGCCTACAGCAGCATGGCCAAGATGAAGGCGATCAGTCCGCGCATCACGGAAATGCGCGAGCGACTGAAGGAAAACCCGCAGCAGATGCAGCAGGAGATGATGAAGATCTACCGCGAAGAAAAGGTCAACCCCATGGGTGGCTGTTTCCCGATCATGGTCCAGATTCCGGTTTTCATCGCCTTGTACTGGGTGCTGTTGTCGAGCGTCGAGATGCGCAATGCGCCCTGGGCCATGTGGATACATGACCTGTCTTCGCCGGATCCGTATTTCATCCTGCCGGTCTTCATGACGATGACCACTTTGCTGCAGACGGCACTTAATCCGGCACCACCGGACCCGATGCAGGCCAAGCTGATGTGGTTCATGCCGTTGATCTTCTCGGTAATGTTCTTCTTCTTTCCGGCCGGTCTGGTGCTGTACTGGATCACCAACAACGTGTTGTCGATCGCCCAGCAGTGGCTCATCAATACGCGCATGGGTGTGCCGCCGCAGTTCAACCTTCCGAAGTTCTGACGACCGGAGGCGTCCGTCAGGGGGCTTCCCGTACCGCCATGTTGCCGCACCAAACGGATCCCATCGTGGCGATTGCCACCGCACCCGGTCGCGGCGCGGTCGGCATCATTCGGGTGTCGGGCCCGGATCTGGCGCCCGTAATCAACGCCTTGTGTGCGCGCCCGCTCAAACCCCGCGAGGCGACTTTCCTTCCTTTTCTGGATGCTTCCGGCGCCGCCATTGACCAGGGGCTGGCCTTGCATTTCCCGGCGCCCCATTCATTCACCGGTGAAGACGTGCTGGAGTTGCAGGCCCATGGTGGCACCGTGGTGTTGCAATTGCTGCTGGCCCGTTGTCTGCAAGCCGGCCAGGCGCTGGGTCTGCGGTTGGCGCAGCCGGGAGAATTCACACAGCGGGCCTTTCTCAACGACAAGATGGACCTGGCGCAGGCCGAGGCGGTGGCCGACCTGATTGACGCCAGCACCGAGACCGCCGCGCGAAGCGCTATGCGTTCGCTGTCCGGCGCGTTCTCGCAAGCGATCGGGTCCTTGCTGACATCCTTGACCGAATTGCGCATGCTGATCGAAGCCACGCTGGATTTTCCGGAAGAGGAGATCGATATCCTGCAGCGCGCTGATGTGCATGGCCGCCTCTCGCGCCTGCAAACAGGGCTGAACACGATCGCGCGCAATACGCGTCAAGGTGCCCTGCTGCGCGAAGGCATCAAGGTGGTGATCGCCGGTCAGCCCAATGCTGGGAAGTCGTCGTTGCTCAACGCGTTGGCAGGAGCGGAGCTGGCCATCGTCTCGTCCATTGCCGGCACCACACGCGACAAGATTGTGCAGACCATCCAGATTGACGGTGTGCCGCTGCATGTGATCGATACCGCCGGATTGCGCGACAGCTTTGATGAGATCGAACAGATGGGTGTGGCACGCGCGTGGGGAGAGATCGACAGCGCGGACGTGGTGTTGTTTCTGCACGACCTGACGCGCGCCCAGCCACGGCTGGCGCTGCCCAGTGCCAGCGCCGAGCGGTCGGCCTATGAAACTGCCGATGCCGACATCGCGCAATCACTTGCCACGCGTCTTCCCCGCGATGTGCCGGTGATCGACGTGTGGAACAAGTCCGATGCCGCCAGCGTCGGCCTTGACCGGCCAATCGGCGAAAACCAGGTGTTCTTGTCTGCCAAGACCGGTGACGGCATCGAAGACCTGCGCCGCCTGCTGCTCAGGAGCGCCGGCTGGAACGCAGTTCCCGAGGGCTTGTTCATGGCACGTGAACGCCATGTACAGGCCTTGCTGCGGGTGTCGCAGCATGTGGCCGCAGCGGCCAGCCATGTAGCAGCGCCGGCGCCACCGCTCGATCTGGTGGCGGAAGAGCTGCGTCTGGCGCAAAATGCGCTGGGAGAAATCACCGGGGCTTTCGGTGCCGACGATCTGCTGGGCGTCATCTTTTCGCGTTTTTGTATCGGAAAATGAGGCGCGCGGGCCAGCCGCACCGAGTGCCGTTACCGAAACGGCTTGCAGCCGGAGCTTGAACGGATGCATCATGGGGCGCACACCTGCACCCACCACAAAGGCTGATATCAAGACCTTGCTCGATGCCATTGCCAATGATCCGTCCGAGGCGCGGCTGGGGCATGCGTTGACTGCGGCGCAGTGGGATGTGCTGGCGGCCTACATGCAACCCATGGAAATGGCAGCCGGCCGGATCCTGATTGCGCAGGGTGCTGAAGACCGCACCTTGTACTTTGTCGAGTCCGGCATGCTGACGGTGCATTTCGAGGACGCTGCCGGCAAGATTCGCCTGGCCACGGTTGGCGCGGGCGCTGTGATTGGCGAAGGTGGATTCTTTTCCCGCATGGCGCGCAGTGCGACCGTTCAAACCGGCAGCGCGTGCAAGCTGTGGACCCTCAGCCCGATGCGATTCTCCGAATTGGCCAATCGTCAGCCTACGGTAGCCTTGTCGCTGGCGATGGCCTTGGGCGCGATCATGGCGCGGCGCATGGTGAGCAATCGTCAGAAGATCTCGATCACCTGAGCGCTGGGGGTCCCGGCCTGACGCAAGTTCTCAGTGTCCGGCGAAATCGACCAGCGTGAACAGTGGCAGCCCGGCCGCCTTGAGTCGGGCCGAACCTCCAAGCTCCGGCAGATCGACGATGGCGGCGCCTTCCATGACGCTTGCGCCGAGTTTTTCCAGCAGCTTTTTACCAGCCATCATGGTGCCGCCGGTGGCGATCAGGTCATCTATCAGGAGCACTTTGTCACCCTGTTTGACCGCGTCGGTGTGCAATTCGACGGTGGCACTGCCGTATTCAAGCTCATAGGTTTCGGCCACCGTGGTGAATGGCAGTTTGCCCTTTTTGCGGATCGGCACAAAGCCGACATTGAGCTCGTAGGCCACGACCGCACCCAGGATGAAGCCGCGCGCGTCCAGGCCTGCCACGACGTCGGGCCGCCGCTGCGGGTCCATGTAGCGGTATAAAAAGGCGTCGATCAGCACCCGAAACACCTTGGCCTCCTGCAGCAGCGGCGTGATGTCCCGGAATTGAACGCCGGGCGCAGGCCAGTCCGGCACAGTCCGGATGTGCTTGCGCAGATAGTCTTGGACGTTCAGGTCATGCATGGCGAAGGTGGCTCGTGGTGATGGGGCGCTGCATCAGTTCGACTGCAGCAGCTTGTGTTCAGCGATGGAGAGATTCTCGGGCTTGCCAGACAGCACCAGGATGTCGCCCCCTTCGAGCTGCGTTTCGTCGGCCACCGGCAGTGAACGGCCATTGTTGCGACGCAGGTTGACGACGCGAACCCCCATGGCATGCAGTGCCAGATCACCCAGCGGCTGACCGATCGATCTGGCGCCCAGCGGCACGGTGAAGGTGGCGAGTCGCTCGTGGTGCAACTCGTCAACCGAGTCGTCATCGGCGCCATGGAAATAGCCGCGCAGCAGGTTGTAGCGTGCATCGCGCTGGTTTTGTACGACCCGGATCACGCGGCGCATCGGGACACCGACCAGGGCCAGCGCATGACTGGCCAACATCAGCGAACCTTCAATCGCCTCCGGCACCACCTCAGCCGCCCCGGCCAGGCGCAGTCGCTCCAGATCGATGTCATCGCGCGTGCGCACGATCACCGGTACCTGCGGCGCGTGGGTGCGGGCATGGTCGAGCACCTTCAGTGCGCCTTGCACCTCGACATAGGTGATGACAAGCGCACTGGCGCGCGACAAGCCGGCGGCCATCAGCGCCTGCAGCCGTGCAGCGTCGCCAAACACGACAGAGTCACCCGCCGCAGCGGCCTGGCGCACCCGGTCAGGGTCCAGGTCCAGCGCCATGTACGGAATGCCTTCGCCTTCGAGCATGCGCGCCAGGTTCTGGCCGCAACGGCCATAGCCACAGATGATTACGTGCTTGTTGGAGTTGATCGACTTGCGCGCGATCGTCGTCATCTGCAGCGACTGCTGCAGCCAGTCGCTGGACACCAGCTTCATGACGATGCGGTTGCTGTACATGATGATGAATGGCGTGGCCAGCATCGACAACACCATGCTGGCCAGGATCGGGTTGAGCAAGGCGGGCGGGACCAGCGAGTTCTGTTGCGCCAGGGTCAACAACACGAAGCCGAATTCACCGGCCTGTGCCAGGTAAAGGCCGGTGCGCAGCGATATCCCCCACGACGAGCCCAGCCCCTTGGCCAGCAGCGTGACCAGCACCGCCTTGAACAACACCGGTATCGTGACCAGCAGCAGCACCAGAGGCCAGCGCTCGAGCACGAGCCGCCAGTCAAGCAACATGCCGATACTGATGAAAAACAAGCCCAGCAGCACGTCGTGGAAAGGCCGGATGTCGGTTTCCACCTGGTGTTTGTATTCCGTCTCGGAGATCAGCATACCGGCGATGAAGGCACCCAGTGCGAGACTCAGGCCGGCATACTCGGTGAGCCGCGCCAGGGCGAGTGTGATCAGCAGCAGGTTCAATACAAACAGCTCTTCACTCTTGCGCCGGGCCACCAGCGTCAGCCACCAGCGCATCACATGCTGGCCGCCCACGAGCAAGACGGTGATGAGCACGGTGGCCTTGATGGCTGCCATGCCCAGCGCCATTCCCAGGTTCTCGCCGGAGGCACCCAGTGCCGGAATCAGTACCAGCAAGGGCACGACGGCCAGATCCTGGAACAGCAATACGCCCATCACCCGCTTGCCGTGCTCGGATTCCAGTTCCAGGCGCTCGACCATCAGCTTGACGACGATCGCCGTACTGCTCATGGCCAGCGCGCTGGACAAGGCCAGCGCGGTCTGCCAGTTCATGCCCCAGAAGCGCGGCAGAAACCAGGCCAGCGCCAGCGCGCCGACGGTTCCTATCAGCATGGTGATCGACACCTGAAACAGACCGAGTCCGAACACGTGGTTGCGCATCGAGCGCAGCTTGGCCAGGTTGAATTCCAAACCGATCACGAACATCAGGAACACCACCCCGAACTCGCCCAGGTGGCGCACGGCATCCGAGTTTTCAGCAAGCGCCAGCGCGTTGGGGCCGATGATCACCCCGACGGCTAGATAGCCCAGCATGGGCGGCAGCTTCAACGACCGGCAGGCCACCACGCCCAGCACGGCAGCCAGAAGATAGACCAAGGTGAGATCAAGTGCGCCCATCACAGGATACTAGCAAGAGAAATGACGGGCGCGCCGATAATATCCAGCGATGAATGACTTACCTGTTCCCGCAACCCGACTCGATGCAGAGCAGGCCTTGCGATTGGCGCGTCAGACTTTTGACATCGAAGTCGACGCCATTGTCGGATTGAAGAATCGGCTGGACGACTCGTTTGTCCAGGCGCTACAGGCGATGTTAGCCGTGCGCGGACGGGTGGTTGTCATGGGCATGGGCAAGAGCGGCCATATCGGGCGCAAGGTGGCCGCCACGCTGGCGTCCACCGGTACCCCGGCGCTGTTTGTGCATACCGGCGAGGCGATCCACGGAGATCTGGGCATGATCCGTGGCGAGGATCTGCTGCTTGTGTTGTCCAACAGCGGTGAGTCCGACGAACTCGCCGCCATCCTGCCGGCAGTCAAGCGCCAAGGCGCCAAGGTGGTGGCGATGACCGGCCGGGCCGACTCGACTCTGGCACGTCACGCCGACGTCGTGCTCGATTGTGGTGTCGAGAAGGAGGCCTGTCCGCTCAATCTTGCGCCCACAGCCAGCACGGTCGCGCAGTTGGCCATGGGCGATGCGTTGGCGGTGGCCTTGCTCGACGCGCGTGGTTTCAAGGCCGAAGATTTCGCCCGCTCGCATCCGGGAGGTGCCTTGGGGCGCAAGTTGCTGACCCATGTGCGTGATGTGATGCGCTCGGGCGATGCGGTCCCGCGCATACAGCCGCAGGCCGGTCTGACTGAGTTGATGCGCGAGATGAGCACCAAGGGTCTGGGCGCGGTCGCCGTCGTCGATGACCAGGAGCGCCTGATCGGCGTATTCACCGACGGTGACCTGCGCCGTCTGATCGAGAAGGGTGCCGACCTGCGCGTGGCGACCGCACGCCAGGTCATGACTACCGCGCCGCGCACGGTTGCGCCGCATGCGCTGGCGGTGGACGCTGCCGACCTGATGGAGCGCCACCGCATCACCAGCGTGCTGGTGGTCGACGAAGCGGGTGTTCTGTGTGGCGCGCTCAACAGCAATGACCTGATGCGCGCGAAAGTCATCTGATGCAGCCGATCCTCACCTACCCACCCGAATTGCTGCTCAAGGCGCAAGGTATCCGGCTGGCATTCTTCGACGTCGATGGCGTGCTGACAGATGGCGGCCTGTATTTCTCGGCAAGCGGCGAGTCGATCAAGCGCTTCCATGTGCTGGATGGCCATGGCATCAAGTTGTTGCAGAAATTTGGCATCACGCCGGTCGTGATCACCGGCCGGGATGCCAAGGCCTTGCGCGTTCGCCTCAAGGCGCTGGGTATCGTACATGCGTATTTTGGTGTCGATGACAAACTGGCGGCCGCACAGGCGAGCTTGGACAAGCTGCAACTGGGTTGGGAGCAGGTGGCCGTGATCGGTGACGACTGGCCCGATCTTGCGCTGATGCAGCGCTGCCGTTTTTCTGCTGCGCCGCCCAATGCCCACGATGAGGTGCTGGCGCGGGTCGATCATGTGACACGGCGCGCAGGCGGTCACGGCGCGGCGCGTGAATTCTGCGATCTGTTGCTGATCGCGGCAGGGCGCTACGCCAGACTCCTGGAGCAAGCGTGCGCGTGATCCAGATTTTGTTGACGGTGTGGGACCGGTTGTCGATCTACCTGCCGATTGCGGTGATGGCATTGATGGCGCTGGGCACGTATTGGCTGGTAGAAAACACGCCCAAACCGATCGCCACGCCTGTGGAGCGGTCGTCGCGCTCGGACCCGGACTACTACATGAAGGATTTTTCGGTCACGACCTTTGCCGAGGCCGGTCGGCTCAAGAGCGAGGTGTTTGGTACTGCGGCGCGGCACTACCCGAATACCGACGCGCTGGAAATCGACCGTGTCCGGATCCGCAGTTTTGACGATCAGGGCCGACTGACGACGGCAACGGCCAATCGCGCATTGACCAACAGCGACGCCACCATCGTCGAACTGTTCGGCAATGCGCTGTTGATCCGTGCCGCACAGCCAGGCCAGAACGGCACCGTGCAGCCGCGCATCGAGTTTCGTGGTGAATATCTGCATGCCAACATCGACACCGAACGTGTGAAGTCGGACAAACCGGTCGAACTGCGCCGAGGCGATGACGTGTTTGTCGGCGACACCATGGACTATGACAATCTGGGCCAGGTCATGGTGATGCAGGGCCGCGTGAAAGGGCGAATCGTGCCGGCCAAGCCCTCTGCAGCGAAACCCTGAGCCACCCACGATGCCGCTGGTATTCATCACCGGAGCATCCAGCGGCATAGGTCAGGCCTTGGCATGGCGCTACTATCAGGCCGGCTATCGCCTGGCGTTGGTGGCCCGGGGCACGGAGCGGCTCGAGGCCTGGTCTGCGCAAGCCGGGATCGACCCCGCCCGCCTGCGGATATTTGCCGCCGATGTGGCGCGTACTGACAGCATCGTGGCGGCAGGACACATGTGCATGGAGGAACTGGGTGTTCCGGATGTGGTGATCGCAGCAGCCGGCATCAGTGTCGGAGTCGATACATCCGTACGCGCAGACATCGACGTGATGGCACAGGTATTTGCAATCAATAACGTCGGCTTGGCCGCCACGTTTCATCCGTTTGTCGCCGCCATGCTTGAGCGGCGCGCCGGTGCGCTGGTCGGCATCGCCAGTGTCAATGGCATCCGGGGGCTACCGGGTCACGGCGCCTATTGCGCGAGCAAGGCGGCGGTGATCAGCTATTGCGAATCCCTGCGTGGTGAGCTGCGCAGCAGCGGCGTACGCGTGGTGACGATCAGTCCGGGTTATGTCGATACGCCATTGACGCAGGGCAATCGTTATCGGATGCCATTCCTGATGTCGGCGACTGATTTTGCAGACAAGGCCTTTGACACGATTGCGCGCGGATCGAGTTACCGTGTGATCCCCTGGCAGATGGGTGTGGTTGCCAAGTTTCTGCGCCTGTTGCCCAATGTGTTGTTTGATCGCCTGCTGGCTGGGCGGCCTCGAAAGCAGCGCGCTGGCGATGGGTGACCAGGCACAACACGGAAAACGACAGACCCAATGCAAAAGGGGCCCGAGGGCCCCTTTGTCTTGAACAGCATCACTTACATGATGCCATTGGCAGATCAGTAGCTGCTACGACCACCGCCGTAACCGCCGCCACCGCTGCGGCCACCACCACCACCGCCGCCGCCGCCGCCGTAACCACCACCACCGCCGCTACGGCCACCGCCGCCGCCGCCACCGCCGTAACCACCACCACCACCGCCGCCGCCGAAGCCGCCGCTACGTGGAGGACGTGGCTCCATCGGACGGGCTTCGTTGACAACCAGACCACGACCGCCATATTGCTGGCCGTTCATGGCGCTGATGGCTGCTTGCGCTTCCGCTTCGCTGCCCATTTCGACGAAACCGAAACCTTTTGAGCGGCCGGTGTCACGTTCCATCATGACTTTGGCGCTAGAGACAGCACCATGAGCCGCAAAGGCTTGCTGGAGGTCTTCGTCGCGGAAAGAATAAGGCAGGTTGCCTACGTAAAGTTTGTTGCCCATTAAGGACTCCTGAAAATGACTCAAAACGCGATGGAGTCCGATAACCGCAATCAACAAACCAATGAAGAATTAAAGCAGACGCGAAAACTGACTAATCACCGCAAACTTGTATTACCAGTTTTTGGCAATACCGGGCGAATTATGCGCCAACTTGGAAATATTGCAATTACTTATTGACAGATTTTTTTCAGGGCTATTCGATCGCAAAGCCGCATCTGTAAAGGATTAACCCGGATTTTCGGTCTCGTCGGCGGCGTAGTTTCGCCACTGCCGCATGGCGTTTCGCATGGTCAACAACTGGCGCTCGAAGTTCGGGCAGGTCTTGCAGGCCATCATGTGCAGCCGCACCCGCACTCGGTCAGGCAGGCTGATCATGCGGTCTTCATTGGCGATCAGCAAAGCAGCAGCTTCCTTGCAAGTAGGTAAGAACAACATCAACGCGAACCTGGGCGGCCTCCAAACCAGTTCAATTCCAGACACTCGCGCAAACGCAGGCGGGCACGATGCAGTGTCACGTAGAGATTGGTCGCGGACAGGCCTAATTCATTACAGATCTCTTCACTCGAGAGCTCGAGCCACTCGCGCATCAGGAACACCCGGCCCATGGCGGGCGGCATCTTCTCGGTGCAGGCTTCCAGAATCACCATGAACTGATGCG
>Ga0209491_10005718_pt1 | contig 17938 bp, 15 predicted proteins | sample BON02_FD_187213 | JGI IMG/M metagenome (GOLD analysis project Ga0209491, IMG submission 187213) | Freshwater microbial communities from Lake Bonney liftoff mats and glacier meltwater in Antarctica - BON-02 (SPAdes) (version 2) | ecosystem: Environmental > Aquatic > Freshwater > Ice > Glacier...
TGGGCGGCCAAGGGGTGGAGCACGACGTTGAAGCGGCACCCGGGCTACCACATGGTCAAGGAGAAGGCGCTGCGGCAGGAGGTGGGGGCCTTGAGCATGGTCTCGAATGGGAAGAAGGACGAGCTGGTGTTTCGGCATCAGACGTTCATCAAGCTGGCCGAGGCGGAGGCGGACAAGGTCAAACTTGGGCAGCCGACGCGGTCTCGGGGGGAGGTGGTCCGAGAGGTGGAAGAGAAGGCACGGGCCCGCTTTAGTAATGGCGGGGGAGGGCTGGGGGGAGGGCGGCAGCCGATGAAGTTGGACAGTGTGGCGCACCACAAGGGCTTTGACGACATGATTCGGCAGATGAAGCGCCGGCAGAAGGAGCAGAAGCGCAAGGACAAGGAGATGGCGTCGGGAGGAGGAGGAAGTGGGGAAGGAGGAGGAGGGGCTACGCCCAAGGGAGAGGATGGTAGGGCACCTGGTGAGGGACAAGAGGTGGAGCGGAAGGATGACGATTCCGAGCAGAAGGGGAGGGAGGAGAAGGAGGAGAGGGAGGTGAAGGAGGATGTCTCGGACGAGGCGGAAGCAGGAGCAGCAGTAGCAGCAGCAGCAGATTGGAGGAGAGATGAGGATTCAGATGAGGAGGAGTGGAGAGACGGCATTGACGTGGCGGGTAGGGAGGACGGAGACGGGAGGAGGGTCGCTCCTCTCCCTTTACCATCGCAGGGGGCCACTGGTGCTGTCGCGCGTATGGCTATGGAGGAAGAGGAGGAGGACGAGGAAGATGACGTTGTGATTCTCGACACGGTGACTACCACCAGCAGCACTTTCAGCAGCAGCAGCAGCAAAAACCACCTGAAGCGGCGTGCCAGTGGCGGCAGCGGCAACGGCAACGAAGCCGGTCAATACAAGCGCCCGCATTCCCTGCCCACGTCTGCTTCTGTGCGGTGCTCCTTGTTGCCATCCACCAGCATCAACACCAATTGGAAGTGTCAGAGTTGCACCTTGACTAACGCGGGGCCGATCCGTAGTTGTGCTGCGTGTGGTGTTCCCCGCCGCCTTTCTACAGCCAGCAAAGAGAGTCTCAAGGCCGTGGAGGACGCTCAGAAGAAGCTTTTCGAGGAAGCCCGCAAGCAGCAACAAGCCAAGCAGGCGCCACGCGTGCCGGTGGTCTTGGAAGGGGAGGCTGGAGAGAGCACGAGCCAGAGTGGCACCGGCGGCAGCAGCAGCAACAGCAGCAGCAGCAGTAGTAGTAGTAGCAGCAGCAGTAGCAGCAGCGGCGATGTGACGGTGCGGTTGCGTCGCGTCGAGGGAGCTGTCGGGTCATCCTACCAAATGCTGGGTAAATGCAGTCAAGAGGAGGAAGAGGAGGAGCACGACGTGGAGCTAGAGGCGGACGAGCGGACTAGTGGGGGGAAGGCGTCGGCGGTAGCAGCAGCAAATGAGACCTGGAACGCAGACGAGGACGAGACGCGACAGCTCTATAGCCCCTCGTATTGATGGCTAATGCCGAAGGAAAGGGTGGGTGGATGGGCTGATGCGAGAGCACCCGCGGGCATGATATGATGGATTTTGGCAAATCAACAGTATGTATGCGTCTTTCCCCTACACAAAAAAGAACGATATAAAAGAAAACAATTACTTTAGAAACTGTACGTGGTCTATGTGCCTTGCTTTATTTGTTGCTTTTGCGATTACTGCGCGTGCTCTTTTTGTTCTTATTTTATGCTACCTACTGTCGTTGAACTCTCCATACGTGCACCTCACGAGGACGAGGACGAGGCCGGCTTTTCATTCGCCAAAATGGCCTGGGCAGCCTCAATCCGGTGAGCCTTGGCATTACCTGGTCGCCTCTCCAGCTTGAGCGTTCGGGCATCCAGGTGCCGCTCTACATCCTCCAAACTTACCCCCGCCGCCACACACCGCACCAAGGCAAAGTAAAACACATCTGCTGCTTCGGCCGCCACATCGTCAGGTTCTTGGGCCTCGCTCAGTTCCTGCGCTTCTTCCACCAATTTGTGTCGCAGCAGCTCCGGGTCCTGAAATAGTCGTCGGGTGTAAGAGCCCTCGGTGGCCTCCCTCAAGCGTCCTTCCAAAGTGCGTTGCAAGGCCCCCAGGCCACGATCTGGTTGCCAGCAGTTGCGTCGATTCAAGTGACAAAAGGCCTGGTTTGGGGAGGGATGCGGAGGGAGGGAGGAAGGGAAAGGAAGGGAATTGAGTTAGGGGATCGCAAAACATATCTGCATGTTTTCACAAAAGACTGATTTGCGGATATTATCACGCAGACAAATCTCATTTCTGGGCGGGAGCCAGCCCGATCCCACTCCCATGTCCCCACCACCCCCATGGCTTCGCCTCCACACCCCACCGATCACTCACCGGAGGGCTGCCACGTTGCCGCACAATAAAGCGGAGGGCGTCCGAATCACAGTCCATGTCCAAGCCTACCAGCTCCTGCACAGCTCCACTCGAGTCCCCCTTCCGCCAAAGCCCGCCCCGAGAGCGGGAGTAGTAAATGCCACGCTGCTCCGCCACCGACGCCCGCACGCTTTCCTCGCTCGAGTATACCAGGCCCAGGGCCACGTTGCATTCGTCCACCACCACCGTGGTAAAGAGTCCGTCGGACCGGTCGGTGCGCAGGCAGGCCAAGAAGGCGTCCACGCCGTCCACTGCCGACTGACCCAAGGGGAGCAACGCCCCTCGGTGATCGGCGCGGGCTGTGCTGCTGCTGCTGTTGCTGCTGCTGCTGGCGCTCCCGACCGAGGGAGCAGTGGGGATGAGTGCCTGAATCTCCATCTTGTGCAACGCCGCAATGCTCGTGGCTGACCATGTAATGGACGCCGGCGCCTCCACCACCAGCTCGCGAGGCAAGGCCGTCGGTCCCTGAGGCTTGGTGGCCTTATGCACCGTCTTGACAAGCTCCACCAGGCCGTCCTCCCCCTCCACAGCACCCTCCTGCACTTGCAACAAGATCGTCGACGCACCCACGCAGAGCTGCGTCACACGCTGCGCCAAGGACCCTCCGGTCGCCTCCTCGGCCCCCACGACCAGGCACACCCCTACGCGGTCGCGGGGCAGGACGGCAAGCTCTCCTTCAACCGTTTTAATTGGAATGTCCCTAGGCAAGGCAAAGAAAGCCTTCTGGATGCCGCTATGCAGCCAAGGCCGTACTTCCTTAATTTGGGTGAGGGCCACGGGACCCAAGGCAAGGTTGTGATAGTGTAGTAACGCCACGGGAATTCTGCGTGGATGGGGTGAGGAGATGCGGAGGAAAAGGAAATTATGAGGTTAGGAAGGCGAATTTGTGTAATTGAGGACTGATGTGTGAGCGAAGATTGGGGAAGGGATAGGTGGGTTTAGTGTGTGTGTGTACATGAGAGGAAGCGAAGGGAGAGAGGAGGAGAGAGCGAGCAGCTGTGGGGGTTGTGGCATCTGATGGGAAGCCGTCCCCCCGTACAAAAGCATTCAGCCAATCAACAAAACACGCACGCAAAAAAGACTCAGGTGACTTACTCGGATGGGAGGGCGGATGACTGGGAGGGCTGAAGCAGAAGGGTACCCAACACGCCGTAGCGCTTGGCCAGGTCGGGATCGGCTAGCACCCCGTCCAGTGAAAGGCAGGGCACCAGCATGGCTACCTACGGGCGCGTTGAAGACTCGACTCTGTGTGCATATGCGGGTTGTGTGCCCAAGGGTGAATGAGTGACGAGGCGGCAGAGGAGGACAGCGAGGCAGGGTGGTGGGCTGTGGCTGGATGAGGAGAGGAGTGCGGTGGGTGGGGAGGTTGTGAAGGCGCACCCTGGCTGCGGCTGATGCGTAGACCGCACCGACGCTCGACTTCAGGATCCGAGGTGGCCAGGACTGACCTGTGCATATGCGGGGCGCTGTGGTAGGTGTCAGTGTTGGGACAGGAGGGGAGCGAGGCGACAGGAGTTGCAGGCAGCTCTCCTCCGGGTGACCTGAGCGGGGCGACAGCTGATGCCTCGCTCGCTCGTACACGACTCATAGGAATGGTGCGGGCGTTCTTTTTGCCAATTCTTGTGGCCTGGCTTGAACCTCGGCGGTGCCACGATATGTTCTGTTTCTGTCTTGCGAGGCCTAGTCAACCTTTCATAAAGCCCCTCTCCCTCAACAAAACTAACATATGCCCCACCATCCCATTCCCCGCCGTCCCCCAGACCCCCTTGTGGACCTCTGCTAAAGCCTCGAGGGTCAGCCTTTCATGATGCCCCTCTCTCCCCAGCAGAACCAACATATGCTCCACTTCCCATCCCGTCCCCGCCCACAGCCACAGACACTCGCTTCCAGCGGACCGATAACTCTTACAAGATCAAGATGGTGACCACTCGCAAGCACGAGGAGGAGACGGGGGAAGGAGGCAAGCAGCAGCAGCAGCAGCAGCAGGAAGGCCCGGCCTCCAAGAAGGTTAAGGGCGGCGAAGAGGAGAGCCAGGGCGTCCAGGGCGGCAAGCAAGGCCAGAAGGAGGGGGCTGCCAAGGGCAAGATGCCTGAAGAAGAGGAAGTGGGGGAGGGCGAAGAGGAGGAAGAGGAGGAGGAGGGCGTGGGGGAAGAGGAGCAGGAGCTGGAGGAGGAGGCCGAAAATGACTTGGCTGAGAAGGGGGCGACGGCGGCGGCCAAGGGCCAGAAGGTGGCGCAGGAGATGAAGAAGGGCAAAGGCGGCCGCGGCAAGACCACCAAGAGCGCCCTGGGGTTGGAGATTGGGTCGCCCGCGCCGGAATTTGCCTTGCCGAACGAGGAGGGCGAAACGGTGGCGCTCAAGGACTTCAAGGGGAAGCACGTGGCCATCTACTTCTACAACAAGGACGACACCCCCGTGGTCACCAAGGGAGGCATGGCCTTCGCCAAGGTGTTTCCCGAGATGCAGAAGATGGGCGTCCCTCTCCTTTTCATTGGGCCCGACAGGTACGAGGGAGGCGCCCCTAAATGCACGGGGAAGGGAGGAAAGTGATTTTGTGTTATGTGTGTGGGTGCGCCCCGGGGTTGTGATGCTTCCAGCCGATGCTGTGTTGTATTTTTGTGCCAAAGAGATTGTCTCTGACAGTGTGTTATTGTCATTGTTCTTTGCGCAGTATACACTAACATGCGCACTCTTCTCCCCCCACACCCGCACACACACAGCGTCCAGTCGCACAAGAAGTTCAAGGAGAAGGCCAAGCTCCCCTTCACTCTCCTCTCCGACTCGAAGAAGGAAGTAGCTCGGGCGTTTCATAACCTACGAGTACGTTTTGTGCATTGCGTGTGTCTCTGTTTGTATTCGCCTGTCCGCTTATAAAAAAAAGCTTGTTGATGATGTCTGTTTTTAGTTATGTGTGCCTTCGTCGAGCTAAAGCACCGCATGGGGAGGTGCCGTGTCTGTATTTTGAATTTGGTTGTTCATTCCTTGTCTATATCTGCTCTCGATGCGACTGCAACCCGTGTTTTGTCTCTTGTCTTTCGGATTCTATGCATTTACACCCATCGTTTCCCCGCCTCAAGGCGCACAATCGCCGCTCGAGAAAAGCCTTTATGTCCGCGCACTCTCACCTGACCCTTTCAATTTCACACATTTCCCCCCCCGAATCATATCCTCTATTAGGGCCGCAGCGTGTTGCGCACAACGGTGCTGGTCGACCCCGAGGGCAAGATCCTGAACGTGTTTGCGGACATCCCGGAATCTCAAGTTGATCAAAACCCTGTGGAGGCCCTCGAGTTCATGAAGAGCACGCTGACGCAAAAGGTGGCCTAAGCAGGGATGTGGAGGAGGAGACGGGACCTTGGCAGCTAACGCAGAAGGTGGCCTAAAAAGCGTGTGGGAGAGGGACAAGGCCTTTGGCAGATCTAGGGGCCGGTAGGACCTTTGTAGGGAAAACATATACATAGTAGCAGCAAGAGAAAGCAGAGGCGGGTGGTGCCCACAGCAGCAAACAGCATCAGCAAGAGCAGCAGGAAGGGCCAGCTAGGCGACAAAAAGACAAAGACAACGACAAAGAAGAGGCTTAAAGCAATCGAAATGAAGTGTCGGAGGGTTTTACGAAGGGGTGCTTTTATCCAAGCAGAGAGTTTGTGTATCGTGAGCGGCAATGCGTGGTATGTGGGCATGGAGGGAGGAGGGAGGGAGGAGGTGCCATGCGTCGAGTTGTCCTTTTTCAAAAGACATTTTCGGCGGGACTGGTGTGTATTTCTCTGAATTCACGGCCTTCTTCGTCCCATCGAGCATTTAAAAAAAAACAAAGACAATTGTGTAGGCGCATGTGGTTACGGTTTGACTCTTGCAAACGCTCATTTGCCTTTGATTTGTTTTCACGTTCAAGCGAGGTTATTTCCCTAATTGAGTCGACGCGGATTCTACTTGTGTGATAATATTACATTGCATTAAAGCATGTTCAACTTCCTTTTGTAAAAGAGGGCCCGTGTCTTCTGGTTATGAAGGCAAGTGCGACGCGTCGAATAACCGACCTCCTCCCCCTCCTGCCCTCCACTTGGCTTTTGTCTCTTTTCTCTCCTGTTTAAACGTCTCCGCGCGTGTAAGGCACACCTCGGGGAGTGTCAATATTTCTATTTTCTTAAGCTCTTGGTTTTCAGAACGCAGAGTGCCTAGGTTGTGCACACTGGGGGCATTTGGTGGGACGTAAACGGGGCTTGACGCACGGCTGTTAGTTGCCGTTGGACTATACTGGTAATAACGGCCGCAGGAGGGCCCATCCCTCCCCCACATGATGATGGGTTGCCTCTCGTGTTCACAGCGCAAAGCACCAAACACAGTGCCCAGGTGAACGTACATCCTGGCCCTGGCTGCAGGGCTCGCCTCTCTGAACACCACAAGTGCTCACGCCTCTCCTCATTCCCACCAACATACGTACACAGTCAACCAAGCATCACAGCTCAAACTGCCTCGCCCGCGCCGTCCGATGCGCATCACACGACGACGGCAATGACACTACCTTAAATGTCCTAACAGGCACCGAACCCTTTTTGGGCTATTGCGTCTACGCCATGGGCCTCCCAAGCCTCTTGCTGAGCGCTTTCTTGTGGCTGGTGCTCAAAATCATTTTTCGCATCAGGGTCAAACGCTTGACCCTTAGGGTGTGGGGGGAATGGCGTCTTGTCCTCGATGGCCTCGAGTTGCCACGCTGGCTCCTACACCTCCTTGTCCCCCGGGCTTTCCAAAGTCTGGAGGTTGAAAGCCTTAAGGTTCAATCAATCCAGGTGGTGGTGCAGTGGCCTCGGTTCGCCTTTGCCTCTTCTTCCTCTTCATCATCATCATCGTCGAATATCGTCGTGGAGGTCAAGGGACTCCACATCTCCCTCTTGGCCTCTTCGATCTCAAGCGATGAGACGCGTCAGAAGGAAATTCGTGCATCGAGCGTCCCCGTTCAGCGGACCCGGGGCTTCCAGCCTCCAAAGACCAACCCTCAACAGACAGGTAAGGCTTTGATTGCTTGATTTCGTCGATTACGTGTCTGGAGCAGAGCAAGGCCGCGAGGCACATGGTGTGCCCCCGACTTGCGTGCTTGTCTCGCATGCATTTTCTCCATTTCGCTTCTCACATCCACCAACACATTTCCCTCCCGCTAGGCTCTTTGCCGCAATGGTTGACGAACCACTTGCACGTCGGCCTTGCCGATGTCTCGGTGCGGCTGGTAGGCCCGCGGGACACGCTCGTTGCCTCGCTTGGATCTTTTTGCCTGGCACCTGTCGATGGAGGACGGGCAATCAAGATGGAGCTGCTGCACGTTGCCATTTCTCTACTCCTGCAGGAGCAACACGGGCACGCCGTGCTGCCGCTGCTTCCTGACGCCGGCATGATCGTCACGCTGGAGCTGGCGGGGGGGATGCCTTGTGGTGTCGACCTTCGCATAGGCAGCGGCAAGGAGGGCCTCCTGGACCAACCCATTGGTATGCATCTGGACGCTTGTCGACAGCATGCCCTGATAGGAGCGTGGCAGTGTCTTGGCAGGAAGAGGGAAGTGGCAGAGTCCCCGTTCCTGAGCCCGGACACGCCCGTGCAGGGGGACGAACTTTTCTGGGATGCCTGCGCGTCTGGCCCTGCTTCGTTGCCCTTCCCGGCTCGTGTGGCCTTCTCCTCGCCCGGTATCAAAGTCTTGCTGGGCCTGGACGCAGAGGAAGCCAATGATGTGGCGGCCGAACCTTCCTGGTGCATTGCCCAGCTGGGGACGTGTACTTTTGAGGTAGCAGAGCAAAACGTGGTGGCCTCCCTTGCCTCGGGCGCGATGCTGGTGAAGCTTGGCGACCAACTGCCGCCCTCATCTCTGCTGCAGATCCCTAGAATCGATTTCGACGGCTCGTTTCTGTCCACGTTCACACGCCCCTGCTCCTGGAGAATTAGGGCAGGAGTCTTTACGGCCTCCTGGTCGTCCGCCCTCATGCATCGTTTGGTCCAACTCCTTGAGCCGCCTGTACCCATCCTGCCTGCTCCGATTTCCCCGACCAGGGCGACATCAAGCACAAATTCTGCTCAAGCGACTACAAATGCCTTTATCAGTGGAGAAGCGACGGGTGTTGTGGACGGCCTTTCAGGCATCCTGGCTTCCTTCCTCTCTCAGCGCCTCGGCAAGCATCATGATATGGCGGGCGTGGTCGAAGCGGCAGAGGGAGAAGGCATGCCCGCGCCACCACCATCATCATCACTACTACCACCTCCCCTCACCTCGGCATTGCCTTTGCCTCTGATAGACGTGGATATCGAAGGCGTGCAGCTCGTCTTGCCACCTCTTGTGGCCTCCACCAGCTCTCCACCCTTTTGTACCCCCAAAGGATTGATGATGGCCTTGGGCCGCCTGACGATGCAGACGGGGGGCACGACGGCAATCGTGAGACTGGCACGTGTGGGAGTCACCCTTGGTCACATCCAGCTCTTGAACCTTGACGAGACGCTGGCGGAGGTCTCCTCCGGTGCGGCGAGGGCCACTCAAGGGCATGCGCCTCCAGAAGGGATATGGCCCCCACAAGACGCGGAAGAATGGCGGGAGGCGAAGGCAGCTTTGTGGGAGCTGCAGGTGACCCTGCCGGCGTTGCGGGCATCCCTTGAGCTGGATCACGTCATGGAGGCGATCTGGCTTGCGACCAAGTCCACGCCGCGGAGGGAGGGACCTTCGACCTCGGGCCCACCCACCCAAAGTCGTCGGCAAGCCCATCTCTTACCGAAGTCATCGGTCAAACTGCCCTTGCTACGTCTGCAGGTCAAGTGCCCTACGGTGGATCTCGTCCTGCTGCCGGGCACGCGGCACGAAGGGCTGCCGGCCGTAGGACCTTCTATGCTGGAGGCGTCCATGCCTTGGTATGCTCCGGACGATCGTCGGCGCAGCGATCCCCTACTATGCCTGCGATTGTCGCAAGGAATAAAGGCCACGTATGCTTTGGGCAACGGCTGCTTAACCCCAGCATCTTTTGTGGCGCGCGTGGAAATGCCCGTGTTACAAATTATTTCGAGTGCCAGCACGGCCGACTCCCTGGTGCCCCTGGGAGCCACGCAAGTGGTGGTACTTGATCTGAAGGCCCTGGAGTGGTCTTTCTCGTCATTTCCAGCCCATTGCCACTGGACACCGGCTCCTGGACCCTGGGGCGCTCATTTCTGGATTGGCGTGGCCGAGCAGATGCACAAGCACAGTCTCACAGCCCAATACGTGGAAATCGGCCTGGAACCTTCCTTAGTCGGTCGATTGAGTCATTTGGCCCAAGCACTCAAGCACGTGCCGATTGTCGCCCGCGGCGTGCAAGCCCCCGTGGCTTTTACTACCAGTGCCCCTTGTGGAGTACCGCTCGCCCCGCTTTTGACCTTGGCGGTGCTCTTACCAGCCCAGACGCGTGTGACGCTGTATTGGACGGAATCCACGGGCACGGCCACAGTGGCATCTCTCTTTCTCACGGAAACCCGCATCTCCCTCAGCACGGGGGTCGTGGGCGGTCGCCTCACTTTGGACGGCAGCGTCCAAGACTTTGATATCCTCGATGGTAGCCCTGCTGCGCCGGAACTGCAGAAGGTATTGTGTCGCCTCCGCACCGAGCCGCAATCCCAACAGCCGTCTGCACCGTCCAAGATGCTCACCTTCCAGTTCGAGGGATGGAGCGGCGGAGATGGCCCACGTCTACTCCTGCAAGCAAGCGAGTGGCGATTTGTTTACTTGCAACGGATTACGATGGAGCTTGTGGGCTACATCAAGGACTGCCTCATTCCCTCCTTTGGCCGGGCGGCGTCTGTCCGACCGCAAGACGTCCTTTCCGGGTCCGTGGTGCATTTGCTGGCGACGATAACGAAGGCGGCAACTCCCTGGATCCAAGGGATCCCCAAGCAAAAACCGGCCGGCACCACTACCACCAGCAAACCCTCCCCAAGTCCCGCAACAGCCTTTCGGCTGCAGATTCTCCTGATCAACTCTCGCGCCCTACTTGCAAACAGCTCGGACAGCCCGGACGGGCTGATTGTGGACTTTGAGCGATACCGCCTCTGGCGCGCGCCAAACACGGAAAGAGAGGACGCCTATTGGCAGGGCCCCGAGCTTGTTGGTTCACGTTCCGCTAGCAGTAGTCGCGGCTGTGAAAGCGCCACCAGCGGGACGGGTAACGGTTCTTCTAGCAGCTGCGGCACCACCACCAACCCCAGCACCAGCACCAACACCAACCCCGGCAGTTTTTATGACCCTTCAAACGACCCACGGGACATGTTAGCCGTGGCACAAGCAGAGTTAAACGATGTGATCCGCTCGGCAGACTTACTAGCCGCGGAAAGCTCGAGATTGGTGGATGCGCTGGCTACCAAGCAGACCGCGCTGGATGCCTTGCAGGCGCAGCTGCCTTTGGGCAGACCGTACGCACAGCTGGCTGCTCAAAGGGCGATCGTTGACGAGCTGGAGCAGCGGCTGGCAAGCCGACGTGTCGTTGAAGCGCAAGTGACGGCGCGCAAACAGCGTTTGGAGGAGGAGGTGGTGCGCTGGGAAAAATGCGCAAGGGCAGCGCCGAAGGTTACGATGGAAGCACCGGGGCACCCACGATGGCAGCACGGCCGAGGCCTGCCCTCTAAGCCAGCAAACCGTCTGGACATGGACTTGGAAGGCGCCACCATCAGCACCTGGAAGGCCGGCGTGGTCGGCAAGGACATTACGATTCATGGCTACATTGAGCCCGGTCGGCTCAGTTTTCCGTTTGCGAACCCGCCGGGCGTTTACCCAGAGGTGTATGAGCATCTGGGCTGGGAACGCTATATAGGATGGGACACCAACAACACGGCCGTCGTCGTGGCGTTGTTTGTGCACGAGTTGGAATGGGTCTTGAGTCGCTCGCAGTACAGCAATTTGTTGAGCTTGCTCATGGAGAATACGCGTGAGCCCTGTCTTTTTGTCCCGGTCCTGCACCCCTTGCCGCCGCCTCCCGCATTTGAGGAGATTGAAACGGGCCCCACGTGCATCACGGTGCCTCCCAGTGTCTCTGTCCCTGTCTATTTCAAGCACGCAATTGTGCGTCTGGTCGAGGACGTGGTTCAATGCGGGAGCGAGGCTGCTGTCGATGGAGGGCCTTTGGCTGCTGCCGAAGGGGCGGCGGCACCGCTCGCAGGATGGTCCGAAGAAGATGACGAGCAGGAGCTGGAGGAGGAGGAGGAGGACCAGAGCACTGCAAGCGACAGTGGAAATGCAACTGAGATGGAGGGTGAGGGCGAGGATGCAAGGTTTCCGGGGAAGCAGCAATACATGGAGGAAGCCGCAGCAGGTCCCACCGTCATTGCGCTCGAAGAGATCCAAGGAAAAGAGGGCATGGGGCCACCCCTTCTCCGCCACCAACACCATCAAGCCCAGCACCAGGATGGCTCCTTCCTATGCAGCCGTCTGTTGCCTGGCATGCCGCAGCGGAGTGGGTGGCAACAGGTCCCTTCCAGCGAGTACGTGGCGACTGTGACCCTGACGATGGCGCGTCTCAGCATCGATCGGCGGCCCAACAACAAGGGGCTCGAGCTAAGTGTTACTGCGGAAGAAGTGGTGATCGAGAGCGAGGAGGCGTTGTTGGACAATTCCTCCATCGCTAGTCAGCCCCAGGTGGAGAGTGCAAAATCCAGGCCCAGCAAAATCCTGTTTCCATCTTCCCACTTGTCGCACAGTAGCAGCAGCCGTGTGCACGGCAACTCTTCCACAGATGCAGGCGACACCACTATGCCCCGGCTGCAGGAGCATCTGCAATTGAGATATGTGCAGCAAAACCTGGCTTGTTACCGGCGCTGCGTGGTCGAGTTGGGGCGCTCTGTCGTGGTAGGGGCTGGGGATCGTCTCTTACGGGTCGTCGATTTTTTCGTCCAACCCGTGCGGGAACGCAACGCTCAGGGCCCTCCCATAACCTGCGAGCAGGCTAAAAATCTGGACGTGGAAGTCAGCGTAGAAGACTCTTTGCTGTGCTTGCAAGAAGACTGCCAACGTGCTTCTTCGGCAGCACTTTTTATGCTGCTCCAGTGCGACTACACGCAGAAATGGCGAGGGTTAGTGGAAGGAGGTCCCGGCACCGTCGACGCCACGATTGACGTCGGCCTTCTTTCCGTCTTCTTCTCCCGCCAAGGCTTGGTACTCGGGAGATGCCTGCCGTTAGCATCGCCTGTCATGTTTGGTTTGCATCTGGTCACCGATCTTTCGCGCCGGCACAGTACCGGCGCTGCCCCCCCCGACCGCCATCGCTCCCTTATCTTCAAGATGCGTACCCTGAATGAACAGCATATCCGCACGCGCAGCAACGGGTTCTCCTTCAGGAGCCGTCGCCGCGGAGGGAATAACGGTGGAGATATGGTCCTGATGGACGCCCCATTGTGTTTTCTGGGCACTCCCCCCGTTGCAGCCTTCTCCTCATCTTCGTCTTCCCGGCCTGCCTCGGCCCAGATTTCTTTCTTCCTTTCGGTGCCCGACTTTAGACTCTTTCTCAAGGTCGCTCGTCGGTTGGCGAGAGAGCTGGACGCGGGGAAGCAGCACATCCGCACGTTGGAGTCAGCCCGAGCGAACAGGGTGCTTACAGCGGCGACACGAATGGTGCCAGCGACGGATGCGACCCTGGGTTTGGCGGCCATACCTGAGCAGCTCGTTGAGGAAGCAGCCGTGACGCCTAGCAGCACCAACCAGCTTTTTGTGAGCCTCGATGATCTCCGATTCACCCTGGTAAACAACTCTCTCGGCGTGCCTATTGCTTACGCAGGTACGTCCTTCCCTCCCTCCCTCCAATTCCTCCCCCCCTCCCTTCCTCCCCTTCACCGTGCCTGTGCGTGACATGGACACACACCTGCCCATGCCTGACGTGCATATTATTAGTACGTGCCCTCCCTCTCTCCTTTCCCACCTTCCTCCCTCTCTCTTTTTCGTCAAATATCTATTCGGTGCGTCGAAACGAGCTTCGACATCACCCCTCTTTCTCACCTTCCTTCCCTCCCTCCCTCGTGGAAAGCGTTGCTTTCCACCGATTTCCGACTCCATCAACAGGAAGACTTGCATAGCATCGAGATGGAGGCTTCCGTGGGCCTACGGGCAGGTTATTTCAATCATCGCACCTACGAATGGGAATCTGTCTTGGAAACAACGGCCTTATCTGCCGAGACTACGCGTAAAGCCAACGATGCTGGCATTGCTACTGGCAGAGCAAAACCTAACGATGACGGCCAGACTTTGCAGATCCAGCTTAGGTAGGTGTGTGTGTGTGTCGCCTCCCCCTCTCTCCCTCCGTCCCCTTCCTTTAAATCCTGTCACTTTCTCACTCCTACACTCGATTATTTTCTTCTTCTATAACCGCCCTTAGTGTCTTGGAACCCATGAACATCAACGTGACCCATGCGCTACTTTCGTTGGCCCAAAACGAGGCTCTGGTGACGGATTTGCTGGCCAAGCGCTCCAGCAGAAGCGCGCCTTATTTGGTTCGGAACTGTACGGGGGAGATGGTCGAGGTGCGCTTTCTGCGCAACCATTCGACGGCGCACACGTGCCCCTTGACGGAGAATCAGGATGTGCCATTTGACTTTCGAGACGTTGGCGCCACCATGTTATTTCAACCCTCTTCTAGCGATGTGATTGGGGGAACGAATGAGGAACCCACTCTCCGGGACATGAAAAGGACCTCGAAGCCCGCTGATTTGTTGCATTCCTTGTCGCTGCATCTCATGACCCGCGAAGGGCTGGGATTCAAGAGTACTGGCGCATTGCCTATGGATATTGTTGGCCTCTACGATGCCCGACTCATGTGCGACTTGCCCCTGACGAGCTCGCCGATGGGCTCTCCTCCCCCCTTGCTTCTACCTCCCTCATCGCCAAAATTACCCACCTCGCGAGTACCGGCTTTGATTGCGGAGGTCAAGCTGCAGGCCGATGGCTCCAAGGTTGTAACTCTCCGCAGCCACTGCACGATCGAGAACAAGTCCGGAGCCCCGCTGCACCTTCTCGTCACGGCTCCGGCCGCAGCCAGGCAAGCCTCCTTTACGGAGGAAGTGATGCTGCAGCCAGACGAGACGTACTATGTGCCAGTCTCGCGTTTCAGATCTGACACATCTTTCTATGTCCGGACGTCCCCAACGCTGCGTTGGGCGCCAATTTTCGATGTGGGAGAGATGGAGGCTTTCGACGGCGCCTCGCTAGTCTGTGAGTGTCCCCCTCTGGCACCGGACGCACCGATCGTACCTAATGATGACTGCAACGACTTACTTCTGGCTGGATCCTGCTTTGTAGGGGTTGAGGTCCGAGGCGTGGACATGCGGGCGCATGTTCGCGGTGGTCTCGGTGTAGATGCGGCTGCACAGGCTTGGGATCGGCCCTCCTCCTCCACCTCACCCATGCCGACGGTGGATTTGCAAGCAGATGTATTTGGAGACGACGATGGAGACGACGAGGACTACGAAGTGGTGGAAGAGAAGGACACCGAACTGGCGAAGAACGCACCCTCAGCCGTTGGAGGCCAGACGCTCTGCATCAAGCGCTACGACGCGTCCTCAAGTACGTTGACGGTGCGCAACCTGGCCGCCAGCATCCGGCGCTCCGCGTCTGGGGTGGGCACGGCCCGGACAAACCTGCTTCGATCCAGTAGTTCTTTGTCTCCCTCGACAGCAACGGAGGGGAAAGGAACTAGCCCACGGGTCCCAACCCAAGGGCTCGCGCCGCCTTTGCCATCGGCATCAACGTGGCAACCGCGTGCGATGCGCATCCTTCTGCGTCCTGTGTTTGTTTTGCACAACCTGTACCCTTGCCCATTGCTCTATCGTTTGTGTGACAAGAATGGCTTTGTTTCTGCCGAAGGGGCGCTGCCTGTAGGCGCCTCTCTTCCGCTCTTCCGTGTGCCCATCAGAACCAAGCAGTACTTGTCTGTCCGCCTGGCCAACTATCTCTGGTCCACATTTACGCGCGTGCATTCGCCCAAGACGCCCTACCCGGTGCAAGAGACAGTGGGCTCGATGGAAATAAAGAGCCTTCACAAAATGAAGAATGCCAGCCAAAGCAACGCTCCACAGGCCATGTTTCCAGCTACCTTTGATTTGCCCACTCAATTGGTGAGCGTGTCTTTGGTCGGGCGGCATATTCGGCTCTACGCTAAACTGGCAGTGGTGAATCGGAGCAGTGTCTTGCTCGACTACAAGGACGGCTCGATGGCTGCCGATGTGAACCTAACGGCGTCCAACACTTCCTACTTTCGGCACGCACCTCTGCCTGTCGAAAAGGGGTGCTTCTCGACCCCAGCCGCAACAGGACTGGGTTCTCCTACCGTCGTGCAGAGTCCAGACGCCGCTTCTCAGCCTTCGCCGATCAGAGCCTTGTCGTCCCCTGGTTCTCTGGAAAGGGGTGCCACTCCGTCCAACCGCAAGCCTCAGATCATTTCCGTGACGTTGCGGCTGCCTTTTAACCATTTGGACACGGTGACACTGCAAGTGCTGGAAAGTGGGACACTGAGCGATTTGTTCCGCATCGCCACAGAAAAAGTGCACACGATGCGTGGCGCTGGCTTGGACGACTTCATGTTTGCGCTTGACTTAACCCCGGAGGACCTAGATCGGGTTCAGCTCACTCTACCTTGTGTGTCAACATCGCCCTCGTCGTCTTCCACCATGTTTGCGAGTCCACGGAACCCGTTCATTTCGTCATCCTCCTCCCCGCGCCAGCCTTCCTCACTATCAGCACCTGCATCGTCGCTGGCCGAGCAGCTGCAACAAGGCCTCAAATCTGCGCTAGGTTCCAACCGCAGTAATCTGTTCGAGCTAGACAAAGCTCATCTACTTTGTTTTTTGACGGGCCCACTTTTGGACGTCCTGGATAAGCGGACTACGACGCTGGCCACTCTGAAAGCAGGCCGGGCGGTGTTGGCGCTGCGGCTAATACACCGCGCGGAAGTGGCCCTGAGTTTTCAGGTGGCGCAGGTGTGCAACCAGACAAGCGCTGCACAAACACTGCACTCGGTGGTCCAGGCAACCTTGGCGCAAGCAACGTACCCTCCCGAGACGAAGAGTTCTGCCTCCGTGTCGCCTTCCTTCCTTGGTGCACTGGCCAACAGCACCAGCGATCTCTTTTTCGCGTCAGGCGCTCAGGGCATCCCTCCTAAACGCGAAGAAGATCGGATCTTTGTCCACTACCAGCATTTGGCCTCCCCTGGGGTCCCTTTTTCACTCCCTGTGGTCTTTGGCCACGGCGTGCAGCTCGCGCTGCGTTGTTGGGATTCAGAGTGGTCGGGATCTTTGGCTGCACCAAAGCATCTGCCTATCGGCTCTAAAATCTATAGTTACCTATCCTTGAAGCAGCAGGCAACGAGCCGGGGAACGACAGCTCAGCGCGACCTGGGCCTTGTCATGGCGCCATGCGAGGCCCCCTTTCACCGCACAACCTTGATTACGGTCGTCCCTCGCTATATTCTGGTAAATCAATTGGAGGTACCTTTAGAGTTCTCGCAAGGCACATCCGTGGATGCCCGTTTGGGTGTGCTGCAGCCTCACGATGAAACTCCATTCCACTGGCCCTGGTCAGACAAGAAAAAGCACCTCCAAGTCCGCACCGCCTCTACCAGTAATGTGTGGCAGTGGAGTGGCGAATTCCCCATTGACGCAGTGGGCGAGCTGCACGTGAAGCTGCGCAAGGCAGGGAGCATGCCGAATGACAGGCGCATCCTCATTCTGCGCGTGAACATCGAGCTGGTTCAGGGGAGTCTCGTCGTGGCCTTAAGCGTTCAGGACCCAAACTGGCCACCTTACCGAGTAGACAATCTGACCTCGTATCCCATTCGATACCGCCAAACGGCGGCATCCCTGCTCACAGGACTGGGCGCCGCCGTGGGTGAATACGATTATCTCGCTCCCAACGCGTCGGCGGCCTATGCCTGGGACGCTCCCACCAGCGCTGTCAAGGTCTTGCAGCTCGAATTCCAGCAAGGCAGCCGGTGGGAGCAGCGGGATTATGGATTGGACGAGTTAAAGCGCCACAACCGCGTCAAACTTTCGCGCGCCCTCCCGGATTTGTCGTCCCCGCTCTTCGAGGGCTACCTGGACTTGTTCCGATCTCAACCGGAGGCTTGGGAGCGCGTGTTTGGCGTCCTACAAGGCCCTGCCTTGTACGTTTTCACGGACGAGTACAAGCTCCATTTACGTGCCATTGTAAATTTGAGCATTCGCAGTCACGATGGGGCCACGGGATTGGGGGGCGGCGGCAAGAGCAGGGAGCAGCCCACCATCACCCAATACAAAGCTGCTGTCACGGACCTTATTTCGATTTTCAAGGCAAATTTCGACCGGACGACAGCCAAGCTGAACACGCTGCTGCTAACAACCGAGGATACCAGCAGCGGGCGACAGCAGCACACCGACCAACAGGCAGAAGAGCAGTATCGGGAGGTTTTAGGCATGGTAGCTTATCACGTTGCCCGGTTTTTGGCATCATCTTCCTCGGCCTCGGAGGTGAAGGATAACAAGGAGCAGGGCGAGGAAGAAGAGGAGGAGGACTACGACGACGCCGCCTCCG
>Ga0209491_10005724_pt1 | contig 17925 bp, 20 predicted proteins | sample BON02_FD_187213 | JGI IMG/M metagenome (GOLD analysis project Ga0209491, IMG submission 187213) | Freshwater microbial communities from Lake Bonney liftoff mats and glacier meltwater in Antarctica - BON-02 (SPAdes) (version 2) | ecosystem: Environmental > Aquatic > Freshwater > Ice > Glacier...
TTTGTGATTACAAAAATAGGCAAGGAAGCGTTCTAACCAATATCAAGTCTAAACTTCTTTGTGAAGCTTAGCGAAACAAAGAAGTTTAGACTTGATATTAAAAACAATAACGTTGTGAAACTGGACATCTACTAGGCAAAATAGTGTTATTGTCGTAGCCATAACCATAACCATAATTATATTGGTAAGCATAGGCATATCCTCTTCCATATCCCTCGTTTTGTCCAACATTGTTGAAAATAATCGAAGTGTTTTTAATTTTGTTTTGTTTTTTTAAATTATTGATATATGGTAAAATTTGTTTATCTGAAAAATTTGCTCTAATTACATAAAGAAATACATCTGCATATTTTGCAATTATTGTTGTATCCGCTACTAATAGAGTTGGTGCTGTATCTACAATTACGTAGTCATAAGCTTGCTTCAATTCTTCAAAGAGAAACTCTAATTCTCCATTTGCTAATATTTCCGTAGGATTAGGTGGAATACTTCCTGAAAGTATAACATCCAAACTTATTTCGTTTACCGTTGTTTTTATGGTTAAATCCTTGTAGCTTAAATCTGAACTAATCAAAAGATCAACTAACCCTTTTGTGTTTTTTTCAATATTTAATGTTTTATGTAATTGTGGATTTCTTAAATCTGTACCTACTAATATTACTTTTTTCCCTAATGAACTTAACGTTAAAGCTAAGTTTGCAGCAACAAAAGTTTTTCCTTCTCCTTTTACTGTGGAAGTAATAAAAATTATAGGATTACTCTTCCCTTTTGGTGGAACAATGAAATTTAAATTTGAAACTAAAATTCTAAACGCTTCTGATAATGTAGAACGATCATTTTTATTAATAATTACGGCGTCCTTTACTATGCATGGTATTTCAGACAATACCGTAATATCCTCCAATTCTGCTTCAATCGTTTCTTTTCTATGTATTTTTGTGTCGAACAAATAACATATAAAAATAATTCCAAAAGGAATCGAAATTCCTAAAACAAAAGCTCCTAGGAGAATTACACTTCTTTTAGGAGATAAAGGGGTATTACTTGCTGTTGCGGGATCCACAATTTTGATAGATGGATTTGTAATTGCTAAATTAATACTCGCTTCTTCTCTTTTTTGTAATAAAAGTAAATAGAGTGTTTCTTTTATTTTTTGTTGTCTCTCTATGGATCGTATCTCTTTTTCTTGATAAGGTACCGCTGCATACTGAAACTCTTGTATTGCTTTTATTTTATCAATAGCCTGAATCTTGGTGTCTAATATTTTTTGGTAAGCTTTCAAAGAATATCTAATGTTATTCTTTAAATTTTTCTGAATGCTAATTAACTTTTCTACACTAGGATGATTTTCTCCTGCATTAGTAATTACTTTTTGAGCCTCTAGAACCACTACGTTATATTGTTTCACCAAATCATTGATTTGCATCTCCTCTAAACCAATATTTGTAGGCAATAATTCGTTGTCTTTAACTTCTTTTAAAGCAACAATGATTATATCACTCAATATCGATTGGGTTTTCGCTTGCTCAAATTCCGAAAAAGTACCTGTTTTTGAAGATAATAAAATACCCGAATCTGCTTCAATAAAAGATATTTTTTGATCGCTTTTATAATTGGCCTTATTTAATTCAATAGTATCAAGTTCTTTAAACAAATATTCAAAACGCGTATTTACAAAATCAATGGTTTTTTTAAATATTCGTTGTCTGTTTTCTCTTCCGTCTCTGTCAAAAACATCTGTTAGTTTATCTAAAATTTGGTTGTTTTTATCTATTAACGGCCCACTAGTAGTAATCTGCAATAACTCGCTTTCTTTTCCTAAAAGACCTATATTTATTTTTCCTTTTAAAGAAGCAACAGCACTATTTAATGGAACTTTTTTAAGAGACAGTGTAATAGAACTTTTACTTAATACCTCTGGAGCAATTACCTGCATTGCAATCCCCTCTATATCGTAAATTTGGTTATATTTTCTTTTTTTATTTTCCCAAATATATCCGGCGTTATTGTAGGTAATTTGCCAAGATCCTTTAAAATTATTAACTTTTTCAGTTGTTCCTACCCATTTAATAATCGGAAGTTTTGATCCATAATTTTCTACAACGGCTATTTGACCTTCCGCAAAAAATTGGTTGTATAATTGTAATTCCAAAACAACTTTTTCTAGAAGTCTATTTGATTTAATTATTTCCTTTTCATTCTCAATATTGATCTTATTTCTAAAGAAAAAACTAACCCCGCTACTTGGCATTTTAAAATCAGAGTTTGCATCATCTAACAGTTTAACAACTGTTTGCGATTGATACATATTATTTTGATAACGTAAATAAATTTTAGCAGTAAGCAAAGCAATTATTACTCCAATAACAAACCAATACCAAAATGGAAGGAATTTAAAAATTTCTTGTTTTAAGTCAAAAGTTGTTTTCGTATCTTTTATTTCTGTTGTATTCATTTTACTCAGATTAGAGGCTTCTTATTATTAAAAAAGAGGATAGAATTACAGATAATGTTCCTAATAACGCACCTGGACTACCAATAATTCCTGCAGATTTGACTCTAGCTGCATTCGGATCTACCACAATTACATCATTAGGTTTTATGAAATAATAGGGGGAATTCATCCAGTCTTTTTGAGTTAAATCAATTTCACCAACTATTTGTTGGTCCTTTTCTATTCGAATTATTTTAATTGTTTTTCGAACACCGTTAATCGTTAAATCACCTGCTAAGCCTAAAGCTTGTAATATGGTTAAATTGTTTTCATAAAACACAAAAGTACCAGGACTCCTGACTTCCCCCAATATAGTAACTTTAGCATTTACAATTCTACATATTACTATGGGATTTTTTAATAAACCTTTTTGTTTTAATTCCTCTTGAATTTTTACTTCTACTTGCGCATGTGTTAAGCCAATTACTTCTACTTCGCCCAATACTGGCAAATTAACTTTTCCTGCATTTGATACTAAATATCCTTGTAAAAGTAATTGTTCTCCTTGAGGAAGTTGTTGTTGACCACTCGATAAATTATAAGGTATTGCTAATTCAAAATCTTCTGCCGTTATTTTAACACTTAAGATATCATTAGCCTGAATTATTACATCCGACCATTGAAAATTAGAATTATCATTAGCCTTTAGGTCGTTTAAATAAATAATCTCTTTTTTGGAGACACAAGACGTTAATAAAAGTAGTACCCCTATAGTTTGCAGTATCAGCAATCTTTTCATTATATTTTTTTTGTAAAGATATATTTTTATAAATTGATTTCAAAAGGATTTTTATTACTGTTTTAACAAATGTAAGTTAGCGATTAAATTGAGGGAACTTGACTCTTTTTTAGAAGAAAACTAGAAATATATTGTTTTAAAATCTCTTTATTAGTTTTTCTCCTGTTTTCAAAGACACATTTCTTTGTTTAAAAGGAACACGGATTTTATGGATTAAACAGATTTAAGCGGATTTTAGGTTTTTTCACAATTTAGGCACGTTGCTTTTAGGGCTATTCTTTACTTGATCTCTTACAATAATTAGTACGCGGATTAAACAGATGTTATCTGATTATTAAAATTAAATTGATAAAGTACTTTTATCTTTTTTTTGGAAACGGATTGTGGAAGTAGTTTGGGTGAGGTTACTCCTTTGTCGGGAGGTCAAGATTATAGGAGTAGTTTAGGTGAGGTTGCTCCTGCATCGGGAGGTCAAGATTACGGAAGTAGTTTGGTTGAGGTCCCTCCTTTGTCGGGAGGTCAAGATTTTGGGAGTAGTTTGGGTGAGGTTACTCCCTTCGTCGGGAGGTCAAGTTTGGGGTCGGTTCGTTGTTATTATGGAGCTGATATGTGCATAAAAAAATCCGCACATGGCGGATTAGTATATACTCTTAAAATGTCTTTTGGACAAGTGTTCTTATTCTTTCTCTTTCTTCGTCTGTCAAATTGGAGCCGGATGGTAAACACAAACCGTTTTCGAAAAGGGTTTCGGCTATTTTTTTACCATAATAAGGATATATTGAAAAAATAGGCTGCAAATGCATCGGTTTCCATAATGGACGTGATTCTATATTTTCTGCTTCAAAAGCTAATCGTAAACTTTCTCTAGTAATTCCTTTTTCATTTGGGTGTACTAAGATCGCAGACAACCAATAATTAGCAAAATAGTCTTCATTGGGAACCGAAAAAACAGTAACTTCTGGAATATCTTTGAAAATACTTGCATAAAAGGTATTCATATCTCTTCGCAATTGTACATGGTCATCTAAAACTTCCATTTGCCCTCTACCAATTCCTGCACAAATGTTACTCATTCTATAGTTATATCCTATTTCACTATGCTGGTAATGGGGTGCGTTGTCTCGGGATTGGGTTGAAAAGAAAACAGCCTTGTCTTTTAATTCTTTTGTTGGCGTTACTATCGCTCCTCCTCCAGAGGTTGTTATAATTTTATTTCCGTTGAAGGACAAAACACCAATGTCTCCAAAAGTGCCACATTTATGGCCTTTATAACTGCTTCCAAGCGCTTCGGCACTGTCTTCTAAAATTGGAATCTGGTATTTATCTGCTACAGCTCTTACTTCTTCAATTTTATAAGGTACTCCATAAAGATGTACTGCTATAATTGCTTTAGGCTTATTTCCTTTTGCAATTCTATCTACGATTGCTTCTTCCAATGCTTTGGGACAAATATTCCAAGTTTCTTCTTCGCTATCTATAAAAACAGGAATTGCACCTTGGTATAAAATTGGATTTGCGGATGCTGAAAATGTAAAGGATTGACAAAGGACTTCGTCGCCTACTTTTACTCCTAGTAAAACTAAACCTAAATGAATAGCTGCTGTACCCGAACTTAAAACACCTACATGTACTTCATTTCCAAGATATTTTTCTAAATCAACTTCTAATCCGTTCACATTTGGACCTAAAGGTGCTATCCAATTAGCATCAAAAGCTTCTTGTACATATTTTTGCTCTGCGCCGCCCATGTGTGGTGAAGACAACCAAATCTTAGATAAATTCATTTTATTAATTTTAAACAAAAATAAAAAATAAAACCATAAGCTATGCAAATTCTGTATTAATATTTGAAAATAAAAAAAGTCTGCTTTTAGTAAATTGTAAATGGCTTCTCTTTACTTTTTATTCGAGAATATTTTAATTCTGCTTTTACTTATTTAGTATTTCTTGTTTTGTTTTTCTCTATGAATAAATCTACGTTAAAAGGAAATGGAAATAGTGTAAAAAAAATAATTTGAATGTCCATTTTAAGGTTACGGTTTTGAATATACCATTTATTGATAAGTACTTTGTCTGGCCAAATAATGTTATCGTTGTATTCATTTGGATTTTCAAGGTTGTCCAAAAAAGCTTCTTCCTTTCGGTATTTTAGCGATGCTAAACCCGTTATTCCAGGTTTTACACTTAAAATAATTCTATCCTCTCCTTGTAAAGCATCGGCATAACCTGAAATATCTGGCCTTGGTCCTATAATTGCCATTTCTCCTTTCCATATATTGATAATTTGGGGGAGTTCGTCAAATTTGGTTTTGCGCAAAAATTTACCCCAGGTATTGGGCAATGTAGCTCCTTTTGGAATACTTCTAAATTTATACACAACAAAGGGATCTCCATTTTTACCTATGCGTGTTTGTTTGAATATCATTCTCTGCAATATGTATCTCTCAAATTAAGAGAGCGTATTAATTGTAATTACATTTCTATTATTTACAAATCGTTTAACCTAACAACATTGAATTCCTTATTTATTGTTCTCTAAATTAACTATTTTTTGACAACCTCTTTTTCACCTAAGAAAGCCGCAACCTGAATCGCTGCTTGTTGGTGTCCATAACAACTCCAATGAGACTCGTCTTGTGGTGAATTTCTCCATTTTTTAGGTGAAGCCGTTATAAATTTATAATAATTTAAATTATTATTTTTGAATATATCTTCAACTGATTTGGTTGTTTCTGGGTGAAGAAAAAAAGTTATTTCAGATGTGTTATAATTCTCAAACACATATTTTAACAACTGGTGATAATAGATTTTATCTGTTTCATTTAAAATGTGCTTTTCTTTGCTGTTAGTTAATTTAGACTTTGGCGATGATCCTGGTCTAATTCCTACTAAAGAATTCTTATAATAATAGAGTGTTTTTATATTGTAAACTATTTTCTTTAAACCTGGTGATTTTAATTGACCGTTTATTATGATTTTGTTTTTTAAGCTTAATTGAGTAATATCTTCCTTAATTCCTAATTCTTGAATGCTTTCTTTTAAGTCGCCTTCTTTTACAAAAATAAATTGCTTAACGGGTTTATATTTTTTTAAATAATCTGAAATTTCCAATGCCTCTATTAATGAGACCCCTGACCTACCAGCTGCAAAAAAATTATACCTTATTTTTTTTTCATTTAAAATAGTCTCTAAGTTGCATTCTATAGGGTTCATAAAATTCTCTATATGTGAATCTCCTATCAATGTAATTAAACTATCTCGACTATGAGGTAGTTTTCCTGGCCAACCTTCTTCGTTTATTTGCCAAGAGTGAGAAGCATTAGACCAATAACCGTTTTGATTAGGATTGTATAGTTGTATTCCTTCTTCGTTTATTTGCCTCGTTGGTACATCAATATTTAGATGCTTAACCCGTATAAAAGTTTCAACACTAATAAAAGCAACAATTCCGAAAAACAGTATTCTAACAATATATTTTTTCATAATTAAAATTGAAAGTAAATAAAATCTTGTTGTTTACCCGCGGAAAACAAAATACAAAGTACTAAAAACAAATACAACACCCATCTAATATACCAAAGAGGAAGAATAAGTTGAATTTCAGATAATGCAAAAAGTTTTTTTCTTGCTATCCATTCCATTAAAAACAAGATGGAAATTAGGAAAAACAACTTTGCTGGAATATCCATATTTACATGAGTATTCCATGTAAACATATTTATAATGTAAGATATTGCGTGAGACACACTATTTGCTCTAAAAAATATCCAAGCTAAAACTGTTAAAAGAAATGTAAATAGTATTTTCAAGGATTCTTTTATACTCGGCAAAAATGACTCTGAAGCTACTATATTAAGATTATTTCTATTTGTACTAAAAATAATGGAAGGCATTATATACAAAGCATTTAGCAAGCCCCAAACTATAAAAGTCCAATTGGCTCCATGCCAAAAGCCACTGACAATAAATATAATAAAGGTATTTCTAACCTTCATCCAAGTTCCACCTTTGCTACCTCCTAAAGGAATGTAAAGGTAATCTCTAAACCAAGTCGAAAGTGAAATATGCCAACGCCTCCAAAATTCTGCCATGTCCCTTGAAAAGTAGGGAAAATTGAAATTTTGCATCAAATCAAAACCAAACAATCTTGAAGTACCAATAGCGATATCAGAATATCCAGAAAAATCACAGTAAATCTGGAAAGTAAAAAATATAGCACCTAATACTAATGTACTTCCAGAATAATCGTCTGAATTATTAAAAGCTAAATTAGCAAATTCAGCACAATTATCTGCGATTACAATTTTCTTAAATAACCCCCACAATATTTGGCGCATACCATCTACTGCCTTATTGTATTCAAATTTTCTTTTGGTATAAAACTGCGGTAATAAGTGGGTAGCTCTCTCTATAGGTCCCGCTACCAATTGGGGAAAGAATGTTACAAAAGCCGCAAACGCAATAAAATCTTTTGTTGGCTCTAATTTTTGTTTATATACGTCAATTGAATAACTCAATGTTTGAAAAGTATAAAAACTGATTCCTACAGGGAGAATAACATTCAACGAATTTCCTTTTATTTTGGTTCCAAAAAAAGAAAATGCCTCTATAAAATTATCGAGGAAGAAATTATAGTATTTAAAAACCCCTAGAAAGCCCAAATTAACTAAAATACTTGTCCAAAGTAATATTTTTCTTTTTATTTGGTTTTTTTCTTTTGATAAACCAACACCCACAAAATAATCAACTAATGTACTAAAAAGAATTAACGTCAGAAATTTCCAATCCCACCAACCATAAAAAACATAACTTGAAACAACAATTAATACATTTTGTAGTTTCAAATTTTTATTCATCACTAACCAATAAAGCACAAACACTATTGGAAGGAAAATCGCAAAGTCAATTGAGTTAAAAAACATTGGTTTACAGCTTTGTTTTGGGTTTAATTTTTTTTGGCTAAATTAAAAATATTCTTGAAATAACTACCATAAATCCTTGTAATATTTCAATCGTTCTCTACAATACGCATTCATTAAATTTAGAGAATTTAGGGATGGAAACGAAATTCCGTTGAAATCATTTAGACCTTTTTTTACTTGAAAATTAGTGGGCGCTCCAATAGCGTTTATACCTGCTTTTTTATAAAGCATGATTGCTCTTGGCAAATGCATTGCATCTGAAACCACAATTACTTTTTTGTGTATTCCAAATTTTGCAACAAAAGCCTCCACTTCTTCTGCAGTGTTAGAAGGTGTGGTCAACATTTTTATGTTTTCTGCTGGAATACCTAAAACAATAGCTGCACGTTTTGCAACAGACGCTTGGGGTTCTAACCCAAATTTAGAATAAGCTGAGGTTACAATCGTATATTTTTTTAAATTACGAGCAATTCTAATTCCTTCTACCAAACGGGTTAAAGTGGTTGTACTGAGTTGACTTGTTGCTGGTAACCGAGGATCTAAACTATAACCAGCTCCTAATACATGAATGTAATAGGTTGGAGTAGTATCTAATTTTTTTGGAAGACAAACGTTTACTTGTTGCTCATATTGCATTACTAAATAAGCTGGAAGCACTCTAGTGGAACAAATTAAAGTACTACCGACTAATAAAAACCATCCCCAACGTATTTTTGTGTATCCTTTGCGAAACGTGTAGTACCCTAAAAAAAATACCCCCAATAACAATAGATTATTGAGAGTAATAGTATCTTTTATATATTCCATTTTAGGTTTTTATTTTGCAGGTACGCCTTTAACTTTTTTGTCGTCTTCTATATTTTGGATTACCATAGCTTGACCACCTATTACACAATCTTTCCCTATTTTTACAAATTGCTTGGTTGCACTACCAATGCCCATATCTGTTCGATCTCCTATTTGCGTGTAACCCCCTAAATTTACACCCGGTGCAAACGATGCAAAGTTTCCTATTGTTGCGTTATGCCCTAATGCGCAATTCATATTCAGGACTACAAAATCGCCAACACTTGATTCATAGTTAACGGAACAACCTGGATAAATAATACAGCCTTTTCCAATGGTTACTGCTTGAGAAATCCAAGCATTTTTAGCTATAAAATTTGGATAATCAAATTGTAAATTTTTGTATTGGTTGTATAACTTATTTTTGATGCTTGGAAAAGCAATACCCCAAACTAAAGCATAGCCTTTGTTAGCATAGTCGATTATCTTATTTACACTACCTAAAACAGGAATAGCAGCAATAAAAGTATTGTGTTTAGCAATATCATCGTCTAAAAAACCAATGATTTCAAAATTGTTTTGAAAATCATTTTGGTTATACGCAATATACTTGCCCACACTTCCTGCTCCTATAATAATGAGTTTTTGTTTCATTTACTCAATAGATCTAATCAACATAAATGCTTCTGCATTTTCAAATCCAACTGTAGCCCCTCTATAGTTCGAAAGAACTCTAATTATTTCTGGAGATCTAGGGTGAGGAAACTGTTTTATTTGAGTTTCAAAAAAAAGAAAAGCTTGTAGTTTCAAATCGATAAAATCCTTAATATCTATAAAAACGGTAGGAATAAAAACATCGTCGCCAAATGGGGCTGCCCATTCTGTTTCAGACAACGTTTCATAAGCATAAACTCTTTTTACTGTACAATTATCAATAGGTCTTGCCGCTACCAATGAAGCCTCATAAGTAATTCTATGGTCTTTATGTATATCTCCTCTGTGGGGAATAAAAAGTGTGTCTATTTGGAATTTTTTGATGCAATTAGAAATAGCTATAGATAATTTATAGGCTGGTAGCGCATCTAAATTTACTGCAGGAAAATCCAAAAAAATGGTTTCTTTAACACCTAAAAACTCATGCGCTTGCATCGCTTCCCTACGCACTTTTTCTGTTCCTTCTTTAGAAAATAATTCTGGAGCACCTAAATGACCATTAGTCACAATAGCGACGTATACATTTTTTCCTTGGTTAATGTATTTTGCCATCACCCCACCGCAACCTAAGATTTCATCGTCGTTATGAGGCGCTATGATTAATATGTTTTTCATTTTATTTTAAGATTAAATACATGTTTATTTGAGTAAGTAAGGTCTATGATGAACTAATTTAAAACTATTTAAAAGACATCTGAGTCACCCATTGCTACATACCAATTTGGGTAGTTTTCAAAAGAAATTGGCATCGTTGCATGAATTCTAGCTCCTAAATACGTTTGTGGCATCACAGGAACAAAACCATTTTTTTCTAATTGCAAATGATCTTTATCGAAAAGATTCTTCCAGGTAGTTACTCTTGCAAAGTCCAAACCATAATCTTTCATTATGAAATCAATACAATTGTGCAAGTTGCTATAATCATCCATATAGCATTCAACAATATTCAAATCAAATTTATTAGTTTGAATTGAGGGATAAATTTTAGTAACAATTAAACCTTTTAGACCGTTTTGGCCAACTTCAAATTTTTTATAAGCTACAGCTGGTTTTTGTACAAAACGCCAATTTAAATAATCATCTGAACGATTAATATAAACGGCAAAATCATTAGCAATTTTATCTTGAATAAAAGCAGCATGGGTATTTGTGAAAGTTTCAAATGCCGCAATTTTAGTTCCAGCAGTATTGGTTTTAATTTCATTTACATCCATCCCTAAAGTATGAATCACGGCTATATTAGACCATCCTAAACTTTTTACGAAGCCAAAATGAGAATTATTATTTGGATAACCCCAAATAGCCTTGCATCCTAATTTATTTTCTAAATCTGCATATAACGCTAAAGATAATGTTTTAAAAACTCCACGACCTCCAAAATCTGGATGTGTCATTGTTGTTAAAGAATGTGCTGTAAGTGTTTGTACACCGTTTACCATCATAATTACAGGTGAAACTGCATAATGCCCTATAAGTTTACCGCCATCCCACATTAATTTAATCATGTGTTTTCCTGCTGGATTTTGTCTAAAACGCCAATGCCATTGGTTTAAACTCATTTTTTGTTTAAAAACCAATTCAAATAATTCAATGATTAAATGCTCATCTCCTTCTTTATAATCTTGTAATTCCATATTATTTCATGTTAGGTTTTTTTAAGAACTTTTCTTCTCCTAAAATAATTACTAAAAAAGTTTTGAAAAAAATATTTATATCTAAACAAAAATTTAGATTTTGCACGTAATATTTATCATACCACCATTTTTCTTCCCAAGTTAAAAAAATACTCCCATTTACACCTGCTATACTACTTAAACCTGGTCTAACTTGAAACCTATAATCGTCTAGTCCGTATTTTTCTGTGGTATTTGGCATACATGGTCTTGGGCCAATAATTGCCATATCGCCATTCAAAACATTTAAAATCTGTGGCATTTCGTCAATTTTAAACCTCCTCAAATAATACCCAAATCTCGTTATCTCCGTATTATCTTTAAAAGTTTGCTCTACCACTCTTTTTTTATTAGTCATGGTTCTGAACTTATAGACCTTGAATATCTTTTTATCTTTTCCTAATCTTTCTTGTCGAAAAAATATAGGACCAGCAGATTCTAACTTTATTATAAGTGCTATTATTATAAAAGGAATCACAAGAATAAGTAACACCCCCAAAACAAATGTAAAGTCTACTCCGCGCTTTATAAAAACTTGATATATCATAAGTGCTTCACTTTAAGTACTGTGCAAGTACATTTTTTAATCCTTTTTTTACTGGTAACTGCCACAGTAACTTGCACCAGTTATGATTGCCTTCAATAAGTTCTACACCCTTTTTTGTTATTGCCACGTCCCACCCAACAGTTTTATTGGAAGTATCGAATAAAGCTGCTCGCGTTACAAGCGCTATACATTCATGAAATAATGGCACTTGAAAACCAATAATTTCTACGTTTGTAATTGGATGTTGATAAACGTCAGTTTTTGTAATATCACTAAAGATTCCAGGGCCAGTAATTTTTCCACTTTGCAAATCAACTTCACACGCAATATTACCTGCTGCTAAATTATCAATGTGAGAATCAATAGTAATCCTCAATCTCGCTCCTAGAATATCAACTCCACCATTTTTATTTATAATAGTAAATATTCGTAAAGTATTAAGACCTGATGGCGACATTCTATTTAAATCATCATGTTGCTCGACAAATTGTTCAACGATATCATTTCCTGTTTGTTTAAGCTCGTTAATCAAACTTTTACCATCTATATCTTGCGTAAAATTCTTTATAAGTAATCCCTCTCCGCATTGTCCGGAAGAGCTTTTTAAAACAATTTTTTGATTTCCTGATGCGATTTTACTATGTACGGCTAAATCGTTTAATTCTAATTCTTGTAAAGTTACATGCCAATGACTTACAAATTCTTTATAATGTTCTAAAAATACTCTTTTATCCGATAATATTACTCTGCATTTAGGTGGATTTAATTTTTGCACTGATTCATACATAAAACCAGTTCCAGCCCACTCACTCCTTTGAACTGAATTTTTTTCAAAAAAACGAAATTGAAAATACTCCAGAATTGAAATATTATAAGTAAACACGTTTTTTAACGCTGAAAAAAGAATCCCAATTTTACTTCTGTTAGTTTTCGCAGCAGTATAATTCAAAAATAAATTTAATTGATTCCAATTCATTTGTTTTAAATAATAACCCAGATAAACTATTTTTTTCATTGTTTAGAAATTTTATTCTTTTAAATTAAATATTTTTTTTAAGCATTCTTTTATATTAGCCTTAGATTCAAGACCTTAATATAGCCTTTCACACAACTACTCGCTGATAATTATCTGATATTTTTTTTCTTGTATTTTGTTTAAGATAAAGATATGAATTTCTATAGGTCATTATTTTAATCATCGCTCCAAAAATTGTCCAAGTGTCTTTTACAGAAATAATAATTCCGTTATGCTCGTTTATGATAATCTCATTTGAGCCATTAAAATCTTTAACAATACCGTGTAGCCCCATTGATCCTGCCTCTAAAACCACATTTGGAAAACCTTCTCAATAATTAGGAAAAAGCCAGCAATCTATTATAGCAAAATAGTGACAAACCTCTTGCTGAAAACCTACAGCTATACTATTTTCATTGCTTTTTATTTGTTGTAAAGTTTCTATATTCAAAAGGATTAATGCTTTGTTCATGCGGACTTACTAGTAACAATTTAACGTTAATTTGTTCCAATTTTAAAAATGCCGCAATCAACTCATTGATGTCCTTATTACCTACAAGACGGACGATAAAAATAAAAACAAAATCTGTTTCAGTATTTGTTGAATTACGTTTTAGATCATTTTTTTCAAGTGTTGAAATTTTCTCTACTGAAAAATGTTTCATATCCACACCATTGATATTTCCAAGTACCTTTAATGGTTTAGAAATAGTTCTAAAATTTAGTAAATCATTTCTAACATCATTGCCTTCAAGGTAAATATTGGTTGCTGTATTACATAATAATTTATATATGTAGATTTAATATCTTTTGTGAAATGCCTTTACGCGTTGGAAACATTAAACCAGTAAAAGTATGTATTAGTAAAGGCACACCAGCAATAAACGCAGCAACCATAATTAACAACCCTGATTTCGAGACGTTGGAATGTACAATTAATGGCTTTTCTCTGGTAAAAATAATAATAAGTTTGAATAAACACAAACATTATAGCCTGATTCTTTTACAACAACGAATTCAATATCAATATCCTGTTTATTTCCTGCTCCCAAACTTTTAAAATTCTTCTTTCGTATAATTTCTTTTGTAGGATTTAAATATTCAGGAAAATCTAGAGTATGATTATTTGCGAGTGCAGCAATTTTAGTGTCAAATTGATTAAACGCGTTTAATATAGTAGAATGATTAAATAAAATTGGTTTTTCTTCATTAGAAGAAAAAGTATCTGTAATTAACCCTTCTAAATTAAATAATACCGATTGGTTTTCTTTAAAATCAGCTGTTAAAATAGCTTCTGTAATTACTACACTAGTAGAGGAATTTGGAGAAGCAATATCGCCTAGTATAATCATAATTTATATATATCGTTTATTCCATTCCAAATTTTAGTTTGACCAAAACTTTTAGCCCAAATTATACCATTTTCTCCATGTTCTTTACGTTTATTCTCATTTAGAATATAATATTTTATGGCACTCTTTAACTTTTCTTTATTCTTACATTTATAAATTAATCCATTTACGTTATCCTGTACCGCATCTACACATCCGGTTGCATCACTAATTACTACAGGCAACCCCATTGCAGCTGCCTGAATTGGAACATTTGGAAAACCTTCCCGCCAAGAAGACATTACAAAAATGTCAAATAAGGACATATAAAGTGCTACATCATCTTGAAAAGGTATATGGTCTATGGAAGTATGCTGTGAAATAAAATCTAAGGTTTCTTTAGAACAATCAGTATGTCCCATTAGTAATAAATGAATATTGTAATATGTTTTCTGCAAATCCGTAAAAACTTTTACCAATTCATATACGCCTTTGTCTCGTGATACTCGACCAACAAAACCAATAACTAATTTATCCTCTAACTTATATTTTTCAACTAACCCCTTTCGATTATCTGAATCTATATTATTAAGTTGAAATCTTTCGATATCGACACCATTGCTGCTCCCATTTCCTATAATGTAAGACTTTGAAGAATTAGCAATTCCTAACTCTGTTGATACCTTAAGTGTTGATGGACTTACATAAATAACCTTATTTGCTAATAAAACAATTAACCTATCAAAAAACACCAAAGTCTTTCTAAACAAACCTTGCTCTGTTTCAAACCGTAAGCCTCTACAGGTGTAGATTCTATTTTTAATTCCACAAAAATAAGCTGCAGAAATACCCAACAAACCCATTTTAAAGGTACCAACATTTACGATATCTGGCTTAATTTTTCTAAAATGCTTTACTATCTGAAAGAACGTTAGAATATCTTTAAAAGGATTTATTTTATTGTCAATATTCACTGGCAAATGTATAATTCCTTCCCTCTCGCAAAAAATAGGTTCTTTAAAATGGTCTTGCGAAATTAAATAGACCTCGTAGCCCAATTCCTTGAAATATGAGGCTTGACCGTCTAATAAGCGGGAGCTGCCGCCAAGGGTAACACCAAGTATCAGTTTTTTCTTCATCCTTATACTTGCTTTTTATACCACTTTTGAAACACAAATAACAACCATAATTTTGTAGCGTGGTTTTCTTTGTTTGCAAAATGTTCTGCTTTTAATTGATTTATTGTTTCAAAATTAAAAATTCCTTGCTCCTCTATATTTTCTCTAGAAAGTAGGCTGTTTAATTCCTCTTTTAACTCCTTTTGAAACCAAAGTCGCAATGGAATACCAAATCCTTTTTTGCTAAAGCCCATTGTTTCTTGTGGAACTAAATCGCTAAAGGTATCTTTTAAAATTTTCTTTTTATTAGTCCCGTCTATTTTAAATGCATGTGGCAAGCGGCTTGAAAAAGCTACTAATTTGGAATCTAGAAAAGGCACTCTTGCTTCTAGTGAATTGAGCATGCAAGCACGATCTACTTTAGCCAACATATCTCCTTCTAATACTAATTTTGCATCGCTATAAAAAGTTTTGCTCAGTTCGTCTCCTTTTAATTTTCGAAAGTAGTTCCCAATCGTTGGCATACTATCTTCTTGAAATCCCGCTTTTAACAGTTCTTTCTTTTGCACTTCTGAGTACCCTAATGAAGTTAAAGACGCATATCGTTCTTCGGGATTTAAACTAGCAGAATATATTACTTTTTTTATTTTTCTAAGTACCTGATTCGTTTTACGGGTGTGGGGTATTATATTTACTACCGCTTCAAAAGTTTTTCGCAATAATTTAGGATATTTATTGTACTGGTCTGCGTAATGCTTTCCTAAATATTTGTCATATCCTCCAAATAATTCATCTGCGCAATCTCCTGTTAAAACTACGGTTACTTTTTGACCTGCTTTTTTAGCCACCATCATTGACGGAATGGCGGATGAATCGCCAAAAGGTTCGTCAAAATAAGCTAAGGTTTCGTCTACTATTTCTAATAAATCCTCATGCCCTACTACATACAAAGTATGCTCTGAACCAATATGTTTGGCAACTAATGCCGCTCTTTCACTTTCATCATATTCTTTTTCTTTGAACCCAATGGAAAAAGTTTTGATAGGATTTTTAGAAAATTTAGCCATAATGGCAGAAACTACACTCGAATCGATACCGCCACTAAGAAAACTTCCTAGAGGAACATCTGAAACCATACGTTCTTCAACAGAAGCAAACAATTTTTCACGCAGTTCTTTTTTTGCTTCCTGATAATTGGTAATTTGTTCTTGTTGGTTTTGTAGCGTAATTTGCTCTAAATCGTAATATTGTTTCCGCTCATAATTTCCATCTGCAGAAATTTCAAGATAATTTCCTGGCTCGAGTTTTTTTACTTGCTCATAAATGGAATGTGGCGCAGGTATATAAGTCAAACTGAAAAACAAATTTAAAGCTATTTTATCTATTTTTTTTGGGTCAAAATATCCTTCTAATGCTTTTATTTCAGAGGCAAAGAAAACTCCTTTTTCATTTTGGGTATAATAAAGTGGTTTTTCGCCAAATCGATCGCGAACCACGAGGAGTTTTTGGATTTTGTCGTCCCATAAAGCAAAAGCAAACATCCCTTCCAATTTTTCAAGACACTTACTAATACCCCAAGTTAGATATGCTTGAATAATTACTTCTGTATCGCTTTGTGTTGTAAACAGCACGCCAAGCAGCTCTAATTCTTTTTTTATGGCTTTAAAATTATAAATTTCACCATTAAAAATTACTACGATCGATTTGTCTTTGCTAAACATGGGTTGCTGCCCAGTACTTAAATCGATAATAGAAAGTCGACGTTGCCCTAAACCTATATTTTTTTTATGGTAATAACCTCCAGCATCAGGACCTCTTAAGGTAAGTTTATCGGTTGCTGTAATCAATTCTTGCTCTGTGGTGCCTGTGGCACTAAATCCGAATATTCCACACATTATTTATTAATATATTTTATGAATTTACTTTTTATAAAATTTGTGTTTTTTTCAAAGACTAAATAAAATAGCCATGACATTAAAATCGTAACTAACAGAACTGCAAGACTTAGTAAAGAATTACCAAAAGCAGGTTGCAATTTTAATTTAAAATAAGGAAAAATAGATACAATAAAGATAATTATTGGTAAGTGAACAGCATATAACGAGTAACTAATATTGGTAAAAAAAACAAGGATCTTACTGTCTTTTATTATATCGTGTTTTATAAGTGAAAATATCAATAGTGCTACACTAAAACTGATAAAACCATCTCCAACTATTTTGTCTAAAAATCTTAGTCTAGTTATAGATGCAGAGATAAAAACAAGAAATAGAAATATGTACACCAACTTTTTACTACTGAGAAAAGTTAAAAAATCTTTTTTTGCCACAAAATATACTACAGATCCGAATGTCCAATATGCAAAATAAATCAAAATTTTGTAATTAGTGAAAGTAAGGAATAAAATGATTCCAAAAAGTAATGGAATGTAGAATTGCTTCTTACCGTATAGAGGTATTTGTCCAGTTTCACAACGTTATTGTTTTTAATATCAAGTCTAAACTTCTTTGTTTCGCTAAGCTTCACAAAGAAGTTTAGACTTGATATTGGTTAGAACGCTTCCTTGCCTATTTTTGTAATCACAAA
>Ga0209491_10005725_pt1 | contig 17922 bp, 13 predicted proteins | sample BON02_FD_187213 | JGI IMG/M metagenome (GOLD analysis project Ga0209491, IMG submission 187213) | Freshwater microbial communities from Lake Bonney liftoff mats and glacier meltwater in Antarctica - BON-02 (SPAdes) (version 2) | ecosystem: Environmental > Aquatic > Freshwater > Ice > Glacier...
TTTTTTTTTAGATTATATATTTATTTTTTGAGAATTCTTGATAGCGTAGCTATCTTTAAATTAATCTATAGAGAGATATAGCACAATTATCTATGTTTGAAACTGAACCCGTGGGTTTCCAAATTATGGTAATTATATGAATACCTGAAGTTAATGGTAAAATAACATTTTCGTATATTGGCACTGTACTTAATATAGAAGCTGGTCTAGTAATAGTGTCACTTATTAAATTACCTGAACTTAGATTAATTGGATCTACTATACAACTAATTTGGCTATCTTTATTTGTTGTAGAATTTGGTGCTAATCTATATTTAACACCAATATTATAAGTTCCACCAATTAAAGAACCTGTAGTCATGGATAATTTAAGAGTGTAATCTGTATTAGTGCTTCCGGTAACTGATAAATCTTCTACATATTGAAATTCTGATCCGAATATACCTAAAATAATATCATTGCTATAAATATTTTTCCCGTAAATATCACCATTAAACCCGGCTCCGCCGGAAGCTATTAAAGATCCTGAACTTACGTTAAAAGAATTAATAGTAGCCCCAATCTTAAGATTTTTTGCTATAGAAACACCTCCGAGAGTAATTAAACTACCACCGACAGATGGAGAGTCTGAAACGGATGTATTATTTAAAAGTAATTTACCAAACGAATCTATTTTACTAACAATAAAACCTGATTTATCTACCCATTGTGTAAGGTCCATAGTTTGCGTAGAATTTGCTATAATACGTAGTGCGATACTATTACTTGTATTAATAATAACTGTATTAAATGTTGAATTATTACCATTGACAAAATTTATAGGAGTTGCTACATTTCTGCCACCACTTAATATAATTTCATGGAAACTTCCGATTTGCGTGGATCTTCCTCCACCTCCTTGTAATTGTGTTTCTCCTCCATCATTATAAATTTTAAAATCTCCGACACTAGACGTATTTCTAAAAACAAGAATAGCTGGATTAGTGATGGAGAAGCGTGAATCTATGGATATAATATTACTTGAAGCTGTAAAAGAAGAGTTAATTAAAATATTACCTGTAGTAATCGAATTTACTTTTAGTAAATTTAAAGTTGACATTGAACCTACTGTGAGATTAGTTATTAAACTGTTTGTAATTCTACTATTTGCTATTGTTTCATTTGTTGTAATAAAGTTAGCTGAAGAAATGTTAATACCTAAAAGATTATTTACAGTTTGATTGGTTGTAACAATATTACTACTTAACAAAGAACCTATTGTTAAACTATTTAATATAGTATCTCCAGCTGTAAGTGTACCTAATATTGATGCTCCAGTTACCATTAACGTGCTCGATAAACTTGTTGCGCCTCCTACTGATAAAGTTGTTAAGTTTGTTGCACCTAATACGCCGAGTGTAGATGCTAGATTACTGACACCTGATACGTTTAATATAGATATAGATGATAATGTAGCAGCTCCGCTTACAGTAATAGGTCCAGTTATACTAACAGCTGCACCAAATGACGTAGCACCAGATACGGATAATGTTGTTGACAGAGTTGTTGCTCCACTTACTACTAATGTAGAATTTAGATTACTTACTCCGTTTACACTTAATGAAGATAAAGCACCAAGTGTAGATATACCACCCACTGTTAATCCTCCAGTTATACCGACAGCTGCTCCTAATATGACGGCTCCAGTTACATTCAATGTACTAGACAAAGAAGTTGCTCCTCCTACTACTAAAGTAGTAGATAGAGTAGTTGCACCCCCTACCATTAAAGTAGAATTCAGATTACTTACACCTGTTACACTTAATGAAGCTAACGCTCCTAGTGTAGATACACCGCCAACATTTAGTGCACCAGTTATATTAACAGCTGTACCAAATGACGTAGCACCAGATACGGATAATGTTGTTGACAGAGTTGTTGCTCCACTTACTACTAATGTAGAATTTAGATTACTTACTCCGTTTACACTTAATGAAGATAAAGCACCAAGTGTAGATATACCACCCACTGTTAATCCTCCAGTTATACCGACAGCTGCTCCTAATATGACGGCTCCAGTTACATTCAATGTACTAGACAAAGAAGTTGCTCCTCCTACTACTAAAGTAGTAGATAGAGTAGTAGCACCTCCTACCGTTAAAGTAGAATTCAGATTACTTACACCTGTTACACTTAATGAAGCTAACGCTCCTAGTGTAGATACGCCGCCAACATTTAGAGCACCAGTTATATTAACAGCTGCACCAAATGACGTAGCACCAGATACGGATAATGTTGTTGACAGAGTTGTTGCTCCACTTACTACTAATGTAGAATTTAGATTACTTACTCCATTTACAGTTAAAGATGCTAATGCAGACAATGTAGATACACCAGAAACCGTAAAAGCCCCTCCTACATTAAAAGCTGCTCCAAAATTGACAGCCCCTGAAACATTTAAAGTAGTTGCAATAGTAGTTGCGCCTCCTATTGTGACTGTGGAGTCTAAATTCGTTACTCCGGTAACTGTTAATCCAACAAGATTAAGCGAGTTAGGTAGAGCAAAATTCGATGCGGAAAAATTAATGACATTTAGATTAATGGTATCTACCAAATTACTTTTTAAATTACCTATTCTTAAATTTGCATTTGTAACTTCAGTAATGCTAGTATTTGGATTAAGAGCAGTGTAACTAAATGTATATTCATTTGTACTTTCTTTCAAATAACTAGCTAAATATACATTCCCATATAAATTAAAAGTATCACTTCCATTGCCCATAGTAGAAGACGTATAATAAGGAAGATTAGTAAATGGTAAAGAAACTATAGCAGTACGTGTATTACCATTATAAGATATAATTTGTCTAACATTATTATTATTGTTATTATCACTACTTGTGTTGATATTGTAACCAGTTGTTATTTTTATCCAATAATTTAGATAATACGAATCAACATTGCTTGAATTGTTTTCAAATACTATTGTACTGTTATTACCACTCGTCCCACCTACTCTACCACTATATGCTATAGAATCTGATACAATAGAACCCGTGCCATTACTATTGTTAGTCTGGTATCTTTTAATAATAAATCCAGAATCCGCTACACCACTAGGTCCAGCATTTAATAATAAAATATTATCAGCTATACTAACAGTAGTTGAATTGACCGTAGTAGTAGAACCATTAACTGTAAAATTACCATTAACAATTAAATCATTTACATCAATATAATTAGAATATAAATTAGTTGTGCTTGAATTTGTTGATAATATATTTGTTGATATTAAATTAGTATTTGATACATTTGTTGATAATATATTCGTTGATAATAAATTCGAGTTGCTAATATTTGTTGATGATATATTGTTTAAACCCAAATTACTACTTGATATATTTGTTGATACCAAATTATTACTTGCTATATTTATTGATACTAAATTATTACTTGACACATTTGTTGATACCAAATTATTACTTGATATATTTGATGTTAATATATTGTTTAATACCAAATTATTGCTTGATATATTTGTTGATAGTATATTTGTTAATACCAAGTTATTACTAGATATATTAATTGTGCTAATATTTGATGATATTAAACTACTATTAGTAATGTTTGTTGATATCAAGTTAACATTACTTATATTTGTTGATATCAAATTTAGACTTTGTATTTGATTTGTTGATAATAAACTCGCCGTACTAATAACAGTTGATACTATATTCGTTGATAATAAATTCGAGTTGCTAATATTTGTTGATGATATATTGTTTAAACCCAAATTACTACTTGATATATTTGTTGATAGTATATTTGATGTGCTGATAAGAGATGATACTAAATTTGTTGTACTAATATTTGTAGATAACAAATTCACAGAGCTAATATTTGTAGATAACAAATTCACAGAGCTAATATTTGTAGATATTAAATTTGATGTAGTAATAAATGTTGATATAATGTTTATAGTATTCAAATTGGATATGGTTGTATTTGTATTTATAATATTCGATATAGATGAATTTAATGAATTTAAATTTGATATACTACCATTTATATTAACTAAATTATTCGTGTTAATATTTCCATTACTGATATTTTCAGAAAATATATTTGATATAAAAACATTAGATATAGTAGCATTCACTGATAATATATTAGGAATCGTAGATGAATTTTGTACTTGTAAATCATCTAAATTAATAAAAGTACCATATATCTTTCCTTGAACTCCTATTCCACCTTTTATTATAAGAGAACCATTGCTCGTATTTGTAGATATAGAAGTATTAAATATAGTTGTAATTCCATTAATTAATACACTTTTTGATATACTCATACCACCAAGGGTTAAAAAACTACCGCCATTATTAAAATCTATAGAATCATTTGTATTTAATATAGATAGTCCACCATAACTATACAAAGATGCAGTTAAATTAGTAGCCAATGAAGAATCAATTATTTCTATACCATTTACAAATGTATCTTGGTCACTCATTATTAGTAACTTTATATAAAAAAAAAACTTATATATTCAATTAAACACAATTTACCAAATGTTTAATGCAATGGTTTAATGCGATGGTTTAATGCGATGGTTTAATGCGATGGTTAATGGTTTAATGTTACTGTAAATTCATATGATCTTGGAAAAGAATTTATTGACCCAAATATGTTCCGCTTTGGATTTTTTAACGCGATTTATAGTTTCAGATAGTTATTCTTTATAAAATTTTTAATTTATTATGTAATACTAATTAAATGCCAAAAGTTTATTCATACAATATAAATAATGTAAAATTTTTAAATTTATTATATAATTACATAAAGCTTAATATAAATATTTTACCTACAGAATTCTTTATAATTAAAGATACAAATATTAATATAACATTTAATGAAATATTATCAAATGAGCAAGAAACCTATCTAAATTTATTAATATTAAATTATTTACCAGATCAAAAATATGAAGAAATATATAGAACACAGACTCTAAATATAAAAAACGACAATATATCTACAACAGCATATAAAACTATATCAATTTTTATTTATAACAATGATTCATTTTTAGATGACGTAAAATTATCTTATTTACAAATAGGTTCATATTTGAATGGTTCCAATAGTTATCAAATAAGATTATATGATGTAACTAACCAAACAAATATTTATGAATCAGAATATATTACGAATCAGACTTTGGATATTATAACATTGTCCCCATTAATAAATTTACCAAATACAATTTCAATATTTGAATTACAAGGTAGGGTAATTGATAAAAAAGACGATTGTATATTTGATGTAATCCAATTAGTTTATACAAAAACAATTGGAGATATTTAAAATTTATTTCTTGAGTAATAATAAATGTCTTTATTTTTTAATCAAAATATCGTAATATTAGATTCATCTGAAGCCAATAGTTCATCATCAGGTTCTATAATAACATATGGTGGTATTAATATAATATCTACTACTATTTCTAATGGAATAACTACAGGTGCATTAATAATTGCTGGAGGTATAGGGATTAATGGTAATTTATATTCTAATTTTGGAAACATATCTAATTTAACAAGTGTTAATAATTCTATTTCAAATTTAAATACAAATTTTGCGTCTATTGGAAATAGTAATATTACAAATTTACAAGTTACAACAATATCAACTAATAATTTATCATTGAGTTCTACTTTATCTTTACAATCTCTTATTATTAATGGTAATTCTACATTATCTAATGCATTAATATCATCCGGAACTATTAATAATTTAAATGTCACTGGAATATCAATATTAGGATTTTTACAAGCGAGTGATGCAACATTTTCAAATACGTTAATTACAAGTTTGACGGCAAGTTCTATAAATATTACTGGATTATCTATATTTGACAGATTTATTACAAACACTGGGACAATAGGAATTTTAATCGCAAATAGTATTACCAGTGGTTCTATTAATGTAGATGGAAATAGTAATTTAACAAATATTATTGCATCAAATGGAACATTGGGATCATTATTAATAAGTTCTGGTATAACCACATCTAATTTACATGTATCAAATAATACTGTATTAAATACAACTACGGTAAATTTAATTGCTAGTAATATTACTGCATCTAATTTAATTTTATCTAGTGGAATTTTATCTCTGACTACACTAAATGTATTAAATAGTACATTAGGGAATGCGTTGACAAATATAGAAACTATAGGGAGTCTTTTGGTAACAGGTGATAGTAAGTTAAATTTTATTACTTGTAGCAATCTAACTATTACAGGTAATACAAGATTAAATAATATTCTAGGTATAAATGCAACTTTAAATTCAATTATTTCAACTAATATTACATCTGGATCAATAACTATTAATGGAACGAGTATTTTAAACGATGTAAATATTAGTGGGTCTTCTACATTTGGAAATTTTATTGCAAATAATAGTACTATTGAATCAATTAATGCAAACGTAGGTATTACAACAGGTTCGTTAAATGTATTATTTACAAGTTCAATGTTAAATTTATCGGTTGTGAATGAAACTATATCTAATTTATACAGTACAAATGGCAAGATTTTAATACAAACAATTGGTACTTTACTAGTTACAGGTAATAGTACAACGGGTGATATTTTTGCTAGTAATATTACATCTGCTAATCTTAATGTATCCGGATTATCAATATTATTAAATCAATCGTCTACAAATATAACATCAAACGGATTAAATGTAACAGATACCGCATTTTTAAATACAACTAATATATCAGGTATTACGAATATAACAAACACAACTAATAGTTTTGGAGTTGGTAATGGTGCTTTAAATATATTAGGAGGATTAAGTGTTTCAAAAGATATAAATATAGGAGGTAATGCAACTATTGCAGGTAATTTATTCGTTAATGGAACAACGACTAGTGTAAATTCTACAACAACTAATATTTCTGATAATTTGTTAGTTGTAAATGCCGGTCCATCAGGAAGTAGAGATGGCGGTTATTTGATACAAAGATATCAAATAGATAATAATTTAGGGTCTGGGGATGTAGTTGCCGCTATAGAACCTATAGCCTTAACTGGTTTAGTCCAAACCGGTACAACAACAAGTGTTGTAATACTTCCTGGAACATCAAGTGGTGTTGATAATTTTTATAATGGGTGGTGGATAAAAATTACTTCAGGTAGTGCAAATAATAACATTAGACAAATCATTTCTTATATTGGCTCAACTAAATCTGCTACTTTATCTAGCGTTTTAATATCTTCCCCTTCATCAAATATTGATACTTTTAATTTATATTCACGTTATTTCGTCGGTAGTTATTATAATCAAAGTAATAATTTATATGTTTTCGGATTTTCATCTACAGACCCAGGTAATACCATTATTACAAATACAGGATACGCTAATGTTTTATTAGGTAGTGCAAATATAGTTGGCTCATTAAATGTATCTGGTGGTTCTAATTTAGGTAACATTATAGCTTCAGGAACACTAAATGTTTCAGGTAATAGTACTCTTGGTAATGTAATATCTAATAACCAAACAGTATCTAATTTATTTGCTACTAACATTACTACTACTAACTTAGCATTAACTTCTAATTTAACTCTTGTCGGATTAAATGTTACGGGGTTAAGCACTTTTACCAATGCGTTTATATCAAATCAAACTGTATCTAATAGTTTTATAACAAACGCTAATATAACATCTATTACATCATCCAATCTAAGAACGGTTAATCAAATCTCAACAAATATATCTACGTCAAATATTAGAATATTAACAGGTCTTACATCAAGTAATATTAATATAACAGGTCTTAGTGTATTATCTAATTTAACAGCAAATTCCGGATCTATATCAAATCTTACTTTAAGTTTAGGTATAACATCAGGTAATATTAATATAATCAACTTGAGCACTCTAAATACAATTGTAGCAAACTCTGCAACTTTATCTTCATTGATAACAAATACAGGTATAACATCAAGTTCTCTAAATATAAATGGTCAAACCAAATTAAATACTTTTACTTCAAATATAGGTACAATTGGAATTTTATTTAATACCGGAATTACAACAGGAACTTTATATGTTTTAGGAACAAGTGTATTAACAGATACAATTATAACAAATATATCTAGTAATAATTTAACCGTTTCAGGTAATACTATATTAACAGGAGGAACTATTAATAATTTATCCTCTACTAATATTACTTCTGTAAATTTATCAATAACATCTGGTATTTTTACTAACATTAACGCATCTTCTTCTACATTTTCTAATTTAATTAACGATAACCAAACAGTTGGTAATTTAATTGTTAATACTATTAATATAACCCCATCTTTAGGTGATATTGTTAAAGAACAAACGTTTTCAGCAATTAATAATCAAAGTACACCCTCTAATGTTACCGGATTAATTTTCGCAAATGGAACAGTAAGATCATTCAGAGCAACCATTTCTATTACTATATTGTCAACAGGTGGTAGTAATAATAAATATTCGATTTTTACATTAATCGGAATTCAAAGACAAAACGATTGGAGATTTAATAGTTCATTTGTAGGAGATAATACAGGCATTACATTTAGTTTAGATCCATCTGGTCAAATACAATATACAAGTAAGAACACTGCTTCATTTATTTCAAATACTATTAAATTTAAATCTGAAACTACAAGTATATAAATTACAAAAAGTTATTAAACAATCAATTTGCATTCAGCTTCGTCAAGATTATTAATTAATCGATACATGTATAAAAATTATTTTATTAATATATATTATATGAATCATCTCAAAACAATTGTATGTAAAGATATTATACGACAGTATAAAAATGATTGCAAATATATATATGCAAATATAACGTGCGGTATACAAAAAAATATAGATAAAATGACAGTACAAGAATTAATTGAATTACTCAAAAATCTAAATAATTTGAGAAGATCTTCAAATAGTTGTTATAAACTTCGAGAAAAATATAAAAAAAATTGCGTTTTAAAAAGTGACCCAGGACATGACTATGCAATATATAAAGCAAAACAATATTCTGATTTTTGTTTATCTCAAATAAATTTAATTTATAAAAGATATGATAAATTAAAAATAGAACTAGAAGAAATTAATGATTTAATTAAAAAAGTCCAATCTTTTGATACATCTATAGATGATGTTTCAGTAAAACAAATAGACACGGATAATGATAATGATAATGATAATGATTCAAATTTATCAGAGTCAGATTCTAAGTCAAAGTCAGAGTCAGATGATTATCAAAAGTCATAAGTCAGATGGTGATGATTCTAAGTCACTAGAGTGAAGAATTACCTTTGAGAAAGCATTATTAATTGGAGTTTCGACTTCATTTATTGCCTATCAAAGTCTTTGCTCAACGGTTCCGCTTATGCTCTCAACTAAACCAAATTGATTCTAATACTTCTGATTATTCAGGTGTATCATCCGATGATTCTAAGTCAAATATTTCTGATGTTGATTATGATTCTAATAATTCTGATAATTATGATTTAAAAAAATATTATAAAGTAAATAGAAAAGGAAATAGATAATTATTTCTATTTGTTTATAAAAAATTTATTTAAAAAGTTATAATAAAACAATGTCAGATATTTTTTATTATAGATTATATTGCTCAACTGAAGATAAATTAGTATATTATTGGGGAGAATCTCCACCATTACATTGTCCTAATAATTCACAACATAATATAGATAATTCTTCTATAACAATATTAGACTCAAGGTCTCAACAAAATATAAATATTATACAAATACCAGCTGGTTTGACAAATGAAAATTATAGAGCGGAGGGGCAATCCATAACAATTTTACCCCAATCAATTTTTACAAAAGATTATTCTTGGCCTTATAATATAGGTATCATGAATATTAATTTACTTTCTGAAATTCAAAACGAAGGAGATATAATAAATGGGTATGTTGCACCAAATACAATAATCGGCTATATTATTAATAATATTAATCAAGGAGATACCACTTTTAATGTAAATAGTTCGGTAGTTCAATATTTAAAGATAGGTCATTTAATAACTATAAGTGATGGAGTTCAAGTCATTAATATAGGAGAATGTATTGCTATTGATAATGTAAATAATACATTTTCTACATTAATACCATCACCTATATCATTATCATTAGGTTCATATGTTCAAATGACAATTCATAATCTTAGAAATTTATATTTAGGGAAAGATTCAATTATGTTAGCCAATAAGAATTTGGGTGCTAGTGTAATACCTAAAGGTATAGTAGCTAGAATTAGTTATACAAATAATAGTAATATTTCAAAGACGTTTAAATTTATGTATGAATATTTATATTAAAATAATTTATTGAAAGAATTCAAAGAATTTCAGCGTTGCATGGAAGAGTTATTCATTTAAGCTTAGATAAAATTTCAGGATAATCGATAGGTCAGGTCGTTGAACTTTTTTTAAAAGTTTGGCAAAATTTTTGTATTCTTTTTTTTAAAAATTTGGCAAAATTTTTGTATTCTTTTTTATAATAAACAGGTATAAGTATTGAAGAGTGATATGCGTGTTAAACAAACTCTTTCCAGAAGTCTTTTTTAAAATATGTAAACAATCTCCAATCAATTCTAAAATTACTCCACATACAAGAACTTAATAGTAGTTTAAACTTATTACTATTCATTGCTTTTTTTATATTTTCTCCATCTGTGTTATTTTCAATTTGAAATCCTAAAGCATTTTCTGTCATACCAAAATCTCCATTAAAATCAATTATTATATTTTGCATTCCACTTTCGCTAAATATAACTTTTGAAACTCCAAAATGACCAACGTTATTACGAGATGCATATTTATATTTTATAACAGAAGTTGTTGAATGAACTAATTGATATTTATATATACCACTAAGAGTATTTGATACATCTTTTTTATTATTTGTATAAAGAGCACCAGATCGATATAATATTTTTAAACCATCTCCTAATAAACATTTAATAAGTTCAAATTCTTTGTTTGGTAAAAATCCCATATGTTTAAATCAAGATGAGATTCAATTCCATCTTCGTCTTTTATGATTGTTCTGTTTTCTAATTCACAACTTTTTTTATGAATCACATACCAATCATATCTTGTTCCCGCATTAAACATTTTCATTCCATCTTTTGTATTATGAATTTCTAAATATAACATAGTATTGTCTTTTGTCATCAAATTAAACAACCCATTGTATTTAGATACAGAATAACTTACAGTAGGTTTTCTCCATCCACTTGGATGAACAAAAACTAAATAACCATCTCCATTTAAAATTTCATTTAAACTTTTAGTAACAAAGTATTGCCAGATTGTATGTCCTGTGTTTGTATTACCAGGATTGTTATATGGTGGATTTCCTACAATCACATCAAATTTAATATCTTTAAATGTTTTGTCATCAAGAAAACTTTGTGTAACTATATTGTCTCCTTTGTAATCTTTATCATATCCCATGATAAGTTTGTAGATTGAAATATTTAAAGGACAAATATCACCAACATATAACATATTATTTAAGATATGTTTAGATTTATCTGATTCATTTTCGAAATCTACAAGACTTATCATTAAACGTTCATAAATAATAATAGGGAAGTTTCCGATACCAACAGCAGGGTCTAACCATTTAAAATTTTTGTTTAGCCATACATCTTTGGGAGTTTGTCTAACATATCATTAATGAGAGGAATAGGAGTGAAGACTTCACCATTTTGTTTTTTTTGATGTTCGTTAGGAGTGAGGAAAGAACTGATAATTTCATATTTTTTTTCTCTGGAAGAGTTATTCATTTCAGAATTCATTTTAATAATAAGCTTAGATAATAAAATTTCAGGATAAGCGTGAATTTGAGTAATGAATTGTTCCTTGGAAATAGTAATATTAAAATGATGTGAAGATATACGTGCTATAGTAGTAAAATCCATATCTAATAACATATTATCAATGGTTTGTGTTTTTTTATATAAATTAGATACAATTAGAATAGAAATCATTTTAGAGATCATTTTCTTATAAGTTTCTTTTTGTTCATTATCATTTTCAGTTGTTATTTCATTGTTTTTATCATTATTTTCATCAATTGACTTTTTTTCCAGAACACCTAATTTATTATCTAATATTATTTTAGTATTTTGAATTGTTGATGAAATTTTAATATTTTTAATAATATTTATTGTATTTTCATTAAAGACTGTATATGAGACTATATCATTTAATTGATCGTTAGAAGAAACATTGTAATTTAACAAAATCTTGTTATAGTAATTATCATCATAATTCATATGAAGATCTGTTGACTTAATACTAATTATATTTTCTATTAAACGAAAGTATTGAGAACAAGACTGAGTATCTGTTATTTTTCCTGCTTCTATTCCATAATCAAGTAAGATATTTACAATTCTATTAGGATTTAAGTCAAGAATAAAAACATCATTTTTACCATCAACATAAGTAGCACATCGGTACATTCTTTGGATTAAAGAATCCTCAGACTTAGAATCATCCATAAAAATAACTCCATCACAGTATTCAAGAGTGATAGCTGTTTGAAGCATTTTATGAACAAAAACAATTAAAGTTTTGTCCGGGTTTCTATTAACTTTATCTGTAATAATTTCTTTTATATTCTTTTTTTTATTTTCGTTTATATCAGAAGATACGATATATGTATAATATAGATCAGTGTCATATCTTTCTGTAAATAATTTTTCTGTTAAAGGAAGAACGTCTTCTGTTTTCATATCTGTTTTACCAGCTGGTAAATAACACAATAGCATTTTTGGACGTCTTTTTAGAATATTATTAGAAATACGTGTAAGTTCTGTTTTCCCTTTGATATAGGAATTTTTTTGTTCGAATATTTTATCAAATACATTATGGATTTGAGAGATTCCTTGCAAAGTGAAATTACCACCAGATACTATAAAACTATTTGTAAAGAATGTTACCATATCATCAATGTTAGTAGAGTTGTTATTTTCATTCAAAATATTATTTATATTTTCAATCATTAAATCTGATAAATTTAGAGAAAAGTGATTAATAGTTGGATATTTGAGAGTGTTAAATTCACTAAGTTGTATTTTTCTATTCAATACTTTTTCAATAATATCAATTTGAGATTTATTTTCAAGTCTGTTTTTTTCAGAAGTCAAGATGCTGACTTCATTAAAACCTAAGATAGCGCAATCTTTTATATCAATATTATATGCCATTTTGGGTTTTTTGAAAGTTGCTGTCATATATAAAATTTTTGTAGATTCTTTTGAAATTTTTTCTATAATATTTTTGAAATCTTCTGTTGTACAGCCAATATGAGCTTCATCACATGCGATAAAATCAAATTTGTGAGATATATCGCTAAAATTTTTTTCAAGAGCCTGATTTGAAGTTACAATAATAGTTGGTTCGTCTGTCAATTGTATTTTTTTTAATTCTGGATAAATAATTTTTTTATAATTATTAAAATCACTTGATTCAAAAAACTTTGTAATATCCCCTTTAATATTAGTTACAACTGAACTTGTTATAAGAATATGTTTGTAAGCCAGGATTATTTTTCCCATGACTATTGTTTTCCCAATTCTTGGAATTGCACCAAGTAAAGCTACGTTTTTAGTTTCAAAAATATTTTCAATACGTTTTATTAAATATTCTTGATAATATCTTGGAGTAATATTGCATTGTGGAATATTATTAAAATCCAGGATGAGTTTTCCCAAATAATTATTGGGATTGTTTGTTTTGATAGTAGTTAATATTGATTTCAAATTAATGAATGGTGTTTCTAATTCATCTTGGCAAAATTTAATATCAACACCAGAGTAATTATTAAGACATCTGTTGAACTTATCTTCTAAAGTATTATTAAAACAGTTTGTAACAATTCCTTTATTTATAGTAAATCCGGGATAAGACTCTTGAACGTCTTTAATACATAATATTAATTTTGGAATGTCATAATGAGGAATTGTTTTTGCATTTTGTGTTTGAAAGAATTTAAAAGTAAAGCATAAAATATGGTTTGTTTTATCGTTTTTTAGAACAAGATCTATACCACCTTGTTGATTAGAATTATTGATGTTGTCTTCTAAAAATTTTTTAAAATCAGTTTTTCCTGGGGCGTAATTACGATTTCCAAAAGCACCATAAACTGGATGATAATTTAACAAAGGGTAAACAAGATCTAATCTTTGCATTAAACCAAAGAGTTTTTCAAAAAAATGACCTTGTACTGTTGGTTTTTGTTCAAGTACAAAGTCATTAAAAGAGAGTGTTGTAGTATCAATAATCAAGTCAATTAAATCACGTGTTTGCATAAGAAAGTCTGTTTTATATTTTTCACTAAAAAATCATTTTTTTGTGTTTTACATTATTTGTTTAATTTGCGATAAAGTCATAAGAAAGTTCATTTCATCTAAATCTTTTAACATATTTCCAAAGATATTACTATAATCATTTATTGGATAAATCACTCTATTAAAATCATTTACAAGATGATTATTAATACTCTTATACATAAACATGATAAAGATTTGTGTTTCGTATCCTGCATTGATTTTTTCATTAATAATGTATGTATCTTTGACGTCATTTACAAGAATAGTTGTTGGTAATTTATTATTGACAATACATTCTAATTCATTTTTTATCAGAATACTATAATTTACTAAATTCAATAATTGAGTTGATTTTTCAATTGCTTCTGTAATAATTTTAGGAGTTGGTGTTTTTTTTACTCTTACCATTTTTTACAATAAAAAAAATATAAAACCATTCATTTTTTTTTTATTCTTTTGTTATATTATAAAATGTTCAAAGAATTATTAAAAATAAAGAAATTATAATTATAATTTTTCTTGTTATTGTTTTACAAAAAACAAACAGAAACATTAAGACCTACTCGTAATCGTACAGCTTCTGTAGAACATAAACGAATTTATATATGCTTGAAATGACTAAAGTGGTTTGGAATTACCTGTTGTTTGGTTCACACGGATTACAAGGCGGTCAAGGAGAGAATGGATGTTGATTGTGTTTAATTAATATAAAAAAAATATATTAATAATAGTAAATTAATGTCTATTGAACATGTTATAAAAGATAACAACTTGCAAAAATTATTAGAATTATGTTGTAATAATAATTTATCTTTTAATTCACCTGTTTTTACACACGATAATAAAGAGATTATTATAACATTAAATCATATACTTAAAATAGTGGGTAATTATCGTTTTACAAATTCTTTTAATAATTCTATTGATTTAGATACATTAAATACAATATTAAATGTAGAGATGATAGAAATTTGTAAATCTAAAATGATTGACAAAGAAGATTTTAATAATTTTTTTTACGAATATATAAATAATATAATGCTAGGGTAGTTATTTTTTAGTCGTAATTGGATTTTCAGTAGGATTAGGGAATATGAACCTATTAGAACGCAAATCTTCTGCCGGTTTACACATATCTTGATTTTCTTTACAAGTATCAGGATTTTTATATAACCAATTAGCAAATTTTTCTTGATCATTTGGTATTGTTGTCCATGGCATAGTATAATAATTCCTTTGTGAATTCATTTTACCGAATATATCCGACACATCATGATATAAATCATTCTCAAATGCTTTATCAATTTCTTTCTTTATAGTAATGTTATTTATGTCACAAGCAGGTTCTCTATCTATTATTTTGCCATTTTTATCTAGATTCATATAATCTTTCATAGTAGCATTCATAAATGGATTATCTATAGTCGGATGAGTACACTTTTCATTATTTGGTCTTTCAAAATTAACTTCCAACTTTTCTAAATTCAAATCATTTGGGTTAGTTTGATTTGTGTATATTATATATGTTAAAAATAACACAAAAATAAAAATACTTGTATATTTTATATTTGAATGATAAATTGTTAAAATAATACTAGTATAAAGGGATAATCTCACAATGGAATTTAATTTTTCTGATATTGTCTGATATTTAGTAGGGAAAAAATCAACAGGTTTTTTAAAAATTATTTCAAAGTCCTTAAACCATATATTATCACTTTTAGACATACTTATAATAACTATATATAAAAAATTTATTTATTTATATATTTATTTATTTATTTAATTTTCATTCATAGAATTCATAGAATTCATTGCATTTATGATATTTGATAATCCAGGTATATTATTATCTGATGTTTTTGTTGTAACATTTTTTATAATATTTTTTGCTTGTTCTTCAAATTCTTGTTTATTGATTTCACCAGTAGTAAATTTATTTTCAACGTTTTCTTGAATTTTATCAACTAAACCAGATAAACGCGAATCCATTTTACCAGACATTAAACCAGATAACATTGACATTGGATTTATTTTTTCATTTTTCATTTGTTCAGAAATTTGAGATGCAATATTTAATATATCTTTATTACCCATTAATGAACTCATTATTCCTTCTAGACTTCCACCTGCACCTAATCCTAAACTTGCAAAATCAGGCATAGTTGGTGATATTGGCATTGATGGTATAGGTATATTACCACCAACTGACATACCACCTATGGCTGCATTTCTACGTTTAAAAGTTAAATCCTTTTCTTTAACATCTTGCTGAATTTTTGAAACAAATGTATTTAATTCGTCTGTTAATTCCGTGCTACTCAATTGCTTATTTGAATGTACATGTAAGAAAAAGCAGGACAAGTAAATATTATATAAATATTTAACAAATCCTTTTTTTGTATTTTTACTTTCAGAATTGAATAATTTAAATTCTAATAAACAATTATCAGTTTTGTCACCAAAGAGTAAAATATTATTTAAAAAATCCATTTTTTCACTCTTGTATTTTTGTTTTGTCAATAATACATAAGACAATTCTTTTTCATATGGTTTGAGATGAATATATGTAAAATATATAAATTTTTCAAGTTCTTTCAAATTATCAAGTGTTTTCACGTATTTAGTAATATTAGTAATATCAATATAGTCAAATGATAAATCGATTTCATTTATAAATGAATTGATATTTACAAACAATTCTTTTGTTATTGCAGATTCCATTATTATTATATTATATATTAAGTAATCAGATTAAACGAAGTCAAGTAATTATATTTACTTTACTATCTAAATTAATTTAATGTCATTACAAGATAATTATTTGTTGTAAATGTCATTAAATTAATCAAGACTAAATAATCATTTGTTGTAAAGTGTTTTACGAGATTTTTTGTTAATCAAGACTAAATAATTATTTGTTGTAAAGTGTTTTACAAGATTTTTTGTTAATCAAGACTAATAATCATTTGTTGTAAAGTGTTATAACGAGATGATTAATTACATAAAATTCCGGATTTTATTAATTTTTGGAAATAATAAAAAATTTTGGCTTTATCCAATTCTGTAATTTCATTGGATTTCCATATTTGTTTTATTTTAATAATAAGTTCTCCATTTGCATTATAATGTAAGAAATAATCTTCATCGCAATTAAAAATGTGTTCTTTATAAGGTGTAACTTGATTCATAAATTGCTCTACAACTAATCGTGGATTACTTTTTCTTACAAATTCTGTTGCGTTTTTTGTTAATAATATGTCAGCTCTATAAATTGGAAAAGAGTCTTCTAAAAATTCAAAGAATTGATCTAAAATCCCATTAAAAATTTTTATTTGAATAATTTTATTCATACGTTATTTTATATTATATTTAATTTTATATTATTTTTAAATAACTATTTTTTTTTTAATTATATAATATATATGGGTCAAGGAAGTTCATCAAGTGCAGCAATATCTGCAAAAACTAATAAATTACGTTCTGATCTTAGTACATTAAAAA
>Ga0209491_10005726_pt1 | contig 17911 bp, 16 predicted proteins | sample BON02_FD_187213 | JGI IMG/M metagenome (GOLD analysis project Ga0209491, IMG submission 187213) | Freshwater microbial communities from Lake Bonney liftoff mats and glacier meltwater in Antarctica - BON-02 (SPAdes) (version 2) | ecosystem: Environmental > Aquatic > Freshwater > Ice > Glacier...
AACCCTTCCCGGCTATGTTCCCGCCGGGCAATATCTGTCCATGCCATGATACAATCCTTCTGCTCGCACAGACGGCTGAATCATAAATGCCTGGTATTGCTCAACTACTTTCGGATCGGGCTCTAAGCATCACCGCGTAATTCTGGAGTACCCACAGTGGCCGACACCTCGATCGGTTCAGCATCGAAATTGATATCGAATTGCGACAACCGTGCCTGGCCATCGAACACATCCATCACCTCGCCCTGAAGCTGGCGCGAAGCGCCTGCTTCCCAACCGATTTGCCGCAGCGAAATTCCCAGCGGCACCGCCAGAGCGATAAAAGCAACTACGATCACGATGTTCTGAAACTGGGTCTGGCGTTCGCTCAGCGAAGTGCGGAAACCATACAAACGCGCCATCAGTGCTGCGATCAGCGCGATTGCCAGCAAATTGGTGATGTACAGCATCAGCGCACCGGAAAACACGGTCCAGTTCCAGGTCGCTAGGCCGAAGCCGATGACCGCCAGTGGCGGCATCAAAGCGGTCGCAATGGCCACGCCGACAATCGTACCCTCACGCCCGCGGATCATCGCGTAGGCGCCGGCGAGCGCCGAAAACACTGCAACCAGCAGATCGAACAAATTGGGCCGGGTACGCGCCGCAATCTCTGCGGTCACCGTCTGGATCGGAGACATGACCACGATCAGCGCGCACAGTGCAACCGCGATTAACGTTCCATAGGCCAGCGATTTGGCCGATTGCCGAAGCCACCCATAATCCCCGATGGCAAGAGCAAATCCCAGTCCGATAATCGGGCCCATCAGGGGAGAGAGCAGCATGGCCCCGATCACCACCGCAGGCGAGGACAGCAGCAGGCCAAGGATAGCAATCCCGGCCGACATGGCCGTCATGAACATATAGCGGGCCGACATCGCACAATCTTCGCGCCGCTTTTCGATCACCTCGGCCTGGTCGACAGTACCGACAACAGAATCGCGCCACCATTTGCGGAAACTTAGAACTACATATCCGAAAGACGCGCCTCTCAGTTGTCCTCGGGCTATCACCGGATTCGTGGTGGATTCGCTGGTCATTGATCCGATTGCCTTAACTGCGCCCGAAACTACGCTGTAGCCTGCTTCTAATGGGAACGAAAGTATGGACGAAGCCACCTCTATGCGGCACAAATCTTGAACTTCGTGTCTTATGACCTTAATACAGTAGTTGAAATCAACCACCCGCGCGTTCGCGGGCGAACAGGAGCCCGCCGCTTCCCATGACCGAGACCAAGACAAAGACCGCCATCGACCTCGAACTGACCGCGCCCGATCCGGTGCCCCAAGTTTCCCCGGAAAAGGCCGCCGGCCTGGTGCCGGTGTCGCCAGAGGTTCAATCCAAACTCGCCTCCAAAGTCGACAGCTTCGTGGCGGACTTGATAGCGCAGGATGCCAATTCGCCGGAATTTGGCCAGAAGGTCGACCAACTGACCAATATGGGCCGCAAGGAAATTGCCGCCGCGGCGGGCATGTCCAACCGCTTCCTCGACCGGCCGATCCGGGCAATGGACAAAGACGAAGGCGTTGGCGCCGATCTGGCGGAACTGCGCCGCGTGGTCGAAGACCTCGATCCCGGCAAACGCGGCAAGCTGTCCGGCCCGCGCAAAATTCTCGGGATCATTCCCTTCGGCAACAAGCTGACCAATTATTTCCGCAGCTATCAAAGCGCGCAAACGCATATTCAGTCGGTCCTCGGCAATCTTGCATCAGGCAAGGACGAGCTGATTATGGACAATGCAGCGATTGATGTTGAACGGCAAAAATTGTGGGAAGCGATGGGCAATCTGGAACAGATGATCCACATTTCCAAACATCTGGATGCAAAGCTGGAAGAAACGGCGGAAGAACTGGACGCCACCGATCCAGCCAAGGCCAAGGCGATCCGCGAAACCGCGCTGTTCTATGTTCGCCAGCGCACGCAGGACTTGCTCACACAGATGGCTGTCAGTGTGCAGGGCTACCTCGCGCTTGATTTGGTCAAGAAGAACAATGTCGAACTGGTCAAGGGCGTGGACCGCGCCAGCACCACCACCGTGGGCGCGCTGCGTACCGCGGTAACCGTGGCGGAAGCGATGACCAATCAGCGGCTCGTCTTGGGCCAGATAACCGCGCTGAATGAAACCACTGCCGGGATCATCGATTCCACCAGCACAATGCTGCGCGAGCAGACCGGCAAGATCCATCAGCAGGCCGCCAGTTCCACTATTCCGCTGGAAACGCTGCAGCGCGCTTTCCAGAATATCTACGATACAATGGACGAGGTGGACCGGTTCAAACTGGAAGCGCTGTCGAGCATGAAGCAGACCGTCAACGTTCTGTCCGATGAAGTTCAGAAATCCAAAGGCTACATCGCCCGCGCCGAAGGGCAGGCCCAGGCATCGAAGCAAGTTACCGAATCGCCGCTATTAAGCCTTGAAGGTTGATGTCAGGAATTCTTGCATGAGCGATCTGACCAAAGACAGCGACCGGATCATGTCGGCTGCAGGCAGCAGTCTGCGGGTCCAGCGCGAAGGCGGGCGCCGCAAATCAATCGGCAAAGGCTCTGCCGAGATCAAGGCCCAGCATCTGATGCGCAAGGTGAAACGGATTGTGTTGGCCATTGGCGCCATCGTGGTCGCTGCAATGGTTGCCGGTTTGATCGTAGATGGCATCGGCTTCCTTGGCGTGATGCTGGCCTTTCTGGCGATTGTTGCCGCAACGGTCGGCTTTGCAGCTTTCCCTAAGATCAAGGTGCCGAAGCGCGCTGAACTGACCAAGGGCAGCGCCGCGCAATTGGTCGGCCGCACGGAATTATGGCTGGAGGCGCAGCGCCCTGCTCTGCCCCCGCCAGCGGTCACTCTGGTCGATCAGATCGGAGTGCAGCTGGATGCGCTTGGCCTGCAATTGCAGACCGTTGATCAGGAGCATCCGGCGGCCCGCGAAGTGCGCAAATTGGTGGGTGAGCATTTGCCAGAGATGGTCGATTCCTACCGTAAGGTTCCAGCCAATCTGCGCACCGAAAAACGCGCAGGCGCAACCCCGGACGAGCAATTGACCCAGGGCCTCGGCAATATCAGCAAGGAAATTGACAGCGTGACCCGCCAACTGGCCGATGGCGCGCTGGATGATCTGGCGATTAAAAACCGCTATCTTGATTACAAATATGGCGAAACGCCCGATGCGCTTCCTGACCAGTCCGGCGCAGACAATTTGGGGGAAAACTGATGCGCGTTGCAGTACCGTTTGAAATCTCGCGCGATTTGGCGCGGGAGCGGCTCAAATCACGCAGCCACGAAATCGCCGACCATATTCCCGGCGGCATGGCCGAAGTGACGACCGACTGGCCGAGCGATGATCAAATGAACATCACCATCCGCGCGATGAGCCAGGATTTGCGCGGGATCGTATATATCGAGGAAAACCAACTGGTTTTCGAGATCGCCGTGCCGCCGGCACTCAGTTTTTTCGAGCCAATTATCTCCGGCGCAATCAAGCAACAGAGCCAAAAACTGCTCGCTTGATCATTTGGGGGCGCTAAATCGAGCGCTCCAATTCCAGATAGTCTTGCGGTATTCGCAGGGCCGCCGATGCTGCCCGTGTTTCGAGCAGGAACAACAGCAACGCCCCCATCAACAGGCCAATGGCGATGATAAACGCTCCTGCGGTCAATTGCGGCGATTCCCACTGCAAGAATTCGCCTAGGAACAGGATCACTACAGTCAATCCGATAGTCAGGCCGCTGAGCACCAACAGCAGAATGGCGCGGCCAATCAGGACGATACGCCGGTCAAGCAAGCGGATCTCCCGCACCACCATATCGTGATCGATGCCGCTGGTTTGCCCATGTCGTTCCTGCATAGAGCGTGACCGGTCCACCACCCTGCCCAGCCGCGCTGACAGCAAATTCATAATATTGCCGATCGCCACCAGAACAAACACTGGTGCCAGGGCCAATTGGATGGTTTCGGCGTTCATGATGAAGCTGCCTTGCTGCGTTTGGATTGGCCCATCATAGTCAGATATGGCCGCTGACAAAGCGCAAGGTTATCGGCGCCAAGACAGGAACGCCAGAATTCGTATGCAACTGTCAGTCCGCCGGTTGGGTCAGCAAAACAGATTCCGCGTCGGCGAAATCAGCGAACGCTAAATCCTCGGTCCAACCGCATTCGCCTGCGCCAATGCACATCTCGCCGAGGCTGACCGAACCAGCAAGCGGGATGATCAGCACATTGCCCGAATACCGCGCCAACACCTCGGCGGGCGGTGAGCCCGCCACCCGGTCGAGCCGGAAGTGCGGGCCATCAACCAATTGTGCATTGCCGCTAACACCCAGCGAACGGCGCAGGTCTGGATCATGCGGCGTTCCATGAGCCACCGCCATGCCTTGTTCCAGATGTAGATCACGGGGACGCCCATAATCGAACAGCCGGTAGGTGATATCGGAATTTTGCTGGATTTCGATCAGGCTCAGTCCCGGCCCAATTGCGTGGACCGTGCCAGCGGGAAGGTAGAAGAAATCTCCGGCCTTCGCCGTGTGCCAAACCAGCAAATTCTCAATCGAACCATCCAGCGCGGCGGCGCGCATGGCATCTGACGTTATATCCTGCGCGAACCCGATTGCGAGCCGCGCATCAGGCTCTGCATCCAGCACCAGCCAGCATTCTTCCTTACCGCTGCCGCCCGCCGGGGCCTGTTCGTCAGAGGGATGCACCTGAACCGACAGCTTTTCGCTGGTGAACAGATATTTTACCAACAATTGGTCGGTCTCAGGCGATGGTTCAAACCAGATTTCGCCAATTCGCTTACTGTCCGAGCCAGCGACAGAAAATGGCGCGGGCAATATGTCCCTTCCCCAGACTTTTTCGACCATTCGGGTCGGCAGTTTACCGCCAAGCGGGGCAGCGCTATTCACTGGGACTTGGCCCCGGTCAGCTTGCCAACCTGCTGTGCGCCAGCGGCGGAGACCACCAGCACCTCGTTACCATCCACAACGACCACCACATCATCCAGGCCGATCACCGACACGCGCGGACCATCACTGTCAACCATCACATTGCTGCAATCGATCAATTCGCCTGTGCCCTCGACAATATTGCCAGCAGCATTGGCTTTACCGGCACGGGCATCACGCAATGCTTCCCAATTGCCGATGTCTGACCAACCCATATCAGCTGCCACGACCGCTGCATGCTGGGTGTTTTCCATTATTGCATAATCCACCGAATCCGGTTTGATCGCGCCAAACGCCGCGGCATCGGGGCGGAATTGCGCACCATCCGCAGTGCCTTCGGCAATCGCCAATTGCACAGCGCGCGCCATCTCGGGCCGGTGCCGCGCTAACTCATCAAGAAATGCGCCGGCCCGGAAAGCGAAAATTCCACCGTTCCAGCTATATCCGCCATCGGCGAGGAATTGCTCGGCGCGGGCGCGATCCGGCTTTTCAACAAATTTTTCGATCCGGTGGCCGCCTGCATCAACGTCCGTAATTTCTTCGCCGCGCAGGATATAACCAAAGCCGGTTTCGGGCCGCTTTGCTTCAATCCCAAAGGCGACCATCCAGTCTTCCGAAGCCAGCTTGGCCGCAGCCTGCGCCGCGCGCGCAAATGCCGCCTCGTCTGAAATATGGTGGTCACTGGGACAAACCAGCATGATCGCATCAGCAGGCAAGCGCGCCGCCGCAAGGGCAATCGCAGGCGCAGTGTTCTTCGCGGCGGGTTCAACGATAATCTGAAGGCCCGCAATACCAGATGACTGCGCCGCGACGTGATCCAGATGGCCTCGCCCGGTAACCACGACCGGCGCGGCGAACACGTGCCGATCAGCACAGCGAGCCAAGGTCGCCTCGAACAAGGTCTGATCACCAACCAGCGGCAAAAATGGCTTTGGCTTTACCACCCGGCTGCGCGGCCACAGCCGCGTGCCGCTTCCGCCGCAAAGAATAATCGGAGTAATCACGTGTGGTGCTGCCTTCCAATTGGGTCGTCTATTTGGTGCCCGGCTACTCGATAGTAATTTGCACTGTTTGCAACCAGGTTACAGACAGTTCTTATAGAGGCAACTGCCCTCAGAACCAGCGTTGGCGCCAATAAAATGGCGCAGACACCGGATCGCCGCTGCGATTGGTCGCTGGCTTGAATCCCAAGCGCGATACCACCAGCTGGCAGGTAATCCGGTCGGCTTCCGCATCGGGGCTGGCTTTGAAAACGCTGCAATTGCTGGCCCGTCCATCTTTACCCACCGTGACTTTGACGATCACCTCGGTCCCGCGCCGAGCCTGCCTGCCGCCTTCTGGTACCGGGTAATCGCGGGCATTGTCGATCCCGCCGGAGATATGCACCGGCTTGGTAGCTATGATCCCGCCTTGTCCGCCGCCGCCTCGGCCGCTGCCGGTCCCAAGTCCTGATCCCGCTGCGCCGGTACCATCGCCCTGATCCTTCGCGCCCGCCGTTACCGCTGTGCCGGTGGAGGATGCGCGCGGTGCGGGTTGGTCGCGTTTCACCACCACTTTCGGGGTTGGTGCGGTAACTGGTTTGGGAACGGCCTGCTTGCCCTGATCACCCGCAGCGCCTTCGTCGGGCTCAGGTTCTGCATCTTCCGGCTCATCCGGCGCCGTGGTCACGGTTACGGTAAAGGCAGACACCACGGATTTCTCAACACTGGTGGTAAGACCCGGTGCAAATGCGCGGGCCAAGCCGTAAACCGCCAAGACGTGCAGCAATCCGATCAGCACCAAAGTGCCGGGTTTCAGCTTGCGCGATTTGGTCGAGAAGTTGGTATCTTGTGCCATGACTTGTTTTCAAATTCCTTCGTCGTCCCACTATCAGCGCCCTAACTGACTGGTCCTGAACGGGCCTGCGCCCGAACCACAGAAGCTCTCTCTATAACTATTAGGAGAGATTTTCATGGCGGAGACGAACGATCCAAGCTGAGCCGTCCTGTGCCAGACTTTGCTTCAGGAGTGAATGCCATCGCCCATATTTCGCACCCAGCCCGCATCTTACCGGCTGAAAATAACGAGACCAATCGCATGCGGATTGATGCAGGTGTCAGCGCAGCCGACCGATTGGCTGCGCAATGGCAAAAGCGCAAGCGGGAGGCGTTGGAAGCTGTCTCGGGCGCGCTGCGCGAAGATCGGCTCGGCGGAGCAGACGCTGCAGACCTCGCCCGGCTGGTGCACAACATCGCCGGAACTGCCGGAACTGCCGGAATGTTCGGAGAAGGCGAATTGGGCATTCGCGCGGGAGCGCTGCAGCGATCGCTGAAGAGTGACGATTTGGTACTGCGCAGCGCGCTGGCAGAGGAATTCCTGCAGGCCGCTTGAATGGCCTAACTTGTCAACGTCAGATACGAAAACGGCGGCACCCGCAGGTGCCGCCGTCTTGTTTGCTAAATCCGGTTGGCGACGGCAAACCGCCGCCAGTGCGGATTAGAAGCCGAGGACCAGCGAAAGGCTGGCCGCACGCGGCGCACCAATTTGCGCGAAGCCGAAGCCATCAAGCGAACCACCGAAGAAGCCGATGTAATATTCGTCGAAGATGTTGGTCAGGTTCAACTGGACTGCAACGTCACCACCGGTCGGGCCTTCACCAAGGGTCAAACGCGCGTCAAAATCGACCAGCGTGTAACCAGGTGCACGATCCGTGTTGAGATCGTTGATCCAGCGCTTGCCGGTATGCTTTGCCTGCGCACCCAGTTCCAATGCTCCGAAGGCAATCTGGCCCCGCGCACCAACAGAATAATTCGGCGCACCGGATTCCGAGTTGCCACCGGTTGCAAGGAAGATCGGAACGCCAGCGCCAGTTTGACCTGACTGGACGTCATCCTTGATTTCCGACTGGTTGATCGAACCGAAAACATACAACAGAGTGTTGGAAGTCGGACGATAAGCAATCGATCCATCGAGGCCCCACTTGTCAACTTGGCCGAGGTTACGGAAAACCGTAGCGCCTTCGCCGTTGTTGGCATCCGGATCGAACGCCGAAGCGAGACGATCATTATAGCGAGTGAACCATGCTGCGACCTGCGCAGTTACACGGCCCTGCTTGAAACGCAGACCAGCATCAACACTGTCGGTGGTTTCAGGAACCGGACGTGCCCGAAGTGCATCCGCAATGAAGAGCGAATCGTAGAGTGGGTCGGTACCGGGGACCGAAAGGCCCTTGGCGTAGTTTGCAAATGCCGAAAGGCCGTTGTCGAAATCATAGGTGAAGCCGATGTTCGGCAGGATTTCGTCATATTTGTAGTTACGCGTCTGTGGTGGTGCGTAACCCGGATTGGCTGCTTCATAGGCAGTTAGATCCTGACCCGGGTTAGGGCAATCGACAAAACCGTTGACCGACGTGGTGTAGCAATTCTGGTTCAGCTCGCGGGAGAAGAACGGCGCACGCACACCAAGAACTGCCGTCAGGCCGCCAAACTCGCCGCGATATTCTGCGGAGATCTGATGCAGGATGGCGAAGGACAGACGGTCACGCTTGTTGACCTCAAGTCCGTTCACATCAAGCAGCGGGCTGTCGATCGAGAAAACGTCGATCGGCTCTCCGGTCGCCAGCATCTGGCTGATCTGGCCAGTCTGACGGTGACGCGCACGGTCCCAAGTGTAGGCAAGACGAACGCGGTTGGCATCATTAATGTCGTAAATCAGGTTGGCGACAACGCCGTAACGGTTGGTCTGCGTCTGGCTCGGGTCGTTACCGGCAACACGGTCAAGCAGATCGCCGTCACCGTTCAGGTCGCGGCCGAAGTAATAGCCGCCGTTAAATGCGCCAGTGTAGCGCTGACCGCCGACAGTGAAGAATGCTTCACGTGGATCATCCGGGCCGCCGCCATTGGCTTTGACATACTGGAAGCTCGGATCGACCGTCAGGGTCAGGCTGTCGGTTACAGTAAACCGTGATGCACCACGGATGTTGCCCGTATCCGAAGGGTTGTACCGGCGGTAGAAACCCGCACCACAACCGCCACGATCATTGTAGCGTTCGCTCCTGCCGTTGACGCCGCCGCCACCGACGACCTGTCCGGCTGGAACGGTGCAAGGATATACGCCGTCGTCTTCATAGATCGAAAAGCGGTCTTCCTTGGAGAAAGTACCGTCGTAATAGCCAAGCAGATCGCCAAGACTCTGCGAACCCGCGAAGTTGTTACGGTTCTGGTTGAAGTGACCCGAGACAGCAATGAAATCGCCGTTCGAACCCAGGTCCTGCCAGATACGGCCGTTGAACTGCGTTTTGTCGACATGGCCGTAAGGATTGTAAGGCACCCCGTAGCGGGTGTAGCTGACCGAAGCGAAAGCCTTGGTACCCATCCCTGTGATGTCACCGGTATCGATCATGCCGAAAGCGCGCGTATAAAGCGTGTCGGAAGCACCCGACGCCAAAACATCGCCAAACGACATTGTGGCGAAAATGCCGAAGTCGTCACCCGGCTCACGCGTACGGATGTTGATCGTGCCGCCAGCCGCAGAAGCGGTCGGGCTGTCAACATCGGTCGTACCCAGGTTCACATTGACCTGTGAAAGCACTTCAGTATCGACCTGCTGGTTGGTGTAGAGGGCATAGTTGCCCGAATCGTTCAGCGGCAGGCCGTCAAGCGTCTGCGAGACGCGGTCTGCACCGAAGCCGCGAATGGTGAAACCGCCACCCGATGAACCCCAGGGGTCATTGTTCTGGAAGCTTACACCGGGGACCAGGTTGACTATGTCGTTGATCGTCTGGCCGGGGCGCTGGCGACGGATGGCTTCTTCATCGAGAACCTGCTTCGCCTTTGGCGTGTCCGGGTTCGAGATGCCGCCAATGTCGTCGGAGCGCGAACCCGTGACAACAATTTCTGCGTCGAAATCGACCGAACCGGTCGATTGGGCCGCAGCCATTGTCGGCATCAAAGTTGCTGCGGAAAGGCTGACGACGCTCGCCGCCAGTAGATATTTGAGTTTCATGGTGAGTTCCCTTGCGTGAAGTTCGCGGTAAATAATTTCGGTGGTTAAACGATTAACTCGGTCCCGATAAGAGCGATGGATGACGCTTGGGAGTAGGTTTTGTTGCCGAATCGAGACAATTCTCGTGAAACAAATCTGGCGACCGGTTCAGAGCCAAAAAACCCATGTTTTCTGCGGGTTTCAGGGCTGTTGCTGCAATGCAACAATTGAAAACAATTTAATTTCAGATGATACCGGCCTGTGGAAAGCCGCGTTTCAGGCCAGATTGATCTCGCGCAAACGCTGCAACAGGAACTCGTGGCTCGAAATTGGCGGCGGAACTTCCTCTACCGATTCGCTATCTATACAGCTCGGTAAAGTCTCGATCACATAGTCGGGCCGGAAGTGCAGGAAGAACGGCATGGAATAGCGCGCGCGGTGTGCGGCCTCGCCCATCGGATTGACCACGCGGTGGGTGGTTGAACGCAATTTCCCATTGGTCAGCCGGTCCAGCATATCGCCAATATTGACCACCAGGGCTCCCTCGGGCGGATCAATCGCCAGCCATTCGCCTTGCTGGGTCAGCAGCTCTAGCCCGGCTTCTTCGGCCCCCAGCAACAAAGTGATGGTATTAATGTCGCCATGCGCCGCCGCGCGGATCGCTCCCTCGGCATCTGCGCTTTCCAGCGGCGGATAATGCAGCAGGCGCATCACTGAATTGCCATCCTCCACCGTGGCGACGAAGAAATCCTCTGCCAGCCCCAGATGCAGCGCAATCGCGCGCAGGATTGTGTCGCCCGCTTGCTCGAAGGCAGCGTATAGCGCGGTGAAGGTCTCCTCAAAGCCAGCAATTTGCGATGGCCAGACATTGGGCGCCATATATTCAGCCATCGGGTGACCCGATGGCAAATCGCGCCCTACGTGCCAGAATTCTTTCAGATCGTGGACCTTGGCGTCCTTCGCTTTTTCCGTTCCGAAAGGGGTATAACCGCGCGCACCGCCGCCGCCTTCGATCTTGTAAGCGCGCTTGACCTCGTCCGGCAGAGCAAAGAATTGCTTCGACAATTCCTCGGCCCGTGCGATCAGATCAGCCGAAATTCCGTGATCTCGCACCACCCCAAATCCGAATTCGGAGAAACTGCGGCCGAGTTCATCAGCAATGTCCGCCAATGGGCGCGCAAGCGATACAGAAGCAATATTGGTCATGTGTCGCCCCGGTTAAACAAGGAACAGCCCGGCCAGCGCCGCGCTCATCAAATTGGCCAGTGAGCCTGCGGCCAGCGCCTTGAGGCCCAGCTTTGCAATCACTGGCCGCTGATTGGGCGCGAGCCCGCCGGTCACTGCCATCTGAATAGCAATGGAGCTGAAATTCGCAAAGCCGCACAGGGCAAATGTTACAATGGCGCGGCTGCGTTCGCTCAGAACATCAGGGCCAAGCTGACCCAATTCGATGAAGGCGACGAATTCATTGAGCACGATTTTGGTGCCGAACAGACCGCCTGCCGTGCCCGCTTCGGACCACGGCACGCCGATCAGGAACATGAAGGGTGCAAACACCCAGCCGAGCACTTGTTGGAACGACAATTCGGGAAAGCCGAAGATGCCGCCTGCCGCACCGAGCATGCCGTTAGCCAAGGCGACCAGTGCCACAAACGCCAGCACCATAGCGCCAACCGCAACCGCCAGCTTCACGCCGGTCTGGGCGCCTTGTGCAGCAGCTTCGATGATGTTGGCAGGCTTGGTGCCTTCTTCGAATGTCTCGGCAACTTCGACTTCGTGAGCCTTACCTCCCTCCGTAAGGGCAGCTGGCCCCTCGGAACTGATCCGCGCTTTGGGCAGCGCAATATCGCCCTCGACTGCGGGCTCCCCGGTTTCAATCTCGTCCGGCATGATGATCTTGGCCATCAGGATGCCGCCCGGGGCCGACATAAATGCCGCCGCGAGCAGGAAGGGGAGATATTCGGAGCCCAGCAATCCCGCATATGCCGCCAGAATTGTACCTGCGACGCCGGCCATGCCCACGGTCATCAAAGTAAATAGCTGTGCCGGGGTCAGCGCCGCCAAATAGGGCCGCACCACCAGCGGGCTTTCCGACTGGCCGACGAAAATGTTCGCCGCTGCGCCGAGCGATTCGACCTTGCTGATGCCTGTCAGCCAGCCAATCGCGCCGCCAACCCAGCGGACCACGCGTTGCATGATCCCAAGATGGTAGAGGATCGACACCAGCGACGCGAAGAACACGATCACCGGCAAAGCGCCCAGCGCAAAGGTATTGGACAGCGGATTGTCCGCCCCGAACAGGAAGGCAGTGCCTTCATTGGCGTATGACAGCAGCGCCGAGACTCCGTCTGCCATCGTGCGGATCACACGGCGGCCGGTCTCTGTTCCCAGCACCAAAAATGCCATCAGCAATTGCAGTGCGAAGGCGGCGCTGACGATCCGTAACTTAATCCGCTTCTTGCCGGCCGACAGCAGAAAGGCGAGGAACAGGATTGCGACAACACCGATCAGGCTGTTCAGAAAAAGAGGCATAAGAGCTTTCGGGATGCGATATAGAAGCCCCGCTAATCGCCTTTTGCAGCGCGAAGGTCAAACGGACTTATCAGCAGCGATCCTCATCGCGGCGCTTCCCTTTTATGATATCACTCAATAGTCATGCCGCGATGAACGACACAGCAAGCACGCCAATTGCGGCGCCAACCCCCGCCATCCCCCGCTCTTTGTTTGTCTTTGCGCTGATTTATGGCGGAATGACAGTTATCGCCGGGGTTCTGGGCTTCAAACAAGTTGCACTGGGGCCCCTCGCTGTCGAGGCGGGGATTTTTGCCTTTTTAATGCTGGTCGTGCTGTCGAGCACGGTGGCGCAATTGCATGGACAAGCGGTCGCCAACCGCATGGTGTTTTGGGGATTCTTGCCGCTGGCGGGTTCAGTCGCGCTCATAGGTCTCGTGCTATTCTTGCCCGCCTCAGAAGGTATGACGCCGGACAGGGTTGCAGCATTTGACCTCGTGTTGAGCAACAACATGCGGATTATGGCGGCTGGACCGATTGCCTATGGCGTCTCACTAATTCTCAATGTGTGGATTTTCCAAAAACTGCGCGGTTCAGGAGATGGATCAAGCAGCTTCGGCCTGATGGCACGAGGAGCTATCGCGTCAGCTCTGAGCCAATCCGTCGATACATTGATTTTTGTCTCTGTTGCATTTTATGGAGTGTTTGAAATTGGCCCGCTGCTGGTTGGGCAGATGCTCGCCAAAGTGGTGCTGAGCCTTGTCCTGGTGCCGTTCCTCATCACTCTGTTCGTCACTTGGGCAAAGAAGCTGGATGAAAAACCGCTTTAACTCGCAGACAAGACCGCCACACCGCCCGGCTCCAGCGCCGGGCCGCCAAGCCGCATCTTGCCAGCAAGCGATGTGGGCAAGACTTGTGCCTGCGCTGAGTAATTGAACACGAAGCGATAGGCTGCGGTGCTGCGGAGGCGCATGCCCTGTGGCAGGGCGGCAGTCTCGAGCGCCGCATCGCGTGCAGCGCGGGCCATGACTTCATCGATGAATGCGCCCTGCGGCCATGCTGCGAGATAGCGCACCTTGCCCTGCCGGTAGCTTGCGGCGGTTCCATCCTGCGCGGCCAGTTCCGGCTCAGCTTCGGTTTCAAGATGGTCGAGCCACAGGCCGATTTCCCACCCCTCGCCCGGATGAACGAGGCCGGGGCGCAGACTTTCACTGAGAATTACGGTGCCATCGAATACTTGGCGCAAATCGCCCGGAGCCAGCCCATCGGGGATCGCGAGGTCCTCGGTCTTGCTGCCGGAACGCGGGCCGATCACGACTTGTCCGGTGTAGGATTTCAACTGTTCTGCCAGAGCAGCATCTGCAATCGGATGGCAAGGCAGCACAACCAGCGCATAGTCATCCAGCGGCGTTCCCGGCGCGACGATATCGACGTTCAGCCCCAATTTCCTAAGCGCGGAATAGCAGTGAAACGCGGCCCATAGCGCCGACGCCCCGGCTCCCTGCGGTTGAACCTGCGTTACCCATTCGGACTCATAGGCGAAAATCAGCGCCACCTGCTTCAGCGGTTTGCCAACCGGCCCCAACTGCGCGATTTCGCGCGAAACCTGCGCCACCTCGCCCAAGGCAGGCGCGGGTTTACTGTCCGGCCTCAGCAATCCGGCGTGCATCTGTTCTTGCGCGAAGGGCGCCTGCCGCCAGCGGAAATAGCTGGTCAATTCCGCGCCATGCGCCATCGCCTCCAGTGTCCACAGCCGGACCATTCCCGGCAACGGCGCAGGGTTATGCCGCGCCCAGTTTACCGGGCCGGGCTGCTGTTCCAGCACCCACCAACGGCCATCCTTCGCGCAGCCGCGATAGAGATCGTGATGAAACGCGGCAATGTCGGGGTGACCCTGCCGCGCATAGGCGAGCTTGTCCGCTTCGCTGAACGGGAACATCTCAAGGAAACCTAGCGGATAGGAATCCCACCCCAGCACATCCAATTGCGCACCCAGCGCATGATGATCGTATTCTGTATAGAACCCCATCGCGTTATGAACCACGTCCCGGCCGGGTGAGAGTTCACGCAGGATGTCCACCTGTATCCGGTCGAACGCGATCACTTGGTCCGAGGAAAACCGCCGGAACGCCAGCCAATGCGCGGGATTGGCCTCGGTCACTGTCAGATTTGGCAAATCAATCTCGTCAAAGCTGCGGTATTCCATGCTCCAGAACACATTGCCCCATGCTTCGTTGAGCGCGGCAACCGAGCCATAGCGATTCGCCAGCCACAGCCGAAACCGGGCACGCGCAGCATCGGAATAGCTCAGTACCGTATCGTGGCAGCCATATTCATTGTCGGTTTGCCACGCGGCGACTGCGGGGCTGCGGCCATACCGCTCCGCCATCAGCCGCGTGATCCGCGCGGCTTCCTGCCGGTAGCCTTCATGGCTAAAACAATAATGCCGCCGGGATCCGAAGTTTCGGACCCGTCCCTCGCGGTTCACCGCCAGCATGTCGGGCATCCGGTCAACCAGCCATTTGGGCGGGGTCGCGGTGGGCGTGCCAAGGATGATCCCCAGCCCGGCCCCTGCCAAAACCTCGATCGCATCGTCCAGCCACTGCCAGTCCAAGCGGCCCGGCTCCGGTTCCATCCGGCTCCACGCAAATTCACTGATCCGCACGCGGGAAATACCTGCCTCGGCCATTCGCCGCGCATCATCCGCCCACATCGCACGGGGCCATTGTTCGGGATAGTAGCAAACGCCCAATCGCATTGTAGCCGCTTCGTTCATGCACATTTCCCAAGCCAATTACTTCTTTCGTCCACAGAGACAGATTGGCACCGCCAAAGCAAGCGGCTACGTCCGCTCGGCCAAGGCTAACAGGCTATGGCGGGAGACGGATATGTTTGGCGATACAGCAGAGTTTAGCAGCGGCCTTCAGATTGCGGTATTTGTCGGCCTGACCGCATTGGTCGGGTTTCTGACCTGGGCCAAGGTCCGCCAAGCCAAGCGGCATGACGGGTCGGAACAGGACGTTTATCTTGCAGGCAAAGGCCTGACATGGGTCTTCGTGGCGGGTTCGATTACCTTGACCAACCTCTCCACCGACCAATTGGTGGGCATGAACGGCAACCAGATGTTGCTGCTCGCATGGTGGGAAATAGCCGGATTTGCCGGGTTGGCTATCCTCGCCTTCGTATTTGTGCCGCTATATTACCGTTACAATTGCACCACTGTCACTGAATTGCTGGAGCGGCGATACGGCGGACGTTCGATCAGGACGCTGATTTCCGCGCTGTTTCTGCTCGGCAATGTACTGATCTATCTACCCGCTGCACTCTATAGCGGGGGCTTGTTTCTGCAGTCGCTGTTTGGCAGCACAATCCCGTTGATCGCGTTTTCTGCCGGGCTGGCAATTGTCGGCGCGGCTTATACGATTTTCGGCGGATTGCGCGCGGTTGCGGTGATGGACACCTATTCCGGCATCGGTATCCTTGGCCTTGCGCTGCTGATCGTATTTCTCGCTCTGCAAGCAGTGGATTTCGACATCGTCACCGGCGTTCCGGTAGAACGACTAACGATGGTCGGCGGGGCAGATTCGCCAATCCCGTTCCACACTCTGTTCACCGGCATGCTGTTCATCCAGATCTTCTATTGGTCGACCAACCAGAACATTACCCAGCGCGCGATGGCGGCCCCGACCGTGGCCGAGGCCCGCAAGGGCGTAATGGTCGCGGCCATGATCCGGATACTGATCGTACCGCCCATCGTGGTTTTGCCGGGCGTCGTGGCCTACAAATTATTCGGTGATGTGGGCGATAATGCTTACGGAATGCTGGTCGCTGAAGTCATGCCGGGTTGGCTGGCCGGGGCCTTCGCCGCGATGGTTGCCGCCGCTGTTATCACCACCTTCAGCGCGGTGCTTAATTCAACGGTGGCGCTTTATTCGGTCGATTTCCACGAGCAATTTGTCGGCAAGGTAGCTAACCACTGGAAGCTGGGCGCAGGCATTTCCGTCGGCGTGACCGCGCTGTCAGTGATGCTGGTGCCGATGTATCAGAATGCCGAAAGTATCATCAACCTGCTGCAACAATTAAACGGCCTGTTGTCGATGCCGATCCTGTCCGCTTTTGTGGCCGGATTGCTGTTCCGAAACGTCGATGCGCGAGCGGCCATCGCCGGGGTTGTCTGGGGCGTATCGTTATATGGCACGTTCAGTTTCTGGCTGGAACCAGCCGGTTTTATCCCGGTCCATTACATCGATTTCATGGTGGTGACGCTGGTGACATCGATCATCGCGGCGCTGGTGTTCAATCGGGTGGTGCTGGGCAAGAAAGCAGAATTTCTGGGCTTCAAGGCATTCCGCAAAGGTGGCGAAACTGAGGCTGAATTGAACGCATAGAGAAACCACAGCGACCTGCGCCGGACATCTGTTGATCAACATCGTCATCAAGGTCTTGGATTTGTCGCGGGTTCTGGCGGGGCCTTGGGCAACCCGGCTGTTGGCTGATTACGGCGCGGGAGTGATCAAGGTCGAACGTCCGGGGTCCGACGATGACACGCGTTCCCGGGGGCCCTCCTTACGTCGCCAATGGTGATGCGGCCTATTTCCATTCGGCTTACCGCAACAAGAAATCCGTCGCCATCAATATCGCCTCGCCCGGAGGCGCTGACTTGGTGACACGGATGTCGAAGCCTTGCGCACGCAGGGAACAGTCGGATAATCCGCGGCCCAACCTACACGCTTTCATGAACAGACCGAACGCAAGCCTATGGCTTCAGCAAGACCTTGCCGCGCATCCGCCCGAACTGGGACAGGTGCAGCGCGGCGTTCGCCTCTGCCAATGGCAGGAAGGCGGCGATCCGCGGATCAGGCAGCTTCGGATTATATCATGGCTGCCCCAGAGGTCGCTTGCCTGAATTTCCGCATCTTAGACAATCTTCCGGCTTGGCGTGAGTGTTAATGTAATTAGCAGGGACTAATCCAGAATAGCTATCAGCATATAGAAAGAAATTTTCAGTCTATTTATAATAACTTACAGATCACTGCATCAGTTGTGGTAAGGGCAGATTCGGATGAACCGATGCCAGCACTTCATGTCCAGCCCTCTACACTTGGTTTGTGGGCGCCGATTGAATGTTTGAGCTTAGGCGTATTTGCCATTAGGTGATATGCAATTAAGCTAAGGGGTAGCAATCACGGATGGAAACCGGGGAGATTAGCATTGGCGGCCTAGGCAGCCAGGATGGACTGCGCGCGTCTTTGTTTGGGGCTTTTCACCTGGCCGCTCCGTGTGGCGGCGAAATTATCATTTCTAACCGACGGGCCAAAACGATGCTCGCGATGCTGTGTCTGGCACCCGATCAGCCGATTGACCGCGAATATCTAAGTGTCTGTGCCGAAATTAAGTTGAGTGGTATCAGCTGGTTATCTTGACGGCAGCCCGGATCGCTGATTCTGCGGTTTTGCAACAAACCAAAGGA
>Ga0209491_10005727_pt1 | contig 17910 bp, 14 predicted proteins | sample BON02_FD_187213 | JGI IMG/M metagenome (GOLD analysis project Ga0209491, IMG submission 187213) | Freshwater microbial communities from Lake Bonney liftoff mats and glacier meltwater in Antarctica - BON-02 (SPAdes) (version 2) | ecosystem: Environmental > Aquatic > Freshwater > Ice > Glacier...
TCGATATCTGGATTGAAACCATACCGTTTGCCGAAACGCGTGGTTATGTGCAGAATGTTCTGGCCTATTCGGTCATTTACGGATACCGGATGGGAGAGTACACCCGCTTTCTTTCGCGCGAGGAACTCACCAGTGAGCTCTGAGGTCAGTAGGCTGTGGCGCGGAGATTGGCGGGCGATTATAAGGCCGACGACCCGCCGAGTCGCGTCATCAGAATAGAAAGGTAAGGAAGCAGTTTACTACGCTCAAGTTTGTGAATGGTGCAAGCTCTTGATACCGGGGTTTTGGATGTGTCAGTTGCCCCAGAATGTGGTGTTGTCTCGACTGATCCCGCTCAACCTGGCCAACCGGCAAGAAAGGCCGCACCATTTGCCGTTGTCAGCCACGCCAGAACGGCGCAGTTGATCGCCACGCTGCCCCAGAACGTCACGATGAATTCAACTTTTTTAGTTTTGTGACGGAAAAACTGCTGCGCAATTAATGCGCCCGGCCAGCCGCCGATAATACCCAGCAGATGCAGTCTGCTCTCTTGAGTTCTCCGGCGTCGGTTCCTGGCGGCGGATTTGTCTATCGCATAAACAATAAAAGTGATGAGACTGGCGATGACGTAAATAAAGGGCACTAACATCGGTATCTTGTTCAAAGCCAGAAGGAGTGCCAATACGCCCACAAAAATTACGACGATGACGACGCCGCCATAATGAGATGAGTTATCGCTGGCGCTTTTTGCAGACCGGCTGCGGTGTTCGGTCTGACCTCGCTTCACTGCTGGCCTGTTCGTTTTTCGAAGCGCACGCACTTCTCGCACCACACCTTCAATCTGCACATCTGCCGCTCTGGTTTTTCCTGCGCTATCAGCGAGCGGTTGATACGTGATGATGTCGCCAACCACAGGCGCGCGACTGATGTTGCCAAAGTCGCGCAGATGCACGAAGACATCTTTGCCACCGGTATCGGGCCTGATGAAACCGAAATTTTTATCCTGGATCCATCTCGCCAGGATGCCGCGGGTTTGGTTCATTTATGCAGTAAGCTCAACATTCACAAACCCCACTTTATCGTAAACACCAAGACATTGAATAACGGCTACTCCGAGGTCTTCGCTGGTTAGCAGTGCAGACCGATGAGAATTGTTGCTGGGAAGAATGACCTGCCCAGGATTGACCTTCAAGTCGGACAGCGAAACGAAGTCGCCGGTGAATTTGGTTTGCATGGGTATGGCCTCTTACTCTGAGACCGAATAAATAGACCAGTGCACAGATGCCGTCAAGAAACATTTTTACAGTAGGAATCTAAGGCTATCGAAGTTCACGCCGCCACTTAGCAATCACCTGCTCAAGCAACTTCTCGATATGAGCGTTGGGATGATGCGACCGCTCAAGCAGAACAAACCGCTGCGCCCGTTCCCTGTTTCCCAAACTCATATTTAGCAGACTCTGCCAGCTTTTGAACCCCATTCTTGAAAAGTGGCAATCGATTTCTCCCTCTGCGTTCATCGAGTTCCTGTTGACCGCCCTCGAGGACAGTCTGCAGGAAGCCATACAGGTCGGGCGAGAGAGCGAAACGCCGGGGAAAATGCAGAGGAAAATGCGTGACCGGATTCTGACCCAGTTGCGCGAAGCCCCCACCCTGTCCATTCCCGAACTGGCATGGAGCAATGAGCAACGAATTATTGCAAAACACCCGCAAATAACTGTATAAATAACCAGTAGTAATTTTATGCATAGCTTATCCACAGCTATCCAACAGACTTATGCTTTGACAGACCGGCCCCGATCACTACACTCAACGCTGTATAAATACGTCAATGCTAAGGGCGCTGTGAGCATCTGGCAATCAGTCCTGCGAGGCAAGCATGGCGATTAATGATATTCATGTCCAGATTGCAACAGCGGCTCCGCCGCTGGAGCCTGTGTCGTCGCGTAAAGGAACTACCTTTAGAGCGCCGATCTATGATGTCTTTAGAACCCGTCGATTGGCGTATCTTAAGCTATTAAAGATCGAGGACATTGCGCGGGAGGCGCTGTGTGCAGTGTTGGCTCGCGTGGTTGCGTTACCGATCGCACAGGCGTTCTATGTGTATGTAGATCCAGTTTATGTCCCTGGACACTTGTCGGGAAATATTCACAAACTTGCTTTTGGGCTGGAACAAGATCACTTCCCGGCATTTCGAATTGCTGATGACCAGATCCATGACGAGATAAGGCGCTGGGATGAAGCATTGGTGTGCGCAGTGTTTGATCAGTGGATTTTTAACGAAGACAGGCTGCCCAAAAATTTACTGCGCGCCAGCAATAAGGTCTTCTGGTTGATAGATCATGATGAGGCATTACCGAACAGCGCTCACGCCGATGACGTATGTAACTCGCAGATCCTTCAAGTACTTGGTGAGGGGAAGACCGAACTGGAACTGCACAGGTTGAAGCGCGAGGCGCTATATGTTGTTGATCGATTCAAAAATATCAATTGGAGAGATGTGGCGCAGTTCGTACTACCGCCAGATTTGGCAATGAGTGGTATCGACAGGTATGTTGAAAAACACATTAAATTTCTAAGGCAGCGAATTGCATACATGCCGGACATATTGACGCATAGCCTTAAGATAAAACAATTGGATATGAAACTGGATGGCGATACTGCTCCGGTTGATTGGGAAGAGAAAAAATCATGAAATCAGCGTTTCCTTCTATACCCAGCTATTCTTTTTCATGGAGAAGCCTCCAGATTGAGCCGATCCCGATGTCTGGCGAACGAATCACCATGGGGATTATATTAAAGGGTGATGATCAGGCTTTGATCGCTGCCAGATTGGTTCCTTCATCCAGATTGAAAAAAATGTATGGCCTGGAAATGGGGGAGCGAATTGCAGACGCATTTTCCCTGTGTATCGATCGGGCGGAAAAATTTTATACGCGCCAATCTCTGGCAGGAGCCTGGTCACCTCCACTGGAAGGGTTTTATCTTGGCGAACTGAAATCATCACTGGCCGAGGATATCGAGGATGCTCTACTGAATGCATCAAGACACTCCTCGTCTATAGGTCTGGCTATGTCACTGGAAAATCTGGAGGAACCTGCCAAACCTGAGAGGTCTGCTCCGGAAGACTGGCGCATGCGAATATTTGACGCTGTAACAGGCAAACGTGGGGAGCTGGCAGCGTTTTTTGAGCGTAGCGTCACGATACGAGGCTATGGTCTACCAATGAAATTCGGGTTTATTTCCGACAGCTATGCGGCTCAATTTGACGCAGTTTATGGCGAAAAAGGCATTCAACAGGCGTTGATCCGCGCTCAAAGTAAGCTCTGGCAACTTGATCAGCTCAGGGATGAAAATCGTCTGTTCCCACTGGAGGTCTGTGAATTGGTGCTCAGAGCGCCCGCGCAGAAAAATGGCGATGCCGGTGGAGTATTTGCCGACTTTGTTGAAGAACTGAAATATGAAGCTTCTCGTCGAGACCTTTCAGTGTTTGCCACAGAATCTGCAAGTGAGGCCGCTGCACATGTTATTGGGCGAGCCGCCTGAGCAGATGTTCCTCTAGAGCGATTTTTTTCAGGGCGCGGTGTACTGGCCTGTTATTGCTGACAACCCGATGTTGTTTGAGCCATACCCTGCACACCCTGCCGCTGCTGATGTATCGTTGCTCACTATGACTACCTCCTCCCTGCCGGATAACGCCTGGATTGGGCGGGAAACAACTGCTAAGCAATACTTAATAGTTCAAACTGGCTGTTGCCAAGGGGGGGATCAAAATTAATGGCCAGTAGTTCAGTTTAAATCACCATTAACAGGTGGCCCAGCCATGACCGGTCTATCCGAATACCTTATTTCTTGGATTGCACGAAGGTTTCAAGTACATTGCACCGCAGGTACAAGGAACGGCAATCGCTACTGGACAAGGAATGAGAGCGCCCATCAACCAGAATCCCGAACAACGCGCCCGCGATGTGATCGACCAGCGCCTGCAACGGGCGGGCTGGGTCGTTCAGCAAAAAGATGCCATCAACTTCAGTGCCGGCCAGGGCATTGCCGTGCGCGAGTACCAGACCGACATCGGCCCGGCCGATTATGTGCTGTTTGTGAACAGACAGGCTGTGGGCGTCATCGAGGCCAAGCCCGATGACTGGGGACAAAACATCACCACCGTAGAGCTGCAATCCACCGGCTACGCCGCAGCCAGACTCAAGTGGGTCAACAACAGCCAACCACTGCCCTTTGTTTACGAAAGCACTGGCGTCATCACCCGTTTTACCGACTACCGCGATCCCCGGCCCCGCGCCCGCGAGATCTTCAATTTTCTGCGTCCGGACACCTTGGCCGAACTGATCCGCCAATCTGAGTCACTGCGTGCCCGGCTGCAACATTTGCCCCTGCTCAATACCGATGGCCTGCGCGCTTGCCAGATCACCGCCATCACTAATCTGGAAGACAGCCTGAAACACGACAAACCCCGTGCGCTGGTGCAGATGGCCACCGGTTCTGGTAAAACCTTTACCGCCATCTCCAGCGCCTATCGCTTGCTGAAACACGCCGGCGTGCGGCGCATCCTGTTTCTGGTGGATACCAAGAACCTGGGCGAACAGGCTGAACAGGAGTTCATGGCTTTTTTACCCAATGACGACAACCGCAAATTCACCGAGCTGTATACCGTGCAGCGCCTGAAGTCATCTTTTGTAGCCGGCGACAGCCAGGTTTGCATCAGCACCATCCAGCGCATGTACTCCCTGCTCAAGGGAGAAGAGCTGGACGAAGGCGCAGAAGAAACCACCAGCATGCTGGACAAAAGGCCATTGCCGGTAATCTACAACGACAAGATTCCGCCCGAGTATTTTGATGTCATTATCATCGACGAATGCCACCGCTCTATCTACAACCTGTGGCGCCAGGTGATTGAATACTTCGATGCCTACCTGATTGGTCTGACTGCCACGCCGGACAACCGTACCTACGGTTTTTTTAACAAGAATGTGGTGAGCGAATACGACCATGAAAAAGCCGTGGCCGATGGCGTCAACGTGGGTTACGAAATCTATGTGATCGAAACCAAAAAGACGCAACAAGGCGGTGTGCTCACAGCAACGCAGCAGGTGGAAAAACGCGAACGCCTGACCCGCCGCAAGCGCTGGGAAATCCAGGACGAAGATCAAGCCTATACTGGCAAGCAGCTCGACCGCGACATCGTCAACCCGGATCAGATCCGCACGGTCGTGCGCACCTTCCGCGACAAATTGCCGGAGATTTTCCCTGGTCGGAAGGAAGTACCAAAGACATTGATCTTCGCCAAAACCGACAGCCACGCCGATGACATCATCAACTGCGTGCGCGAGGAGTTCGGCGAGGGCAATCAGTTCTGCAAAAAGATCACCTATAAAATTGAAGAAGACCCCAAGTCCGTGCTTAGCCAGTTCCGCAACGACTACTACCCGCGCATTGCCGTCACCGTGGACATGATCGCCACCGGCACCGATGTCAAGCCGCTGGAATGCCTGCTGTTTATGCGTGATGTCAAAAGCCGCAACTACTTCGAGCAGATGAAAGGCCGCGGCACTCGCACCCTGGATGCCGACAGCCTGAAGAAAGTCACGCCTTCGGCAAACGGTGCCAAAACCCACTACGTGATTGTGGATGCCATTGGCGTTACCCGTTCGCTGAAAACCGCCAGCCAGCCATTGATCACCAAACCCGGCGTCTCACTCAAAAATCTGGCCATGGGTGTGATGATGGGCTCTGCCCGCGACGAAGACAGCGTGTCCTCACTGGCCGGGCGTCTGGCCCGGCTGGACCGGCAACTGGATGACAAGGAGCGTGCCCGGATTAGCGAAAAAGCTGACGGCAAACCGTTGCTGCTGATTGTGGGTGAGCTGCTCAATGCCATTAACCCTGACACCGTAGAACAAAAAGCGCTGGAACTGGCGCAACAACCGGTAGGCACCGACCCAGGCCAGACAGCAAGAGATCAAGCCCGCGATCAGCTGGTCGGCCAAGCCGCCAATGTCTTCAACGGCGAGCTGATAGACCTTATTGACAGTATCCGCCGCGACAAAGAACAGACCATCGTTCACGATGACCTGGATGAATTGGTTCTGGCAGAGTGGGCTGGGGACACCACTGAAAACGCCCAGACCTTGATCAGTGAATTTGCCGACTACCTGCATGAACATCGCGACGACATCGAGGCACTGCACATCTACTTCCAGACCCCGGCTCGGCGCAGCGAAGTCAGCTACGCCATGATCAAAACCCTGCGCGAACGCCTGCAGCAGGACCGCCCCAAACTGGCACCTCTGCGCGTATGGCAGGCTTATGCGCATCTAGACACTTACAAGGGCGAGAACCCGGTCAGCGAACTCGCAGCGTTGGTCGCACTGATCCGCCGTGTTTGTGGGCTGGATCAAACCCTGACACCTTACGCCGCGACTGTCAGGAAAAACTTCCAGCGCTGGGTGATGAGCCACCACAGCGGTGCCGGAGAAAAATTTAACGAACAACAAATGGCCTGGCTGCACATGATCCGCGAGCACATCATCAGCTCCTTCCATCTGGAGCGCGATGACTTGGACATGGCGCCCTTCGACGCCCAAGGCGGGCTGGGAAAAATGTATCAATTGTTTGGAGAGCAGATGGAGTTGGTGATTGAGGAATTGAATCGGGAGTTGGTGGCGTGAGTAGAGAAAACCTGGACGCGAGCCAAAACTTCGTCACGTTTGACGATATTGCAGATGAGCTTGTCGATAAAACAGGTCCTAGCGGCGATGAATTTTTGTACGTTGATATCAGTAGCGTTGACCGTGAGTCAAAAAAAATTACAGAGCCAAAATTACTTGAATCTTCTACAGCGCCTAGTCGTGCGAAACAACGCCTAAAGGTTGGAGACGTTCTGATTTCGATGACACGTCCGAACCTTAACGCTGTAGCTTTAATAACCTCTGATCTTGATGGATCGATCGGCTCAACAGGATTTCATGTTATCCGCTCTGGTGCTGTTGAGCCAAAATTCATTTACTACCTTGTGCAGACGCGAGATTTTGTCGAGAAAATGTGTGAAAAGGTGCAAGGAGCCTTATACCCAGCGGTGCGGCCGAGGGATATCAATTCTTACCGATTCTTTCTGCCCTCAACTGCCGAGGAGCAGCGACGAATTGTCGCCAAAATTGAAGCCCTACTCTCCGAACTGGACAAAGGCATCGAATCCCTCAGAACCGCCCGCGAACAACTCAAAGTCTACCGCCAGGCCGTTCTCAAACACGCCTTCGAAGGCAAACTCACCGCCCACTGGCGCGAACAAAACAAAGACAAACTCGAATCTCCCGAACAACTCCTCGCCCGCATCCAACAGGAACGCGAAGCGCGCTATCAGCAGCAGTTGGAGGAATGGAAGGCTGCGGTCAAAGCGTGGGAGACGGGTGGTAAGGAAGGGAAGAAGCCGGGGAAGCTAAAGAGCTCCTCGGCGTTAAAAGAGATATCAAAAAAGGATGGAATTGATCTTCCTCAACTACCTATTGGCTGGGTATACGTTCGCTTGGGAGCACTAATTGATGAGCCAACGTATGGTACGTCAAAAAAATGTGCCTATGAGTCCGGTGATAAGGGCGTTCTGAGAATTCCAAATATTTCGCAGGGTGCAGTAGATTCATCGGATCTAAAGTTTGCTTCTTTTGAACAAGACGAAATCAGAACCTTGGCGCTTGAAAAGGGTGACTTACTGACTATCCGCTCAAACGGCAGTGTTTCTCTTGTGGGGAGTTGTGCGCTCATCACCGAGAAAGACACTGATTTTTTGTTCGCTGGCTACCTCATTCGATTACGCCCAAACCGGGCTCTAGTAATTCCAGAATTTTTGCTCTTAGCCCTATCCAGTCATTTTTTGAGAAGGCAGATCGAGAGTGCTGCGAAGTCAACTAGTGGTGTGAATAATATAAACACTGGTGAGATTCAGGGCCTAGTTGTTCCTTTACCTTCCATAGAAGAGCAAGGCATTATGTTGCAAGCACTTGAGGCTAGCGTGTCAAATATTAGTGTTGCAGAACATGAGTTTTTTTTTGAGATCGGCAAATCCGAAACACTCCGCCAATCTATTCTTAAAAAAGCCTTCTCCGGTCAATTAATTCAGCAAAACTTTACAATAGAAAACACTAGCGCGCCGAGAGAAAGGAAAGATTAATGCAGATACGTACGCTCAAAATTGAGAATTTTCGTGGGATAAGAAGCGCTTCTATTCTGCTCCCAAAGCATGCGGTTTTGATTGGCGATAATAATACTGGTAAGACGAGCCTGTTAGAGGCCATAGATTTGACTTTGGGGCCTGATCGGCTAAATCGTGTGCCGCCAGTGGATGAGCATGATTTCTTTGAAGGTAAATACAGGAGTTATATTAAGGTACAACCTCAAGAAGAAGGGGCAGTAGAGTCGGAAGCCGAACATCAAGATGAAGACCCGGCACCGGAAATTATTATCGAGGTTACTGTTGTTGATCTATCGGAAGAGCAAATCGCTAGATTTGGTGACCATATAGAGTGGTGGGATGAGGCAGCGCAAATGTTGTATGCGGAACATTCACCAGAGGGAGTAGATGCCGAAAGTATTTCCGAGGCAATTCGCGTTAGCTTCGTTGGTCGATACGACGAAGAAGAGGATGATTTTGACGGCAGAACATATTTCAGTCGAACGTTATTAGAAGCTGAAAATCCTACCACCTTTACAAAAAAGGATAAACAGGTATGTGGCTTTCTCTACTTACGCTCGCTGCGAACAGGTTCGCGAGCGTTAAGTCTCGAACGGGGAAGCTTGCTGGATATTATCCTTCGGCTCAAGGAAGTTAGGCCACAGATGTGGGAGGAGACAATAGGAAATTTGGCAGATTATGCTGTGGCAAGCGAGCCAGCGCTTGGAATTACAGGGGTGCTAACGAGCATAAATTCTGCTCTTAAAAAGTATGTGCCCAAGGAATGGGGAGGTCAGCCACATTTAAAAGTTTCAAACCTTACTCGCGATCATTTGCGAAAAGTGATCACCGCATTTATTGCTACCGGAGAAGGCTCGCACGCTGCCCCGTTTTACCGCCAGGGAACAGGAACGATCAATATGCTCGTTCTTGCAATGCTTTCGCTTATTGCCAAAGACAAGCAGAACGTAATCTTTGCTATGGAAGAGCCCGAGACTGCTATTCCACCTTATGCTCAAAAAAGGATAGTGCACGAAATTCGTCAGTTGGCTTCACAAACTTTATTTACCTCCCACTCTCCGTATGTTCTCGAGGAATTTGAAATCGGGGAAACAGTAGTTCTGTCGAGAGACTCAAACGGATCCCTTGGCCAATCAGCAATCGAGCTACCAGATAGCGTAAAGATGAAGCGCTATCGTCAGGAATTCAGGACGCGATTTTGCGAAGGGTTGCTCGCTCGTCGAATTCTTGTTGCCGAAGGGGCTACGGAAGCAGCCGCTTTTCCAGTCGTTTGTCGTCGATTGGCTGAGTTGAGACCGGATATTTATACCTCACTGGAAGCTATGGGGATATGTACTGTAGATGCAGGAGGAGAAACTAATATCCCAGATATGGCCAAAGTCTACAGTAAATTAGGTAAACGCGTTTTTTCCATATGTGACAGACAGTCCGACGAACACAAGACTAAGATTGAGCAGAGCGTTGAAATGCTATTCATGCATCCAGAAATTGGCTTCGAGGATCTTGTCTTGAACAACACAACCCTCGAAGCACTAATACGCTTTGCAAGCCTAATCTATTGGCCGCAGCATATTGCGGCAAAATATCCAGATATCGCAACAAATCCAATTCGCGCCTTAAGTGAATATTTCTCTAGCAAGAAGGCAGATTGGGGTGTGGCTGATTTTCTAGCACAATGCACTGAGGATGAAATTCCGCAATGGTTGCGCGAAACCGCCAAAGCGGTGAAAGCACTCTGCGACCCGCAAGCTGTAGAGCGCCCAGATCAGGAAATTGATATGGCATTAAACGCAGCTGACGAGGGTGCGAATGGAGATTAGTGAGAGGCAGAGGGAAGTAATGCTTGCCAATGGTCATCTTTTGGTTGTCGGCGGCCCTGGGTCTGGCAAGACGACTATTTCAATTCTTAAGGCTGGCCAGTTCGCGGACAGAAACCTGCGACTCAGTCAGAAGGTGCTTTTTCTTAGTTTTGCTCGGGCAACAATTTCCAGAGTGATTGAGGCCATAGATAGCGAGAAAAAAATTCCTCGCGAACACAAACGACGCATAGATGTTGAGACTTACCATTCCTTCTTCTGGCGACTTTTAAAGGCACATGGGTATTTAGTCGGCTTACCAAGAAAGTTGACTTTACTTGCCCCGCCCGACGAGGCGGTGGCGTTATCCGGTATACGTGCGGCAACACCGTCAAAGGCAACTGAAGAACAGAAGACTGAAAGAGATAACCGGTTAAGAACGGAACAAGTCAGACTTGCACATGAAGAAGGGCTTGTTTGTTTCGATCTGTTTGCTGAATACGTAGGCGATATTTTATCTCGTAGTCAGCGCATCCGGAGGCTCGTCCACACGATGTATCCGGTTATCATTCTCGACGAGTTTCAAGATACGAATCGCGAGCAATGGCGCATCGTTAAGGCGTTGGGCGAGTTCAGTACGCTAGTCGCGCTCGCTGATCCCGAACAACGTATTTATGATTTCATTGGTGCTGATCCGGAGCGGCTTGATCATTTCAAAGAAGCTTTTCATCCTGTAGAAGTGGATCTCAGTTCGGACAATTATCGAAGTGCGGGTACTGATATTACAAAGTTTGCAAACGACATTCTATCCGGGGACTTTAGGCAGGCTGAGTATGTTGGTATTGACTTTGCTACTTACGAGGCGAATGAGGGGCAGGCGATGGTTTCGCTTGTCACGAACACTTATGCCGCAAGAAAACGGTTGATCAATGCAGGAATAGTTAACTGGTCGTTGGCAATTCTTGTGCCTACCAAGAAGATGACGCGACTTGTTTCGGATAATTTTCGATCTCCGCCAGCCAATATGGCGGCAATTCGACACTCTGCGATCGTTGAAATGGAAGCAGCTATTCTTGGTGCAGAGATAGTCGCTTTTCTGATGCAGCCTTCGTCGGATGAAAATCGGAGCTTTGAAAGATTAATATATCTTCTCCGTAACTACTTTCATGGTAAAGGTGGAGCCTCGCCTACCTCGAAAGATATTAAAGAGGCGGCGGGAATAATTAAAGCTTACGAAGATATGCGACAAAGAGAGTTGACCGGGCAGCAAATGAAAAAGAGGAGTGTGATTGGTCCGCTAAAGTCTACCTACAATGCTGCCAGGGCCGTGGTACTGACTGGAAATCCTGATAATGACTGGAAAGCAATCAGGTCTATTCTCGAAGAAGGAGAGTGCGTGCGGTTGGCAGCTTTAGCAAAGGAAGTGCGAAACGTCAGATTGCTTGAGCGCGGAACACAACTACGTCAGCTTCTTTCTCAAGACTGGCGTGACAATGGAACCTATACAAACGCACTTGCAATTACTCAACAAGCTTTCGTGAAAGAGCACTTCGCGACCAATTCAAAACGTGAATCTGGTGTGGTAGTAATGAATATGCACAAATCGAAGGGCAAACAATTTGATGAGGTCATCATCTTTGAGGGATGGCCAAGAATACATCGACGAAAGATCGTAGCAAATCCAGATCGGATCGTGTGGAACAACTTGAGAGAGAACGTTAATGACCAATCACGGCAAAACATGCGCGTTAGTGTGACGCGCGGAAAACGAAGGACAACTATATTGACACCAAACAGCGATCCCTGTTTGCTACTTTTATCCAATGGGTCGGAATGAATAATACCCAAACCCCAATCCCTGGAACTTTACATTATCGACGGCAAGCTTGACGGCATGCTCACCGCCGAGTCTTCAACTGGACCGGCCATATGCTGATGACACCGCACACCGAATTGAGACGGCCTTAAAAACACGCCGAGGCGCAGCACACAGGTGTCTATCTGATGTTGTACGAGGATGATTACGGCCCGCTGGCTTATATCGTTGAGGACCAACACTGGAGATCGCATCAAAGCCCCGCACACACCAAGAACGACTGGTGGCCGAAGCGTTGCCACAAGACCACGCTGGACAATGGCAACATCCCGGCACGCCCTCCATTCTAACCACTCATCCTGAGTACGTCTCAGCAACGTAGGAAGTGCCAGCAATAAGGTTGCGAGTGAACTATTTAAATAATGTAAACGTTAACTTTTCATAATTCTTGACATTGTAAATTATCTGACATATTTTGACTCTGTAATGACAAACTGTAGGTAATTCCTAATGGCAGAAAATGAAATTCTCGACGTGGGTAGCCCTCGGCGTTACAGGAAGTGGCGTAGCGCTTTGTGCGATCTTGATTCGAGCCCGGAGACAATTGCGGGTTTCCTCGAAGAAGAGTTTGTTTTGGTGACCCGAAAATGTCTTCAGGGTACGCCGCTTTATTTGATATTGCAGGCTTGTGGCAATGACCGTGATGCCATGCAACGAGCTGTCGAATCGTGCAAGAATCGGGATTTGGCTCGATACGCTGAACAGGCATATCGCTCAACCGGTTCGCGGGATATCAATGTTTTGGCGAATCACATTGCCAGTGCTTTAACTGACAGTTTGCAAGACAGAGCGCGCATATATGTAATGAATTCTGAGAATCTTGGCCGAGAGAGATACCGAGAGGTTGAGGCGGCAACTGAGACTAGGCTGAATACATGCAAGGGCAAGATCGTGAGAATGCTCGTCGCATCACTACGCAATGAAAAGTTGCCGCGGCGACCAGTCCTCTCACAGCGAGCCCAGTCTCCTTGTGCGGTAGCCGGCCAGTCCCTATTGGTACCGGCTCACCGCTGGACACAGGAGGCCACTGATCATGCGTAATCATTATCATATTTCGTGGCAGGCTGATCGGTTTCTGATCAAGGGTGACATGGAGGAGCAGGTTGCAAAACTGGATGCGAATGGCTTTTTCAAGGATCTTCTGAATCTCCCGAATCGCCGATGTGTGGATTTCCTTCGTATTGCTGCCGCGACGTATATGGTGGATAGAATTTGCAGGCGTCGAATTCGAGTCAATAATGAGTGTGGTACTCGGGATTTACACATTACTTTTGAGGTGGAGGACACAGGCTTCTGGCAACAAGCTGATATCGTGGCCAGTGTGGCGGAGATAATTCAGTTCCTGACGGGCGACGATTGGATGATCAAGTTCAGCGCAGCCAAGCAAGAGTCTGGCAATATCAACCAGCATGGATATCTTAGGCTGGCGCCGTTCACGCCGGATCGTGTGGGTATGTACAGCGGCGGCTTGGATTCTGCAGCAGGGCTAGCGAACCGCTTTCTGGGTGGCAAGCAATTTTTACTGGTCACTGTGGATCATCAATCGGGCCTGCACTCGCGCGTAAAAAAGCAACTCAAAGCGCTTTCACAGGTTTTGCAAAACAATGGTTTGGGCGCACCCGTTTCCGAGCACTCTACCTTAAAGGTTTCTCTGGTTGCAGGGAAGTCAAAGCACATGGGCACACAGGAAAAGACTCAGCGTAGCCGAGCATTTTTGTTTAGTGCGGCGGCAATGATTGCAGCAAGCGCTTACGACGTTGAAGTTATCGAAATGTTTGAAAACGGCGTCGGAGCAATCAATCTGCCATTGATGAGCGGCATGCTGGGAAATAACCTCGCGACCAGAGGCTCACATCCGACCTTTCTTGGCATGATGTCAACGCTGTCGAGTAAGGTCGCTGAAAGACAGATACGGTTTGAATTACCATTCGAAAGCGTTACAAAAGCGGAAATGGTACAAGAATTGAACGGTGTGACGGGGTTAGCTGCATGGGCTTTAACTTCCCGCTCATGCGTTCATAGCTCTATCAGAATTAAAGGCAGACCACAGTGCGGTCAGTGCCCGGCATGTATCGAGCGACGCCAGGCTTTTCGGGTCGCGGGAGTTGAAGAAGATGTGGGAGATTATCTGGTGGACATCTTTTCTGAAGGGGCTCTCGGACAGGTTGGCGCGGACTATTTCAAATTGTATCGACTTGACGCACTGGACTGGTTGGAAGATTCAGACAAACCGAAGCGAAGGCTGGAGCGGCACCTGCAACTGACGGGGTTAACAGACAAGCTATTTGCCAATACAGCGAAGTTACAGGTTAAGCATTCACGTGAAATTATTGAAGTATTCGGTTCACCGTTTTAAGGGCAGGAATACACTGCTCACGATTGGTATGAGAGGGTTCTATGAAATACGAAAGCCTGGAACTGGCCGGGCTTGCCGAGCGGCTGATTGCGGCGAGAAAGGCAGCCGAATTGACCCAGGAGGAAGCGGCAATTCATTTGAGTATGAGCCGCCCGACTTTTATCGCCATCGAAAAAGGTACCCGGCGGCCTAAGCATGACGAACTGATCAAGCTCTCAGGGCTTTATGATGTTCCTCTCAACAACTTGTTGCGCAACGCTGCACGCCCGCAGCCCCTGTCACCTCACCTGCGTGCGGGTCTAGATATGTCTGCTAACGAACAACCTGAGTTGAAGTTCGCTATAGAAATTCTTTCTGCGTACATTGATGACTACAGCTATCTGGAGTCTTTGGTGAATAGCAGGATGACCACCTCGTTTCCGCCGCAGTTGCGTGTTGCGCCGGGGCCTATCGAAAAATTTGCTGAGCATTGTGCGCAGGAAGAGCGCTCACGATTGAACCTCGGGGTTCATCAGCCTGTCTGTACTCCCCGAAAAGTGTTGGAAGAAGTGGGCGTGCATGTCTTCCTTGAAAAACTGGATTCAAAACTGTCCGGCCTATATGTGTTCGTACCTGATTTTGGCTACTGCATTCTGATCAACCGCGTGCACCCGAGAGAGCGCCGCAACTGGACCATTGCGCATGAGTATGGCCATTTCCTACTCGACCGGGATAAACCAGGGGTGGACTATGTCAAACCCCTGCAGCGTAAACCGCAGAACGAACGCTTTGCCGATGCGTTCGCTGCAGCTTTCCTTATGCCGGAAACCGGTGTGCAGCGGCGCTTTTACGATGAGATTGAACGCAGCGGTGATTTCAAGGTCGCTGATCTTTGCCGCATGGCGGACTATTTTGCAGTCTCCATGCAAGCCATTGCCTTCAGGCTTGAAGGTTTGGGCCTGATTCCCCGTGGCAGTTGGGATGCGATCAGCGAGGCAGGCGTTCTGATGAAGGATATCAAACAAGAGGCCGGTATTGCATCAGCTGCCAACCATGACTCGCTTGAACCTTACCCGCAGCGGTACAGGTTGATGGCTGTTGAGGCGTTTGAGAAGGAGTTGATCACTGAGGGGCAGTTGGCGCGATTGCTGCGCTGCTCACGTATTCAGGCGCGTGAAATCGTTGAGCAATGCTCAAAAACTCCTTCCGACAATGATGGCATTTCGTCTTCGGTCACTTTTTCACTTTCACGCTCACTGTTGGCCGGCACTGTGGGATAAGCAATGAGTCAAGGAAGAATTATCGATTGCTGCTCTCTGATAAATCTCTATACAGGTTGGGGCGGTCTGTCTGAGTTAAATGGCATAGGTTGGCGGTGGCATTTTTGCGAGGCCGTACTTAAAGAGGCTGAACATACGCGTGAGTATGGCGAGGATGGTTCGCCAGTAATAGTGCCTATGAATTTTGGACAGCTCGTGGCAAATGAACTACTGCATCTTGTTGCTCCTGGCACTGATGAAGAGCTGGCAGACTATCTCGATTTTGCCAGCGAGGTGGATGATGGCGAAGCTCAGGCATTGGCGATAGCCAAACACCGTGGATTTACGTTGCTCACAGATGATCGCAAAGCCATGCGTCTGGCTGCCAGACCGGAGGTAACCGTTGCCACAATCTCAACAGCCGACGTCCTCAGAGGTTGGGCAGGCCTGACTCCAAAGAATGATAGAAGGCTTGGTGAGATCATATGCCGTATTGAAACTCTGGCAAGATTTACGCCTCGCAGAGACTCGCCGGATTACGCATGGTGGGTCGCGTGTCGTGAAAGGACATAATCGAAAAGTGCTGGGACTACTTGGCAATGAGCAAAATCGCATGGACTGAACAAAGTTGATGTCGATTTCTTTTTCAAACAATGGGGCGCCTGAGAAGCCGACGGTAAACATTGCAACAAAAGGTTAATGGGCGGCTGCTGGATGTGTGGAATATGATTCCGACAGTGGCGGTGTGTTAGAATTCTCTGGGTTTATGAAAAAGGACATGCTATGAGCTCTACCTCCCCCATCGTCTCCAAAGTTTGGAGCTTTTGTACCACCCTGCGCGACGACGGCGTGGGCTATGGCGATTACCTGGAACAACTCACCTATCTGATCTTCTTGAAGATGGCAGATGAATACGCCAAGCCACCTTACAACCGCAATGTGGGCATTCCCGAACGATACAACTGGCAAAGCCTGAAGAGCAAACGAGGCGCTGAGCTTGAGGTATTGTATGTGGAACTGTTGCGGGCGCTGGGCACTCAAAAGGGTATGCTGGGACAGATCTTCACAAAGGCGCAGAACAAAATTCAGGATCCTGCCAAGCTGTATCGGCTGATCGACATGGTGGACAGTACCAACTGGGTAGTGATGGGCGCCGATGTAAAAGGCGACATTTACGAGGGGCTGCTGGAGCGCAACGCCGAGGACACCAAATCCGGTGCCGGGCAATATTTTACGCCGCGTGCGCTGATTCGGGCCATGGTGGAATGCATTCGACCTGAACCGGGTAAAACCATAGCGGATCCGGCTTGTGGGACAGGTGGCTTCTTTCTGGCAGCCTATGACTTTCTCCTGAGCCACGGCAAACTGGACAAGGCGCAAAAAGCATTTTTGAAGCACGAAACCTTCTACGGCAATGAAATTGTCGCCAATACCCGACGTATGTGCCTGATGAATATGTTCCTGCACAACATCGGTGAAATCGACGGCGAATCGCTGGTATCACCCAACGATGCTTTGGTGGCGGCAAGCCCTCAAAGTTTTGACTACGTGCTTGCCAATCCTCCGTTCGGCAAAAAGAGTTCCATGAGTTTTACCAATGAGGAAGGCGAGCAGGAAACCGACGATCTCACCTATAACCGACAGGATTTCTGGGCGACCACATCGAATAAACAACTCAATTTTGTACAGCACATCCGCGCCATGTTGAAGACCACCGGTACGGCTGCTGTGGTGGTGCCGGACAACGTTTTATTTGAAGGTGGGGCTGGCGAAACGATTCGCAAGAAGCTGCTGGAGAATACAGATCTACATACGATTTTGCGTTTACCGACAGGTATTTTTTATGCGCACGGTGTGAAGGCGAATGTGCTGTTTTTTGATAACCAGCCGGCCAGCCCCGAGGCGTGGACCAGGGAAGTATGGTTCTACGATTACCGCACAAACGTGCATCACACCCTGAAGAAGAAACCTTTGCGTTATGAAGATTTGCTTGAATTTGTTAAATGTTTCAACCCGGAGAATCGCCACAAGCGCAAAGCAACCTGGAATGCAGAAAAGAGCCCTGAGGGCCGATGGCGTAAATACAGTTATGAGGAGCTGATTGCTCGTGACAAAACCAGCCTGGATGTATTCTGGCTTAAGGACAAGAGTTTGACCGATCTGGATAACCTGCCTGAACCAGATGTATTAGCCGGGGAGATCATTGAGAACCTGGAGGCTGGGTTGGAAAGTTTCCGGCGAGCGCTTTCAACTCTAAGCTCCAGTCGTTGAGGGTTGAATCATGGGCTCGTGATGCGTACTTATGTCCCCATTCCCCAGCCAATGCCCCACCGACCCCGCATAATACCCCAGCAATCCCTCAGCGCCAGGGCTCACTCTAAAATGATCATTCTCCTCAACCAGCACCCCCCTCGCCTTCAGATTCTCCAACGCATCCGCCATGGTTTTAGTGCGTGGCTTCTGTT
>Ga0209491_10005728_pt1 | contig 17910 bp, 26 predicted proteins | sample BON02_FD_187213 | JGI IMG/M metagenome (GOLD analysis project Ga0209491, IMG submission 187213) | Freshwater microbial communities from Lake Bonney liftoff mats and glacier meltwater in Antarctica - BON-02 (SPAdes) (version 2) | ecosystem: Environmental > Aquatic > Freshwater > Ice > Glacier...
CTGTTTTCCTGCCTCCCTTCCTCCCTCCCTCCTTACCCTCAAAGTACTCGTCACACCCACATGTCGCAGGCGACAGTCAAAGTCCACCCTATCATCACCACCAAGAACCGGCACTCCCCTCCCTCCCTCCCTCCCTCCCTCCCTCCCTCCCTCCCTCCTTACCCTCAAAGTACTCGTCACGCCCACATGTCGCAAGCGGCAATCGAAATCCACCGTGTCGTCCAGCAAGCCACACACACCACCCCTCCCTCCCTCCCTCCCTCCCTCCCTCCTTCCTTCCTCCTTACCCTGAGTGTAGAAGTAACGCCCACATGTCGCAAGCGGCAATCAAAGTCCACCCTATCATCACCACCAAGAACCGGCACTCCCCTCCCTCCCTCCCTCCCTCTCTTCCTCCCTCCCTCCCTCCTTACCCTCAAAGTACTCGTCACGCCCACATGTCGCAAGCGGCAATCGAAATCCACCGTGTCGTCTAGGAGAGGATCAAACCCACCCACACCAATGAAGGTGGGGGGGAAACGCCTGCAGGGAGGGAGGGAAGGAGGGAGGGAGGGAGGGAGGGAGGGATGAGAAAGAGAAAGGAGGTCAACCGTGTCATCTAGGAGAGCATCGAAGCCACCCACACCGATGAAAGTGGGGGGAAAGCGACTGAGGGAAGAAGGGAGGGGACATTGAGGGCAAATTCTACAAAAAGAAGGTCAGGCTCTCGGTGCAATACATGTCGATCCAAACGAAAGGCACCAAAAGTGGAATTCGTCCCACCGATGGCCGCATTCTGTTCCGTCCATTGCACGTCTGGAAAGGTGCTTCGAAACAAATCCATGATCTGAGACCTCCAGCAATTGGGCCTTCTCGTTACTGACCCGCCCAGGAACGCCACCTTTATTGGTCGGCTCGCCCTTTGCATTTCCCGAATCTTGAGAGTGACGTGCGACCAGCCATCACGGGTGACATGCTCGTTAATGGGTGGGGAATGCAGATTGGCAATGAGAGAAGAGGAATGATCCATGTCCTTTCTCCTTGTAAAGGAGGCTGCCCACCATGCTGACGGTGTTTCTTGAAGCACCATGTAGGTTGCTAAAGCGAAAAAGCCTGATAATACTAGAAGCTTGGACATCGATGATGGAGCTTGCCTGCTGAGAACCTAAGGTAAAGCAAAAGGACTTGCTCGCAGGATGGTGAACATGAATTTCTTTAATCGACAAACTAATGTCAGTCGTCGTCTCGGAACTCGTCGGAATCAATGACCCTAACCCGGACCCGCTGTGTGATTGCGGGCAGGCAAATTGCCTTTGCAGTGGTCGTCACAAAAGCAAGTACAGCTGCCTTTTACCACCGGGCCGTGTGGGGCCGTGTAAAGTGTCCCAAAAAGTTGAATTCGCTTGTGTGATTACTTTCTAGAAATAATTGAGATCTTCTTGCTCGTCTGTTATCTCTGCGCAACTTGCAGAAAGAAAAATAGCGTTGCCCACTCGCTTGTTCCCAGATGTGGTCTTTTTTTCTTTCTTCTCCCTCCCTCCCTTGTCTTTTTTGGGGGCAGCTTGCCCGATATCCCCCGCTTCCCGCTCCTTCTTATTTTCTCCTCTCTCTCTTTTTCTCTTTACCTCTCAGCGTATCTTTCTTGTCCTCTCTCTAGTTATCCCTCTCTAGGTATCCCTCTCTAGGTATCCCTCTTTAGTTATCCTTCTCTAGTTATCCCTCCACCACGATACCCCATTCCCGCCTGCCAGGCCCCTCTAAGTTAAAGTAATATATCCGCAGTAGTGCAAGTGATAGTACTCGTCTGCAGTAAATGTCCCTGCCCACCCAAAATGGTGATGAAAGAGGTCGCGCGAACAGGAGGGCGACGCCAAAACCCAGCTTAAATGATCTCAAAACCAATGTAATTGGCATTGTCCTTGCTTTTCTTGTCCAACTCAGTCTCACCCGGTTTGAGTGTGTATTCGACCGGCTGGTTAAAGAAAACTGTGAATTGGTTAAGACTGTTGATATGAACGGAAGAACCGGGCGGGGAGAACCCGGAAAAATCGGCGAGATCCAGGCGCGCGGGCCAGATATGTTGTCCGATTCCACTGTCTGTACGCCCAAAGGCCATCAATTCTGCCTGTCCGTTGGGATGTTCACCGTGGGGAAGGCTGTTGATCATAAAGACATGATCACAGGCTGGATTTGCGGACGGCGGGGTGTCGACAAAGACAAGGCTCGTGCCAAAATCAAACTTCTTTTTACCAGGAAGAGCGGCAGATTGATTGGAGAGAAGCTGGTAGGTGTTTGCGTCAAAGCTGAGCAAAAACACGTCGCCGTTGTCCACATTCCACGGCATAAACACAAAACGATCGTCAAGCAAAAGTGTGGGCGTGTTGACCTGAAGGTGAGAAGGCAATAGGTTGTCGAGTGGAGACCAAAATGAGATGAGCTTGCACAGAGAGAGAGACACACACAAAGAAAGAAATATAAAAAAGAAGAAAGAAAGAATCAACATCATCTCCTTTACCGCCATCTCTCCCCTTTGCCTCCGCGATTCAAAACTTACCGAGTAGCCGTTCTCGGTCAGCCAGACGGGCAATGCGGACGTGGCTGGCAATTGAAGAGATATGGGGGGGAAGAAACAGGAAAAGACATTGATATTAGAAAGTTGGAAATGCGAAAACAAAGGCTGGACACTTAAGATGACTCCCTGTTGATGGATACATGTAAATGGAACGAAGGGGTCGATCACTTACGAGTCTCCCAAGCAACGAGCCCAGTGTTGATCGAATAGCCAGTATTATTGGCGACAAGGAGACCGCCATTGCCGAGAGCGTACGTGTAAAAGGTGTTGCCGTACTGCGTACAAGATTATAAGGAGTCTATGAGTGGGTGATGGGCGATTGGCAGCGTAGGAAGCACCCAACCATACGGTACGTACCGTCGTGAAATCATGAGTCCTTCCCGAGTTGATCATGGTCGGCTTCACAGTTGCACCCGCGCTGAAATCCAAATACAGCGGGCCACCACCGATGACGTCGTTGCCATCCATCGCGGGAACGCCGTCAGGACGCGTATACGCGACAATAAATGCGAGCAAGGAAGCACTTGCGTTGCGTAGAGGAGTCGGCATCGTGGTCGTCAGGTACTCCACGTGTGAAGTGTCGTTGGCAGTCTTTGGGTCAATGATCCATAGGGGTTCATTCGAGTGAAGTGGGAGACCGACAAAGCCGCCCGACAGCCCTTTGGATGCATACTTGAAAACGATGGGATTGAGTGGATGAAAATATGTGCGGCACAGACGAGATCAGATTTTAGTTTTTCGGGGACAGTGTGTGGAGAGGGGGGTTTGGTGCCCTTATGTCGTCCTAATAAAACGCACCTGGTCCTTGCCGTACGTGATACCCACAACAACTACACCCTCGTCACCGTTAGACCCAGGGGCAATGACCGGCGGCGTGAGGCTTTGGATGGTTTGATCCTCAGGTCCCTTCCAGGTCCAGACAAAGGTCATCTTAGCGCTGCCATTATCGTGGCGAAATGCAGTCACGAGCGGCAGTATGGGCTGCTTGTCGTTACTGACACCGGTTCGGGCGGAGATAAAGTAGAGCGTGCTCCCGTTCGCCAGCGTATGCGAAGCATAACCGCCTGTAGCACTTGTGTTTGCATTTAATGGGCCATCCAGAAAGTTTCCCTCGGCAATGGTGGCCCCATTGCGCATGCTGGCGACATGCATCAAGTTTACTTTGATTGCTGTTGTTTTTAAGTGAGGGGATAAGAAGTGGAAGGTGAGGAAATGCTATTGACGCTCCCCGTCACATTCAGGGTAGACAAATTCCCGAGGGTTTGCAGCCCACTCGAAACCACGGTTCATTGCATTCTAGCACAAGTTAATCCCCGATCTAAACGTGCACATTCCAAGCCAGCTTGTTTTTGGGTGGATGAGTATAGGGTTATGTGGCTTCGCACGTATTTGTGCCATCCTTTTTTCCCTATCTCCTTCCCTTTCTCATCTTTCCTCCCCACAATAAAATTGCATCTCAGCACAACGCGACAGCACACATTTTTTCCCCTTCTCGTATCTACTCACGTGCTTGGCTGTCATGGATGGTTTCAATGTAGCGGAAAAGCGTGGTTTCTCCTGCATCTACCGGCAATCGTGGTGGAGGCGGTGAGGGATAGTACGCTTGCTTTCCCTTATCCCTCGGGCCTAGGTTGTAAACTTGCGCATTCCACTTGCGCACAATCTCATTGCCCGGGCGAATGGGGCACAGAGAGTTGATGGCGGGGTCGTTGGAAGTAGTTACCATTTTCGTGGCCCTTTTCCTTAAGGCTTTAGACAACTTACGTTGGGTCACACCGGTTGACATGCGGAAGACAAGCTGGTGGAGTGGGGAGTGTAGTGTAGGTGTAGAGTGTGTATTGACGTATTATTGCGATGAACTGAGGGTCACGTGCTGTTTTCATAATACCCTTTCCCATGTCTTTCTTCTTACATCAGTTTGCGGCTGCACGTCGTTGATATCGGTATTGATGCCGAACTGGATCCCAAAGCCCGTCCCGACGCCGTCATTGTCGGGCGATACAACACCAAAGCCGCCAAAGCCAGCGCCCGCACCACCGCCACCGGTACCAATGAGCGTGCCGCCTGCAGCGAGACAGGCAGGAATCTGTACCTCCGCAATGTTCTTGATACCTGAGCCAAAGCGTAGGTACTCGTTGTTGGGATCGAATCTGATGTCGTTCCCGGAGCTTGAGTTGCCGTTAGAATTTTGTTGGTTGTCGGACCCACACCCAAGCACGTCATACACACACGCCACCCACACGACACAGGTCGGCCCCGGAGACTCACTAATGCCCTCCTAGCAACGCCCAAAGTGGACATGAAGATGCCTGCCCTCTCATGGATCTTGCTGTTCGCCTTGGTCTTTCCGATCGCCTGGACCTGGGCACCCTACTGCCCGCAGCTCGTCGTCAAGACCTCAATCCTGCACTTTCGGGCAAGGGCGGGTCGCGTCACCGCCTTTGGCATCAAGCTCAATGGCACTCGATCGGGCATGCCGGATGGTGTGCGTCTAAGGGTCACCTTGCCGCCAGGCACAACATACAAGGCCGCAGCCCAGAGACATGTGCAACGCCGCATAAAAAGGGGCGGCTCTTTGGAACAACCGGGTGTCAACCTGTACTTCCTGGATGTCTTCCCGCGCACCACGACCGAAACGAAGGTGATGATAATAGTCTCGGTAGACGAATGCCCGCCAGACGCGCTCAGCTTTGGCCTCGCCACCTACGTCGGGAATGGGTCGTGCTACACAACGTACCGCCCCAAGACCCTGGCTGTTGCCAAGTGGGGACGTAAGTCGTGCACTAAACTCGTCCTGTCCCATCGGATCACGCATAAAAGCTTCGTCAATCCCTAGCGTCACCGCTTGACCTCTGCTCCGACCAGGGCCCCTTCCACGTCGGGCTACACCGCGTACGCCCAGGGGCAGGTGTGTGAAGGATCCGAGCTGCAAGTGGCGAGCCTAGGCCGCACCACAGAGGCCACACAAGTGCATGTCAACGCATTTGCCTCGTCGGGTGCATGCTACCCGCACTGTTCCCTGACGTATGGTCCACCCTCCACCACTTAACTTTTCTTGGAGCGCGACCACATCCGCCTGCTACTGCTGCAACAAGCCGCAGAGCAATTTGATCTCGGTCGAAGAGGTACAAATGACGACATTCCAAGTCTTCACCCTGGCCACAAACAGTCCGACGCCGAGGCCTTCCTTGAGTCCTGCTGGAGTGCCTTTCGATCTGCCCACATTGCGTCCTACGCAGGTACCCATGTTGCTGCCCAGCGCAATGCCCTCTGCGTCTCCTTCCTCCAGCTCGTCGTCCAGTCCGTCGGCAACGCCTTCCTCGGCCTCACCGTCATCGTCACCGAGCAGCAGCCCAGCAGAAGTGCCCTCTGCGTCTCCTTCGAGCAGCCCCTCCGCTTCCCCTTCGAGCAGCCCCTCGGCTTCGCCCTCGGCCTCGCCCTCGGCCACCCCGTCCGCGTCGCCTAGCAGCAGCCCCACGGAGCTGCCCTCTGCGTCTCCTTCCGCGAGCCCGTCGTCGTCTCCTTCGAGCAGCCCCTCCGCTTCTCCTTCGAGCAGTCCTTCGGCTTCGCCCTCGGCCTCGCCCTCGGCCACCCCGTCCGCCTCGCCTAGCAGCAGCCCTAGTCAAGGCCCAACGTTGGCCCCCCCGGTCGAGCCAGGTTCTGTCTGGACGATTCAAGCCAGTGCAACTGATGTTAGCTGGTATGATGTGACGTATGGGGACAGTTTGTTCGTTGCCATCTCGCCCTATGGCCCGGTCCAAGTTTCCTCCGACGACGGAATCACATGAATGGCTTACCCCAGCGCGGGAGAAAATTTCTGGCGCAGCGTGACGTACGGCGACGGGATTTTCGTCGCTGTCTCCTACACGACGTGGACGGAGCAGGTGGCGACCTTCCCCGATGACCAGACGTGGACCGGTCAAAGCAGTGCGGCAGGCAACAACTGGATGTCTGTGACGTGGGGCAACAGGACATTTGTGGCCGTCGCTAAAAGCGGAATTGGGAACCGAGTAATGACATCATCCTCCGTGGGTGAGCAGAACCAGCGTGGCAGACAACAGTTGGTGAGTTTTGTACGCTTGTCTCAAACATTCGCTTCTTCTTCCTCACCTCCCTCTGCTCTCATCATGATTATCGTTATCTGCTTGCCGCTCCTGATTGCCGCTATCATTGATAGATCCAAGTGTTATCGGTTGCAGCGAAAATGACCTGTCCTGCCCGCATGCTGCGTAAACTCGATTTCGAGCCACCCACCGACTTAAAAATTTCTGAGCAAAGTGGCGCTGCTTGCGCGTGACTTCCAACCCGTAGAGACAACCAGACAGGGCCAGCGGCCACAGGGTTGTGATCGGCTTGCTTGCAACACTGTGAGTGCTGCCACGGAGAGGTCGTGGCGTGCGTGTGCTGACCCGATTTCTGGCCTTGCCTCTGAAAATTGTAACTCGGTGGGTGGCTCGAAATCGAGTTTGCGTGCCGTGAGAAGTTCGTGTATGCGCGCGTGGCATGACAGGTCATTTTCGCTGCAACCGACAAAATATACAATAAATGTTCGTTTCTTTCCCTTCAGTCTCGTTCCCTCCATACCCAGCATACTTATCTAAGAGGCCGAGAAACGAGCGGTCCTTGGACTTTAATGATGAATTATGATGACACCAGTGCCCAGCTCACAACCGAATACTGCATTCTCTTGCAACATAGGAGCAGCGTGGCGTATGGCAACAACACCTTTGTGGCAGTTTCATACGATGGCGCGGACCCAGTCCAAACCTCCTCTGACGGCGGCGTCACATGGACGAGCCGAAGCAGCGCATCCAATTTTTGGACTGCAGTCACGTACGGCGGTGGTCTCTTTGTCGCCGTGGGGACCACCGGAGCGGGTAGCCGCGTTCGGTCCTCTCCCGACGGGATTGCTTGGACGAGCCGAGCCAGCGCGGCAGACTGGTGAGTCATGTGCGCGCCTTCGTCGGTTTTTCTTCCTTCCCTTTTGCTCTCATCATCGTCATCATTTGTATCGCCTGCTTGCCGCTTCTCGTTGCCGTTAATTACATAAATACAAGCATATACCATTTGTCCCTTTCCCTTCATTCTCGTTCCCTCCGCACCCAGCCTACCTATTCAGGGGCCGAGGAGTGAGGGGTCCTTGGAGGATTATAATCGCACTCGATGACTAGGAGAATAATAATAGCACTCAAGCTCATGATCAAACACTGTCTTTTTTTGCAACATAGGTTTAGCGTGACGTACGGTGGCGGGCTATTTGTTGCCGTGTCGTATGATGGTTTCCCCAGCCAGGTTCAAACCTCCTCCGACGGGTTGACCTGGGCAACGCAGACGAGTGCGGCGGACAATTTCTGGTTCTCCGTGACATGGGGCAACAATACCTTTGTGGCCGTAACATCTAGCGGAGACGGCGACCGGGTAATGGTGTCCTCCCCCTCGATGCCTCATAACTTTCGCACGCATAGCCCTTCGCCTGCACCCACGATAGCACCGACCCTGTCGCCGACCAACTGGCTCGCGGCATGTGACAATCCGTCCTGGTGGTGTGCATGGTGTGTATGCGCGGCATGGTCGTCCTGGGCTTCAATTCGTACAGCCTACAATACGACGGCTACACCATCCCTGCAACGTGCATTGAAAACAATATCAAGAGCGCAGGTTTGATATTTGATATTAAGTTCTCAGTTGTTTGGCCCACGGGTGCGGGAGGATCTGATTTTTCACTCTTCACCTTGAAATATATACAACAACAAAAAACAGGGATTTACAAATTTGTCCCGCCCGCGAACGATGTCTGCACTTTCTCAACCTGTACGTTTAACAGGGAGGGGATGAGGAGGGAATGTAAATCTTGAAGAACAATCACTTGAGCTTGTCCAACCTCGAATTTATGTTTGCAACATACACACAACTGAAAACAGGCGGCGATGTTTATGTGGACACAGTGATGTCAATCAACGCAGGATGCGGACCAGCAGGGAATGAGTTGGCTGCCGATTCTGGAAGTTGCTATAGCGGCTACAGTGCACCTAATATTGTGCATCTTTACGCCGCAGCGGGCGAGACCCTGTACATCTATCTAGGTAAGAATTCAAAATAAACAAGAGGCAGTGGGCGGCGGCAGTTGACGTCATACACACCATGCACACCACCCACGCATACAGGCAGCTACTTTTATACGAGCGAAATGGACAATCTCAGCGGCGTACTGACCGTGACAGGCACTAATGACAACACGGCTTGTAAAACCGTTCAAGAGGTCATAATATGACCGAACAATTGTACCCTCCAAACTTTCGGGTACACCCTGCCTACGGCGTGTAATGATCAAGGTTGGTTTGCTCGTATCTCGACCCATTTCTTCTCATGTTAAGGCATTTGCACATTCACTTGCATGCACTCCCTTCTTCTCTTTCCTTAGGCATCAAGGACGGAACAATTTTCCGGTTTACTCCGCCAGCAGATGATTTCTATATGTTCTCAACATGTGAGTTTACTGCATAAGAAGGAGTGCAAGAAGATTGAAGCAACTAGGGCCCGAGGGTGAGGTGTGCGCGGGAGAGAAAAGGCAGAAGAGGGTTGGGAGCGGGCCAAAAATCAACCGGAGGGGTGGGGGGGCTGACAAAGTAGGAGGAGGAAGGACAGAAGGTCGAGGGTAGGCTCTCAAGCGAGGAACAAAGAAGAAAAATATGTGTGCTGTTATTTACTTGTTTCATTTGTTTTCAATAATCTCGCGCTCTTTTTGCCTAGCTGTTGGACGTCATCTGCGTCGCCCACCCTTCCTCCCTCCCCTCCGCCTTGGGCCACAAAAAGACACTTGTCATCTTGCTCGGCAGGACCACCCCTCCCCCTTCTTCTGCTCCTTCCCTATCCATAACTCTTTCAACAGTACGCAGAGGGCGAAAGTGCTGGTCAAAGTGGTAGACGATCGGCACCGCCCGTGGTACCTCAAAGGACCAGACGTCCTCCGCGTCCTGGAGGAGGAAGGGAGGGAGGGAAGGAGGAAATAAGAGAGGAAAAATGATACGGTGAGTGGATGATGCGCTATGAGCAAGGGTCACGTTCGCGGGATTGAGCGATTAGTCACCCTCTAAACCCCCTATTTCTTCCTCTCTCCACCCTTCCCTCCACCCCTCCTCCCCCCCTCCCTCAAGCACCTACCCGCACATCATCCAAATGGGCCATCAAGCTCCGAATGGTATTCGCATGCGACACCACCAAAATTGTCACTCCTCCACCCTCCCTCCCTCCCTCCCTCCTCCTCTCCTCCATGTGCGGCTGGACCACCCCCCGCCAATACCCCACCGCCCGCCGCTGCGTGTCCAGAAACGACTCCGTCCTCGGCGGCCATCCTCTCTCCCTCCCTCCTTGATACCGCTCCTCCCTCCGTGGGTCGACCTCACTCCCGGTCTCCACAGGAGGAGGGGCCAGCGAGAGGGACTTGGACCACTGTTTAACTGTTTTTTCCGTGTATGTACTATAGGCCTCTTCAGGCGTCAGGCCCGCGAGGCCCCACATGCGCTCGTTGAGTTGCCAGGCAGCTGTGGAGGGGAGGTGGGTGAGCTGGGAGGAGAGGAGGGCGAGCCAGGCGGTTTTGATGGCGCTGAGGGAGGGGAGGGGAGGGAGGGAGGGAGGGAGGGAAGGGTTAAGTGGGTGGAGGTCATCGGGGGCTTACATTCACAGGAACATATTTCGTTTCATCCCTCCCTCCGTTTCTCTCTTCCTTTCTTCTCCACCCTCCCTCTCTCCCCTACCGTTTAAGATAGGACGTATATACATGCGAAGGGACAATCCCATGTTCCTTCAACACCCGGCCTGCCTCTTTCGCTTCCTCCTCCCCCTTCTCTGTCAGTGGCACGTCCGTCCATCCTATGTATCTGTTGTCTCTGTTCCACGTGGACTCGCCGTGACGCAGCAAGACGAGGCGGTAGGCCCAGGGGGCTTCAGAGAGGAACAGAGGGAGGGAGGGAGAGAGGAAGGGAGGGAGGGAGAGAGAGGGAGGGAGGATAGAGACGTGAGGAGAGATTTGGTATAGAACGACACACAGCCTTTCACAACTGTAGCCAATGTCGTATTTCGTTCTTGCGCATGTCGATTCGAAGCAAAGCACTCACGCATACCAAGAGGGAGGGAGAGACATGACGCGCCTTACCTTTGCTGTCAACCCCGTTCGATGATGATGATGACGATAGTGACAGTGCACGCAGAATTGCTGTTCTAGTGCGCCTTCCTGCTATGCTTGCTGCTGCTACTGCTGATGCTGCTGATGCTGACGCTGTAGTGCTGGTGGTGGTAGCGGCGAAGCGAGGGGCAAAGGCGCGGACACTGCGAGGAAGGAGGAGGAGCATGATGATGATGCCAAGGAGGGAAGGGGTGGAGGGTCCTTGTTTTCGTTTGGGCCGTATTAATGTGGAGGCAGGAGGCACCGCAGGCATCCTTGGGGTATGGTGAACCTGCGTGTATGGATGTAGGTGTGTGATGAGTTGCGATAATGTGGTAATGAAGGAGTGGCGCGGGGTTGGACATTCGTGCGTTGTCTTCACACACCGACCGACGAGGAGCGGACTTCTATTTTATTGGAGTGGCTGAGTGCTTTTGTGCCGGAGACCAAGCCCACCACCACCACCCCGCCGCAAGCATAGCTTCCCCACAGGTCAGACAAGGCCTCGGATGCGTTGTGTGCGTGGTAGTGACCTTCCTGAAGGCACACTTTCCAAACACAAGAGCGAGCCGTTTTTTTGGGCTTGTTCTTTCCTGCCGTTGACTCCGCGTGCCCTCTGCATTCGCACTCCTAGCTAAGCTGTACACACCTAGCTACATCTTCCATACCCACTCGTGGAGCGAGTCGGTGCGCAACGAGGCTGATAGTACACTACCAAAGTCGCCGCTTTTCACACCACCAACATTCCCCTCCCCTCCACCCCCCTTTCCTTCTCTCTCTCTCTCCAGGCAGGCTTCGGGCTTGGGGGCCGCCTCACCCAAGCAAGCACTTCCGATAATGGTCAGGGCCTTTCTCAGCGGCGCAAAATACCAAGCCTCTCTCACAGAAAGGACTGTTGCCATCGTTGTCAGCAGCCTCATCCTAGCCATTTGCCTCTGGCTCATCCTCACCCAGTTCACCGTCTCCAACAAGCAGCGACGCCCAAGACGAAGCACCACCCTCCGCAGCCGCCCTTCCTACCTGTTCATTCGCAGCGGCATTCAGGCCCAAGCCATAGGTACTGTCGTGCATGCCGTTATTATTATCACCACTGCTTCCCTTAGCCTCTTGAGCAATCCTGTTGTGTCGGCCGCACGCACCACCTGCGTGGGCGTGAATCAAATCGTTAATGGCGTTCTCACCTGGAAACGTTTTTTGGTTGTGCACCCTGACTACGAGGTGGGTTTTCCGGGAGGAGAGGGAGGGAGGGTATGTGGTGGGGTATGTGCGGATGTCGGGTCGTGTGTGTGTGTGTGTGTATGTTTGTCTGAAAAGTGGCTGGGTGTGAGTCTGCGTGTCATATATGGTGTCCGTCCATTCTTCAATTAGAGATTCAATTATCTGCTTTTCCCTCTTCCTCTTCCCTCCCCTCCCTTCAAGCTCCGCTCCTTCCACCTGTTCCTCGTCTACCTCCTCCTCCTCCTCGTCTTCATCCTCCCTTACCTTGCCTCCTGGTTGTTCCTGGCCCTGAAAGGCATAAGATCTACGGGCGAAACAACTGTAAGCAGAAATGACGCACTCACCCCGCTGATGCTGCTGGTGGTAGTCGTTGTCCTACTCGCCATTCCAACAAGGATTGCGTTCGATGTTGCGTGAGTAAGGAGGGAGGAGGGAGGGAGGGAGGGAGGGAGGGAGGGAGAAAAGGTTTGTTATCTCGTCGTGCTCATTCCCCAATTCTCTGTTCCCTCTTGAGCTCTCATGCCACATTACAAGTGACCCCCTTCCCTCCTTAAATTCGCGATTCCTTCTCGCTCCCTCCCTCAATCCCAAATCTTACCACCCACCCTCCCTCCCTCCCTCCCTCCCTCCCTTCCTCCCTTTCCAGCCTGGGGAGCATGGTCATCTGTCGTATTACCGAGCTCCGCCTCGCAGTCACCGCCGCCGCCGCCTCCTTTCAAGACACCTCCACCTCGCCCTGCCTCCCCCCCTCCCCTTTTTCCCCCTTCTCCTCCCCCACCCGGGGCTAGAGCAGCGGTGCGCCCATGGACAAGCGATAGGCCCTCCTCCTCCTCCTCTCCTTCAAGGTTCTCATTTACGTTTCCTGTAACGCTGTCCTCAATTTGCTCAACGCCCTTCCGGCCCGAGAGGGGATCGTCGTGTTGGTACGTCCTCCCTCCATCCCTCCCTCCCTCCCTCTGTTCCCTTCATTAGTCTCCTTTTCCTTTGAATTCCTCGCTGCCTTTCCTCCTTCCCTTTTAAACCTCCCTCTTTTCTCCCCGGTTCATCCTCCTTTCCTCCCTCCCTCCCTCCTTCCCCTTCATTAGTCTCCTTTTCCTTTGAATTCCTCGCTGCCTTTCCTCCTTCCCTTTTAAACCTCCCTCTTTTCTCCCCGGTTCATCCTCCTTTCCTCCCTCCCTCCCTCCTTCCCCCCCTCTTTTCTCCCCAGCAGGAGAGCTTGGGAACCCAGCTCGCCTTTTGCCTCCTCACTAACTTCTGCTTCGACCCTGATGCTCGTCTCCCCTCCTGCCTGCCCTTCCTCCCTCCCTCCCTCCGTCGCTACCTCTGTTTCTCTCAGATAGGGATGAAAGAGGTGGAGGAGGAGGAGGAGGAGAAGAAGGAGGGGGGGAGGGAGAGTGCCTTTGAAGGAGGAGGGAGGGAGGGAAGGAAGGAAGTGCGCATTCTGAGGCGGCACCCCATGTTTGAGATGAGGGAGGGAGAAAAGGAGGGGGAGGAGGGTGGGAGGGAGCGAAGGGTTATTGACGGAGAAGGTGGAGGGGGAAGAGGAGGTGGAGGAGGGGAAGGGAGTGGTGATGGAGGCAAAGGAGAGAGCGAAGGAGGAGGAGAGATGACTCGGGGTGTGACTAGCACGCCAAGCTGTTCAGAGGTGCATACGTTGAGGCGGACGATGGTTGGCTCTGAGGAGATGAAGAGCCCTGGCAGGGAGGGCATGGAGGAGGGGGATAGAAGATAGAAAAAAGGAGTAAAACGAGCTTTCTGCATGTAAACCGCATCATCCAACGAGCTAGTATAAAGGACTGAAGAGGAGGTGCTGAGGAAGGAGTGGACCGAAAGCAAAGGGTATGTGTAAATGGCACGTGTATATTTTAGCATAGATGATCATACAACATGTAGACTACCGATAGAAAGTAGACAAAACGAGCATCCCGCTTGTGATTTAAACATCCTTCATAAAGAAATAATGGCTTTTGAATCCATGCAGTTTGCTCGCACGGCACTGCGAGCAATGTTTTTTCGCTGGACCTATGCGGGGAACACTCACTGCCTCATGTGGCCAGTGCCAGCACTCTCTCGGAGGATCTCCGTGCTTCTGATTTCTTGACCTTGTGAGAAGTTTGTCGGCTTTCAAGACATGTGCGCCTGTTTTGCTGGTGAGAAGGGAGCTGCTGCATGTGTTGCCCCGAGTTGGAGATTGATTGGCGGCGTTGAGGGAAAAATAAAGCGAGGTGTATGTGTCTCTTGTGCTGGCGACTTTTGGCCACGACTCTCACCCAGCATGGCACCCACCTTGTGCATGTCTTCATAGCTAGGCGTGAGTGCTGGCCTTGGGCTCTGCCAGTCGTGGTGTGGCAGCGGCAGAGAGGACGCCGAGCATATTGAATACGTCTCCTTCGAGCATGGGCCGCAAACGGCCGGTTTGGTGGGTGGTAAACCAAGAAGCAAGCCAAACAACACACAACACAAGCACCACACCCACTCATACTCGCACGCCCTGCTCCCAACACCAATACAGCCCTCATCTTTCTCTTTAGCATGTCCGCGATGTCGTAAGCCGGCCCCTTCCTTGCCTCCAATGCCTGCAATGCCACCAATCAACTCCATGCAAGAACGGGGGACCGTGGCAGCCCTTGCAACCAGCAGCCTCGTCCTCGCCATCTGCCTCTGCCTCATCCTCGACCAGCTCGTGTATGAACCCAAGTGACGCGGTCGAAGGAGGAGGAGGAGGAGGAGGAGGTGAATTGGGGAGTGATAATTGAGGGGAGGCTTTGAATTAATCAGTGAATTGGGGTTGAGACGTAGTGAGCAGGGTGATGATGCAGTCCATCGATAGATACAGTCACCAGGAGTAAGTAGCGTCTGTCACGAGGCTTTATGATGCTTCTCGTACAGTACTGAGAACGAGGAGGAGAAATCCTGGGGACTGGACTGGGAGGCCCCAGAAAGTGTCCCGTAGAGAGTTTTTAAGGGAAATTATGCAATGCTCTGAATTATAGAGAGGGTGTTTGGTGATTGTAATTTAACAAGTGAACATGATGACAGAGAATCGACAGTGGACAGTAGCAATACGCACGGCAATAAATCCAACCAGGTTGATAGATTCATATTTTTATAAAAGTCAAAAGTAATACCTGAAATCCAAAAAAAGGGGGGGGGAAAATGGAAATGCGTTGATTGAGCAGGAAAATGGGAGAGCAAGTTTGGCCTGCTTTGTTTGATCATCTACTCCAAGAATTTCGTCTCGTTGGCTAAGGAACGAGAAGCGTTGGCTTATCAGAAAGTCCTCCTATTTGGTGTGGTAACCTCCTCCCCTCACGGGAGCATCCACGCCCCCTCCCTGACCTCGAGACCGCAGAACAACAAGACATTCGTCCTCTCCACTTTACTTGGTACTTTGAATAAGAAAGTGTCGGAGTGATGGTCTTAAGACTACTGCATTTCCTTGCTTTGGAGAGAGGAAATGTCGACGCGAAGAAGAAAAAAAAGAAGGAGGAAAGGCCACCAAATTTCAAATCCCATCCTACCCAGCAGCAGACAACACCTGGTCGACGAGCAGCGTGAGCGAGCGAGCAACTCGATTGAAAAAGAGGACGTGGCATGAAGCAGCGCGTCTCCTCCAATGGCACCTTTGATTGTTCCTCTTTCGTGCGTGCATGCGTTGTTATTGACAAGATGTCTTTTTTCCTGCTTGGCTGGCCTCTCCTTTTCTCACCTCGTCGACCTTGATTCGTGCGTGCGTCATTATCCACCCCACCCAACAACAACACAGCAGGCGCTCGCACGTTCGTTGCCCCTTTCGGCGGCATGGAATGCAGAATGGGTGGGTGGGCCAAGAAGGCAAGCAGTGATGAAGCGCGACCAGCACGGCACACGGGGCCTTGGCACCACACACCACCCACCCTCTGCTTTGCTGCGTCTTGTCGTCCAACCAGCCATGCCCCACTTTCACCTGCTTTCCAAGCCAGCTCGGGGCGGCGAACGAGTGGCTGGGTGGCCATGGCCCAAGTGTAGTGTCCATATATCACGACATCACCCAGCCCGAATTTGGGCACGAATGTTCTCAGATCGCGCGTTGCTGACCCTTCTCCCTCCCTCCCTCCCTCCCTCCCTCCCTCCCTCCTCCTGGCACACTCACAGGCACACAGACCATTGCGATGCCCCCAATCAACCCGACGGCCTCCACCGAGTTTGTGCCCAAATCGATCGCGGGGAAGGACAGCAAGGAAGTGGCGGAGGCGATGGGAAAGATGATGATGGGTAAGCACCTAGCAAGGCAGGGGGGGAGGGATGGAGGGAGGGAGGGGTGGGAAGGGAGGGTGGAGAACGAGAGAATGCCGCGCGCTGGGTGTTCGAATCTATGTATGAATGGAGGGAGGGAGGGAGGGAGGGAGGGAGGGGGAGACATATGCTCCGCTCTGTTGCTAGATGATGATAAGGCATGACAACTCCTCCTAACCCCTCCCTCCCTTCCTCCCTCCCTCCCCTCCACAGACCCGGCCTTCGACGACTCCTCCTCCACCTCCTCCCTCCTCTCCTCCTCCCTCTCCTCGGGCCTCTCCAGCCTCAGCAGCATCCAGCAGCTCCAAGGCCTGTGGACCCGAGTGATGGAATCCCCTTTAATGCAAGAGCAAGAACAAGCCGCACTCGGCCTCGCCCTCCTCCTCAAGGACCATGGCCCCCAGCTGCTCTACCGGAACGTCGCCTACTCCTCCGCTCCCTCCCCCGCGCCCTCCCCCTTCAATAGCTCCACCTCCCTCTCCTCCCTCGCCTCCTCCTCGGCCGCCACGACGACGAGCAGCAGTAGTAATGGTGGTGGTGTGATCACTACCCTTACTTTGCTTAAGGGCCTGCAGACCGCGTTAGAGACGGCCGAGGGGAAGAGCAGCGCCAGCACTCAGGCGCGCATCCGACAGGGGGCCCTGTTGGCGGTTAAGGCCATGTGTGAAGAGATGGGTACGTCCTTTTTGATTCCTCTCTCCCTCCCTCCTTATACCTCGATACTTCTTGTGCTTTAAAATCTCACCACACCTTTCCTTCCCTCCCTCCCTCCCTCCTTCCTTCCCTTCAGGCTCCGGTTCCTGGTTCGAGCCCTACGCCATCGCCCTCCTGCGTCGCGTCCTCAACTCCTACAAGGGAGCTCGGGCGCTCGTCGTCATTGCCGAAGGTAAGCTAGCCCCTCCCTCCCTCCCTCCCTCCCTCCCACCCTCCCTCCTGCGTCGTGTCCGCAACTCCTACAAGGGAGCTCGGGCGCTCGTAAGCTAGCACCTCTTCCCTCCCTCCCTTTCTCCTTAAAAGGTAGGCACACGTATTAAGATACCCTCCCTCCCTCCCTCCCTCCCTCCCTCCCTCCCTCCTTCAGACACGGCCAAGGCCATTATCGCCTTAATGTCTTCCCACGGGGTGCGCCCTGTTTTGCAGGTCATTTTTGACGGCATGGGCGCGTATGAGTGGCAAGTGAAAGAAGGCGCCGTCCGTCTCCTTGGAGAGGTGGTCACCACTGCGTGCTCTGCTGGCCGAGACAACATTGCCAAGCAGCTGCCCGATGTCATCCTCAAATTGATCGACTCCTTGAGTGACACCCGGCCCACGGTCAAGCAGGTAAGCCCTCCCTCCCTCCTTCCCTCCCTCCCTCCCTCCCTCCCTCCCATAGACATATGGGTACTCGTTCATACCGCCTCCTCACACCCTCCCTCCCTCCCTCCCTCCCTCCCTCCCTCCCTCCCAGGCCGCCCTCCTCGTCTTCCCGCAAGTCTGCAAGGTCATCAGCAACACCGACGTCGAGAAAATTATTCCCGTCGTCATCGAGGCCTACGCTGACCCCTCCAAGACAGAGGCGGCTCTTGAAGCCATGAGCGCTTGCTCCTTCATCCAGGTACTGCCCTCCCTCCCTCCCCCCCTCCCTCCCTTCCTAGTTCTCCGTTCACACACACCTCACCCTCCCCCCCTCTCTCCCCCCCCTCCCCCCCCCCCCCCCCCCCCCCCC
>Ga0209491_10005731_pt1 | contig 17903 bp, 13 predicted proteins | sample BON02_FD_187213 | JGI IMG/M metagenome (GOLD analysis project Ga0209491, IMG submission 187213) | Freshwater microbial communities from Lake Bonney liftoff mats and glacier meltwater in Antarctica - BON-02 (SPAdes) (version 2) | ecosystem: Environmental > Aquatic > Freshwater > Ice > Glacier...
TCAACAACGTTATTCTTGCTCATGGTGGCGTATCCCTTTTTGGTTGGTCTGCTGTGTAGTAACAACAAATCAACCAGATACGCCGCCTTTTTTCAAATGCTCAAACACCAGATTCGGTTATAACTCAAATTTAGTGGTCTCCTCACGTGCATTACAGGGACTAAACCCAAACATAAGGTTAGAGCTTGTACTGGTCCTGACGATATCTGGCTATTCTCTAGCCGCATGCTCCGATTTTTTTGATTCATTTCTTGAACGTGAGCACAAAGGTGAATTGGAACAGTCATGGCTCATCGTGCCCAATTTTTTGGCGTCTTTATCGTTACCTTGATTTTCCCAAGCCAGTTCGACAGCATTCAATCAACAAGGATGCCACTGACACAGTCTGCCTCGGCTCTCTGCGTTCTAGCGTTCAGCACTGCAAGGATGTGAATTGTTTGATGACTGACGCCGATAAGATTTCAGGGGGATAGACCGGCTGTTCGCAATATTTTCAGACCTGACGACTCGTATCCATTCGGAGACCTGCTCGCGATAGCTCTTTGAGTTGTCCTTGTATCTTGAACTAAATGCCGTGTTGCACCTCGCCGATTATCTGTACGAGTACAATTCTCGAGGTTGCGCCAGCGACCGCGCCGAAGATTTTTCGGTAATCAATATATGTCAAGTTCCCAAATACTTTTTTCCGTGGTTAGAATATTCGCAGGTCATACTCCGTAAAAATGCGTAGCGTCCAGATGACAAAGCAATATACCAACGGCCCTATCTGAGTCGCTTGCCCTCTCACCCCGCTAAGGGAACTTTACCCCAGAGGCTCTGTCTCAATATCGGATGACAGGGCTTTGTAGTAGCAACGCTCTGTTTTTGTAAACCTATACCCGAGTATAAAAAAGTGTTGCAGGGTTTTCCTGCGATTTTTCACAGCATGGATACAGCACAAGGAACGTTTCTTATGAAAATGATTACAACACAATTCGCGATAGCAGCAGGTGTCGCGGCAATGGGTCTGTCTGTTGAGTCTTTCTCACACGGGTATGTTTCACAGCCTGAAAGTCGTTCATATCTGTGCAAGCTGGGTGACAACACTGGCTGTGGCGCAGTGCAATATGAACCTCAGTCTGTGGAAGGTATGGCCGGCAGCCCACGTTTTCCAGTCGGCGGCCCAGCTGATGGCACCATTGCTGCAGCAGGGAGTCCTGCCTGGTCTGAGCTGAATGCACAAACGCCGACTCGCTGGTCAAAGAACGATATGGCTGCTGGAACTAACGTTTTTACCTGGCAGTTTACTGCAAATCATGTTGCCCGTGATTGGCGGTACTTCATTACCACCCCCGACTGGGACCAATCACAACCTCTGTCGCGCTCTGCGTTTGAACTAACCCCTTTCTGTGAATATGACGGCGGCATGGTACGCCCGCCAATGACAGTTGAGCACACCTGTGAAGTGCCAGCTCGTGAAGGTTATCAAGTAATCCTGGCGGTATGGGATGTTGGTGATACGGCGGCGGCTTTCTACAACGCGATTGACGTAAACTTCGACGGTGGCAACACGATCGTACTCGATGAAAATTCGTTTGTAGAAGTAGGGACAATATCGGGCGCCATTACACTTAACGCAGGAGACACTATTTTTACTCGCGTGATGGATGAAAATGGTGAGAATTTCGCACTGTCTGCTTCCTACACGGCAACCGTTGCCACCTCTGGCGCCGCTGCAAGTCTTGAACTGGCGCGCGTCATCAACGCACAGGGGTACTTTTTCGCAGGTGAAAAGACCGGAGACACGTTTACCCCAATCGCTGGCGCGAATAAAATTTACGCGGCGGGAAATTACGACATTCAATCTATTGAAGTCGGCATTCAATTTGCAGAGGTAGAGTCCGAGTATCAAGTAACTCTCACTAACGTAGATTCGCCTATAGAAATAAACAGCGCGGGCATGGCCGACGTTCACTTCACCGTCTCTACAAATGGCGCAATGGACATTGTAGCTACTCTGTTTGACAGCAGTGGCGCGACGATTACTAGTGATAACTTTATCTTAGACGGCGTAATTCAAGGGCCCGATGACTCCAATTCCTGTGATGCACCTGAGCCGATGGCGTCCACGCAAACTGTGGATTTAAAGCTGCACGTGCATCAAGCCTTTGCTGGAGAGTTTACGCTGGTTGTCGTTGCGACGGCTATTCAAGGTAATGCGACCATCCAAAATACGGCCAACGTAACCCTTGTTGCGGCTAGTGCAGACACACCTGTGGACGATGACGCAGGCTCTTGCAATACATCTGATCCGATGGCGTCTATGCAGCCTGCCTTTAACTCATCCACTGTCTACACCGGCGGTGAAATCGTGAGCTTTAGCGGTCTGGTCTATAAAGCGAAATGGTGGACTGTTGATGTTGCTCCTGATGCGACGAATGCATTCGAACTGGTCTCTGACGTAAGCTTCGTCTACTCCGATTCCACAATCTTTCTCGAAGGTAGGGAGGCAGTATTCCAGGGTAATGTATACCGCGCCAACTGGTGGACACTCGGCTCTTCACCACTGGCAAGTCCTGAGGTATGGTCGTTGGTTGGCCCTGCTCCGTCTTGCTAATATGGGCGGGGGGCTCCATCCCCCGTTTTCGAGATACGTTTTAGTTCTTTCAAGCCCCCCTCTTTGCAATGTAAAGAGGGGCCTGAACAAGCGAGTAGTAGCTGCTTACGGCTGATGCTCGTTACAGGGGCGAGCGCCGAAGCACGCATCGGCATCGGCATCGGCATCGGCATCGGCATCATACTGGTGGCCGGCATGCTTATCGGCACCCTCCTCACGCTTTTTGTACTGCCGGGTGTGTACCTGGTGCTGGCGTGCTGGCGCCCACCCATCGAGACGAGTAACACCAGACTGATATACGGCAGCAATACGCTCACACGAGCATGCTTCCGTGGTTGAATAACGTGGTTGAATAACCGGGTTGGAGACGCACAGGCGTTTCATCACATTTCTACCGACAGGAGTGTCGTATAACAAAAACCACATGTATGGTTAATTCAGGCATTAATAACTTTTCGAGCCCATTGATGCGTGATTTATTCGTTAGGTCTATAATAGCGAGTGGTGATCAGACCTATTTGAGACGTTTAGGAAAAAAGAATGAACACAATGGCTCAACAAATAAAGATGAATAGTGGCGCATTGATTCTGGCCGCAGCCCTGATAACACTCACTTCTTTTTCCCAGACATCACACTCTGGTGAAGTTGAGGCGGAAGTGACCAACAATGCCGCCGCTTTAAAAGGCATCAGTGCAGCCAACGGTCAGTTTTACGAGGCGCTGAACGCCGTGTTTACAGGCAATGTGGAGCCTATGAAGGCTATCTGGTCGCACGGCGACGACATCAGCTATCGCGGCCCGTTCAACGACAATCTGGATGGCTGGACGGCCATTGGAAAGCAATTTGATGACGTCGCGCAAATGAAGATCGGCGGCCGCGTGGCCTGCATGGATATGATCGTCCGCGCCGGCCAAGATCTTGGCTATACGGTCTGTGTCGAGCAGGGCAATAATGAATCTACAGACGGCAAACCGGTGGAGGTCAGCCAACGAGCAACGAATATCTTCCGCCTGGAAGATGGCCAGTGGAAGCTCGTCCATCATCATACCGATATTTCCCCGCAGCTCGAACAGGCATTCAGTGTGCCGAAATAGTGACATTTTTAAGCACATCAACGGATGTTTTACTGTCGGGCAATAGTCACTGACTGCGGTGCCATTATTTGCACACTGTCGTGCTCAAAAGACATATCTCAATATCGCCAATACCCCAACTATAAGTCAGCCAGACTCTTAGACCTACATTGCAGGGCCATTCCCGGGGAATCACGAGACTGAAGTCAGAGCGCCTGTGCGGACGTTTCCCCCAAGACGTCGCCTATAGACTTGTAGAGGCATCCCCCGAGACGCTGTGCGGAGTGCCATGCTGCTATGACCGGGGCGCAACGCCTAAAGCGGGTTTTGAATCTTGACGTAGAAACCGGTAGCCGGTGTGGCGTGGCGTGGAACGTCATTGCGTGTGTTGAGGACCAGGACGTTATCGACAAGGTAAATTGAGAAGGTGAGACCGCAGAGCGGTCGAGAGGCTGGCCTAGGCCCTGCAAAGCATCAGGAGAAGGTGCTCCGGGGTACATTGCCTGTTTTCGCAGAAAGCGAATCCGCAACGTTAATCGTGGCCTACAGGCCTTAGTTTCTCGCCGCTGCGCAACGCGCGATGACGCACCACGATTTTGGCTAAGACCTGTTGCCGCATTAGAGGAGCCGTTAGCTAAGTCAAACGGCCGCTCCGCTTAGTACATCATAGGTCGAGGCCAAGCGCCCCAGGCATTCCAGTTCATTTCGTTTACTTCTGAAGCTTCCGCGGTTGCGCGCTGCTCGTTTACGATATTCTGCTGTATTGAGAGGCGTTGATATTCTTGATAGTTTTTTTCTGAACCGACGTAGATGCATTTGCAGGATATGGCATCCGCATACACAAAGGCCGTCTCCCCATCCATTGTCGTGGGAACGAGTTTGCGTTCAGGCAGTGTCTTAAGATGGGCGATCGTTTCCGGCGTATTGGCCAGTTTCATTTGAAATCCTGCTGCGGACAATCGCCTCTCTGTATCCATCGCCGATTGGTTGGCGATAGAGGCGCAACCGCTGATTGCAATGGCGACCACTGCGGCCCCTAATGTTTTTGCCAGTATGTTATTCATAATACTCTCCTGTGATATCGCAGCTGCACAGGCAGCTACGTTAGCAGCATGGTACCTTTATTACTCGCAGGTGGCCCGATAAATTCCAATAGCGGCCTCTGGGACGCAACGAATAATGCGGTTGCCAAAAGATAGAATCATCGGTTTTTTTCGGCCACAAATTGGTTCGCGCATGGAAGCCCAATGAGTCTGTGATGCCGCGGATGACTACGTGGCAAAGGCGGCCTGATGGTTCATTTTGATCGGGCTCGCTCTATGCCAGCAAGGATTACCGCTTAACTGGCTTGCACAGAAAAACTGTACCACGTCATTAGCAGCAAAACTGGACCAGGGGTATTCTTCGGGATGAGCCACCATCCTTGCGCGTACGGGGTTCATCTCCATATAAGTCGCCACCATAAAAAATATGTATCTGTATCTACGAGCGTAGATTTGTACCTGCCTTCCCACAGCGTCCCGGTTCTGTGATATCGGTCGTTAAAAAATCTAACATAGCGTCTGCCCAGCGATTGCATCATTCGCCCAGTAGACTCAGCAGTTTCCGGCGACACGAGGAAGTGCACGTGATTGGTCATTAGAACATACGCGTGAATATCTACCCGATGCTTTAGAGCTGCATCTGAAACGAAACTGAGGTACTGCAAGCGGTCACCGTGTTCAAGAAAGCAAGGTGCCCGGTTGTTTCCGCGTTGAATGATGTGGTGGGCGCATCCTGGTGCGTAGAGTCGAGGCAATCTGGCCATTACGGATTCCGAACTTATTGGTTCGTTCTGATAAGAACAACAAATTTGAGGGCGTTAGACAATATCAAAAGTGGTCATGTTCAAAGAATCTGACCCCTTGATCTTCTTCTTTGATCTCTCGCGAGATGGCAACAGGTTCTGCGGATACGGGTGTGCCGGTTACCAACTCTCAGACGGTTGACTTCAAGCAGGTGGCCTTCGGGATAGAACCAGTCTCGGATACGTGGAAGGTCAACGTCTATGCCCTCGTTCCCATCGATGATACCGAGTACCGACTGAACAGTGTCTATGACGGTGGGTCTTTAGACACCTACGGTGTAGATGTGGGCTATAGCATTACGCCTGAGTTCGAAACTTCTATCGGTTACTACTATCAAAAGGGTGACCTAGGCGCAGCGGACGGCTCTGGCGTGCAAGGGCGTATTGCGTACAACATGGGTAATGGCTTCAGCATCGGCACTAACCTGTCTTACGACGATGCCTTTGACGGACGTGTATCGGCGGATATTCTTTATCGTTTTGCAACGCCTGAATCTACTACGGCCCCTATCAAAAAAGGGTTGAACGCTCCGACGATAAAAGGGCTTTCCGACACCGTCAACAATAGGGATGTACGGGCCCAGGACTCTTTGTAGTATCCGTGTCAATATGGTCAGACATGCAGGTTTGAGTGATGCATACGGTGAAATAGTTAGTTGCCAAGCACACCTTAGCCTCAGGCAAGTACTTGAAAAAACACTAGCGTCCGCTCTTATAGTGGGCGGGCTTTATCCGCTATGTTGAGTGCGTTTATGACGTATAGCCAAAACCGTTTAAAGCGATTGCGTTCATCAATCAAACCTCGCAATCCGCTACGATGCCAATGGACTCACCTTTGCACATACTCTACGCTGCAGGTTTCTCTGCGACAATTCTCCAGTTTAAATCTGCTATCTTCGCTTTTTCAGCGGCCGTCCAGGATTCACCGCCAGTTTGAAGAAGATCAAGCGACTCTTCTACCCAGGATGGCATTATGCGTATCTTTTCCAGGAACCTGACGACTTTGCGTACTATAAGTATCAAGTCACGTTTTTGCTCGCAGATGGGCCAGGCTTCGCTTTTTGAGGGGGCGGAGATGATAATTTTGAAGCCTGCTCTTTCCAACGCGGCGCAGACATCCGCTGGATACATTGATTGAGTGGCGGCCAACGTGGGTAGGTATGACCTGTGAAGTGCTACATGCTCCTCATTATCCCATTCAAAATAGGGACTGAGTAAATACTCGGAACAAGAATACCGAGTACCTGGCTTCAACACGCGGTACATTTCTTTCGCATGATCATCCAGTTCCTCTTTCTTGAAGAATGGCCAAACAGCCTGGACGGAATAACATCCGTCAAAGAATTCTGATTCGTACGCCAGTGGCTCATGATGATTACCGACTTTGTAGTGGAGCCGATCACTCATCTTGGTTTCCGTAGCCCAATCGATTGCATTTTCGATTTGATCCGGGTCGATGTTGTAGCCCGACACCTGACCACCGGTCATTGAGGCGATGTAATGCGCGATTCTTCCCCGGCCACAGCCCATATCCAGTAGATGGGCCGTGGCAGGAGCCTTCAATTCCATCGCCTTCAGCATATCTTGTTCGCACAACAGCTGATTACCGTACAAGCCCTCCTTCTCATCCAACTGTGGCGGGATGTAGAGTTTTTCCAAATCGAACACCGACAACATATTGTTCAGGACCTTGTAATAGGCGGCGATCGCTTTGGTCTCGTCTTCGGTGCTGGTCTGCTCACCCGCTTGCATACCCTGAAGAAACTTATAGGCATTGACGCAGGCATCCTTGTCCTCCTGCGGCAACGTTATCAAGCGTTTTATCCCGGTAAACGACGTTTTGATTCGATACCAATTCGCTTTCATGTCTTTGTGTTCGCGTTGAAAATACTTCGGCACTAGTATAGTCATGATGGACCTCTCGTGTTGTTTTGCTGGTCTCTGCGAATCGACTAGGGGGCGAGTCTGAAGCCCTTTTTGTCGTCTACGTTACGTATCTGCGTGTATGCAACACCGATGCGAGCAAATGGATCTATTGTGCCTTTGTGCCTTTGTGCCTTTGAGCCTTTGAGCCTTTGAGCCTTTGAGCATTTGAGCATTTGAGCATTTGAGCATTTGAGCATTTGAGCATTAACATATTAACAGTTTATGGTAATGTGTAAACACAATTTACCGCTTTTTAACCGTGAGGATAGAACATTGAGTAAGTCAGTGTGGTCTGGCAACAGGCCCAAAAATGAGAATGAGGCGAAACGCCGAGTCTGCAAAGCCGCCCTTGAGTGCCTAAACCGCCTTGGTCTTGAAAAAACCGGCATGAGTGATATAGCTAAAGAAGCGGGAATCTCCAGACCCACGCTGTATAAGTATTTCAAGAATAAAGAAGAGGTGTTTTTTACCGCAATTGATCTAGAGGCACACGCCTTTGCTGAGTCAGTTGTTAAGCATGCCCAGCAATTCGCCACGATAGAAGACCGTATTGTAGAAACGATTATTTATGTTGTGGAAGAACTCCCAAAAGAACAAAACCTGTCATTTGTATTGAATCATGAGTTGGCGGGAGCTTTGAGAGCTAGAGCTTTTTCAGATGAAGCCACACTGGTCTTTTCAGAAATGACGGCGTTGCCCCTTATTGAAATAAGGCCGGATCTTGCAGACCAGGGCGCAGACATATCTGAAATAATGGCTCGCTTTGCTATATCCATGATTCTCTTTCCTGGAAAATACTCGACCGATTACGATGGCTTACGGGGTTTGATAAAGAAACGACTCTTGCCGGGACTCATATAATTTTATGCTGACACGTCATTGAAAACATAATGGCGTAATGCCTAAAAGAGTCCTCCCTGGTAAATTTGGTAAGCACGCAAGACATCGCATGCTGAGAGAAGATGACCTATTCAATTGAGATTTTAGCGGCACTGCCTTTTCGACTTATACGTCAACCAATACGCCGTTGATTCGGCCCTATGTTTTGCCCAATTAATGTCGCTCGTGAGCACGCGGTGTAGACGTTTATACTGTGAGCGGAGCCGTCTATCTGTGATGAACTGAAATGGCAGGTAGTCTCCGAGACTAAACAGCTTACAAAAACGTGGGCTTTGGCGGTTTATTGTATTTCTTTCAGAAATATGCGGAAGTGCTGCGACGTTAGATAAGAGTTTTTTATGTTTTGCAGGGGCTTGTGGGGTCAGGCCTTACATTTCACATAGTGCCGAGGGAGCGGAGTGAAATGTAAGACCTGACCCCCCTGTGAGGGGCTTGTGGGGTCAGGCCTTACATTTCACATAGTGCCGAGGGAGCGGAGTGAAATGTAAGACCTGACCCCCCTGTGTGCTCTAACGGGGTTGGCCAAGAGTCAGGATGTTTGACCAGGTCATCGAAAACTGAGGTGATGCCATTAGACTCTCCAACTCAGCTCTCACGACTTGGATAAAGTTCTGGGAAGTAAAGCCCTTCAGTCTTTCCAGCGTTTCATTGAGGTGGGCGCGGAGAAACGAGGCAAGCTCGCCATTGATTGGACCTCTTCGGTCAATCGCCTGAGTGGACACTCGCAGAGTTTCAAACCCAGACTGATCCAGAAGGTAGGGCAAGCGTCGACCCACATAGAATTTGGAAGGGTGCGATTCCAAAGATTGAAATGCTTCGAACTCAAGAGAACGCAATTGTAATTCTAGTTCTACTGGCCAAGGCAGGCAGAGTTGGTGAAGCGTGTCGTTTTCTAGTATCCCGAGCATCCCGTGTGGTTTAAGGAGTTTTTTCATTATTTCCAGCGATGAAATTGGGTCCGGAAAACTGAATAGACTCTGAGCACACCACACAAAATCAAACTTACCAAAAAAAGGATTAAGCTCATCCAGAGAGGCCTCCACCCATTCAAGCAAACCCGCTGACTTCCTATCACGGGACATCTCTCGAGCTATTTCAATGTATTTGGAGTTAGAATCAAATCCGGTGACTCTTCCCGGACGGCTTATGTGCTCAGACAGAATCTGGGTGTAAAATCCATCACCACACCCCACATCAGCGACTTTCATGGTTGGGCTGAGAGGCAGTTGTTGAATTAGTTGGCGGAGTTCCGGCTCAAAACTTATGTGGAAATTGTCTAACTTCCCCGCGTAGTCTGGGACCTTTTTTGAACCAACGATTTCGTTACTTGAGATATCTTCTTTCATGGTCGATCACACGGGCCGCAGAACAAACAGTTCAGAGAGAAATGAAGTTTTGAAACTCCCTCGGCATGAGATTGAGTCACTTGCATAGAGGCCCCCCAGTAAGATGACAAGGGCGGGGTTAAGCCCCGATCCTCGTCACTGAAACGATTAATTACCCAAACCAGAAATGAGACTGTCCAAAGACTGAATATGGTTCTTCTGCTGGGGAATGAACGTATTGCGTATGTCCGCTTTGCATAGCGGATCAACGCTCTCATCATTCAAAGCGTCTTGATACTGGGTTAACCCATGCTCTTCACCACTCTCCAGGGCTCCGAGAGCAGCTTTATCACCAAAGATCTTAGCGGCTCCCGTGTAGGCTTGGGCAAACGTACCCCAAGCTCCCGATTCCTTGAGAGGTGTCTCACCGTGAATGGCTGCATGGAGCTTCAACTGAGAAACCGCGCCTTCATGATCGTCATATATTTTGTTTACGAAATTACGATTCGCATCATCATCCAATTTTTCCAATACCTGTCGGTACGTCTCAGTTGCTGCAATTTCACCCTTCAACACTTCGTGAAGTACTTCGGTATTTTTCTTAGACTGTTCCATATCGCTCTCTTTTTCTATTTCCGGTTCTGTTTATTAACGCAAAAAGTATAACCCTTAACTTTGGGGGCTTATGGGGTCAGGCCTCACATTTCACATAGTGCCGAGGGAGCAGAGTGAAATGTAAGACCTGACCCTGTCGACTCGAGTGAAATGTAAGACCTGACCCTGTCGACTTGGCCCTGTCGACTCCCCGTCTCAATACTCAGCGATTGTCGCGTCATCGCCCGGCGCACCTTCACGCAGAATGGGCAGGCCCGGTAATGATACAGCGTCAGGGAAGTCGTCTCCTGTTTCTAGATGGCGTGTACGTCTATCGTGATGACCGGTCACCCCGTTTTCAACGCGTCAGAGCACCGGACAAAAGAGAGCTGGAGTATCTGGTTCAGCAGATCAGTCAACGGGTAGGCCGTTGCCTGGAACGGCTGGGCTTGCTGGCGCAGGATGCCGAGCAAGCCTGGCTGGAACTCGACCCTGTCGACGACACGGACGCCATCCCCCGTCTATCGCTCAGCTCTACCGGCAAGGTGGTCTACACCCTGAAGACGCCCTACCGGGACGGTACAACCAAGGTGGCGTTCGATCCGGTGGATTTCATGGCGCGATTGGCGGCATTGGTGCCAAAGCCCAGAGTCAAACTCACCCGCTACCACGGCGTCCTTGCGCCAAACCACCGCTGGCGCGGGGAGGTCACACCGGCCAGGCGTGGCAAAGAGCGCAAGAAGGCCACCAACACAGAACCAAGGACGCCAGCAGAGTGTCACGCGGCAATGACGTGGGCGCAGCGGCTCAAGCGAGTTTTCAATATTGATATTGCGGTTTGTGGCCGTTGCGGTGGGGCTGTCAAAGTCATCGCTTGCATTGAAGATCAGGGGACCATTGATCGGATTCTGGATCACCTGCGTCGGAAAGAGCAGGACACGCCTGCTCGACCGCTCCTGGCGCCACCCACCAGAGCCCCACCTGGTACGCTGCCGCTTATTGTGGGGAAGGAGTCCGCGTAATCAGCCCGGACGCCGCTGAACATTTGGTCGGCATGGATTCCTGTGGGCTACCGCCTGGAAACGACCACAAAAGATTTGCAAGTGGACGAATGCGAGATCGATTTCAGCTCGTTCGATGCCAATCGCCTGATTCAATGCACGAAAAGCATCGGGATACTGGGAGAAAAATTTCCCCTATAGGCCTTTTATCTGTCTTATACTCACGGCCTGCTGGATCAGTTGCTGTGCGTCTGCTCGCAACGTCTCAGTCAATGGATCTCGATTCTAATCTCGACCTGCTAGTTCAACAACGTTACTCTTGCTCATGGTGGCAGCATGCGAGCCTTCACAGGTGACTTTAAAGCCAATGTGGTTGGCTTGTCATTGGGTTATCGGTTTGGGGTGCCGGTTGAGTGAGGTGTATCTTTTAAAAAGACAAAATTGGTGAATCAATAAAATGGATACGGCATCACAAAAAGCCATTTCGCAATTTCTTTTTGTTCGCAACGAACCAGAGCCTGTTGACTTAGCATTTGTACTCGGTAGCCCAACCGTAAATAGCATCTACCCCGCACTCGATATGTTTGATGCGGGTCTGACAAAAACAATTATAATTTCTGGTGCTGGAATATCGATAAGCGGTCAACCCGAGTGGGAACTTTACCGAGATCAAGCGCTAGAGGCTGGAATTCCAAACGAGGCTCTTTTACTTGAAAAGTTTGCCTCAAATACTCAGGAAAATCTTGAACTCGGGTCAAACTTAATTCTTCAGCAGATTGGTTGGCACAACATAAAATCAATTGCCTTATGTGCGAAACCTTTCCATATGCGCCGAGTTCTGATGACCGCTAGACGATATTTTCCGAAAGAAGTGCGCATCATCGCCTGCCCTCCAGATGACCCTCTGAATTTGTCGGCAGCCACTTGGGCTGAGACACCCACAGGGCGAGTTCGTATTCTTGAGGAATTAGGGAAAATCAGTCGCTACGCATTACAGGGTGACTTCAATGCCGAATGAACTTGGCATGATGCGTTTAATTGGAATAGGTGGAAGCGGAATGTTACCGCTTGCTTTGTTGTTAAAAGAAGCGGGGTACCAGGTTCAAGGTATAGATTCAAATCTTTCACAAAAGAATTATGACCTTTTGTCCGAAAAAGGCATACAGATCATTAACCAAGAGGCCTCTTTAAATTTAGATGACATTCAACAAATTGTGGTCAGCCCTGCGGTGCCATCACATCATCCGGTTTTGCGAGCGGCACGTCGAATGGGGGTCACTGTCAACTCACGCTCTAAAGCTTTGACCAAACTCATTCAAGATCGTAACGCCATTTGCGTGGCAGGCAGCCATGGAAAATCAACCTCGACTGCCATGCTGATGCAGATCATGGCCGAAGCCCACCTACCCTTTGGATACATGCTGGGCGCGACATATTCAGGAATGATGCCCGCCACCCTGGGTTCGATGAATGGTCCGTTCCTTCTCGAAGCCTGCGAAGCCCATGGGGCACTGCTTGACTGGCACCCGAAACATGCCATTGTGACCAATATTGATGATGAGCATGCAACACATTATGGTGATGAGGAAAGGCTAAATGCCGAATTTCTGAATTTTTTGAATCGTGTCAAACAAGATGGCACAATTGTCGTCTGTGGAGATGACGCAGGTGTTCGAAGACTACTAGAAAAACTAGAAACCCAATCCGCATGCTTGTTATATGGATTTTCCTCAAACAATCAGTTGCAAATACAAGTGCAGCACCCAAACAAAGCCTTGTTGTTTAAAAATGGACATTGTCTAGGCACATTATCTTTGCTTGTTCATGGTGAACATAATTTATTGAATGCGACCGCTGCATTCGCTATGGCAACAGCGCTTGGTGTGACACCCACAGCTGCGCTTGCGGCTCTATCAATGTTCACAGGTGTTGATCGCCGACTGCAGCAAGTCGGGTCAAGCGAAGGGCCTTTTATTTTTGATGATTTCGCCCACCACCCTAACGAGATCGCAGCTTCACTCAAAACCGTAAGAGATTTATATTCGGGTCGAATCATTGCCGTGTTACAACCTCAACTGCACAGCCGGGTTCGTAAAATGGCACCAGCGTTTGCAAATGCGCTAGCCCTGGCCGATCGGTGTTTGGTCTTACCAGTAGAAGGGTTAGGCGAGGCGATTGGGCTCGACGATACAAATAGCATTTTGGCGCAATCGTGTGCCGATGCACAAGTTACGATTGAACACGTATCAAACCTACCAGAAATAATCATTGCTCTGAAATCTGATCTACATCTCAATGACTGTATCGTTGTCATGGCAGGGCGTTTAGGTGAAGAGATTGCACAAAATATTGCTACCGCCTGTCTGGCTCCGTCCACCAAAAACGCCATAGCTATTTCTGTACTTTACGGACGCCAAAGAACTTTTGCGCCAAACTTAATGCAGACCATTATCGCCAGAGCTCATACGAACCCCGCGGCTCTTGCGATTCAAATGGGCTCGCGCAGCCTGACCTATGGTGACCTAATGGCGAGATCAGCAGATCTTGCCATGGCTTTAAAGTCAAAGGGGGTTACCGCTCAGCAAACCGTCGCAGTTTGCTTGGGTAGAAGTATAGACCGGCTTGTGGCGTTTGTAGCTATTCTGCGTCTTGGTGCGATCTATCTTCCCCTAGACCCCATACAACCTATGGCCCGAATTGAGCAGATGCTTTTAGACTCGGGGGCAAAGATTGTGGTCGTCAACAGCGCGAGCGCTGCCTTACCAGATATAGATTTGGGTTTTGTTAATTGCAGCACACTCAATACTCGAACGCACACGCCGAAGGACTTCAACTTCGTAGCGTTTAGTGGATCGTTGGGTGAACATTTTGATGAGCCGAGGTTTTGGGCTGAGACAATCGCTTACCTTATTTACACGTCTGGCACCACCGGTCGCCCTAAAGGTGTCGAAGTCAGTCATGCAAGCCTCGCTAATTACGCAACGGCTGCCGTTGAACACTTTGCCATTCGACCCGATTCACGCGTTTCTCTCATTTCTAGCTTTGGGTTTGATGTTTCTGTCGGGGATATGGCCATGGCTTTAACCGCTGGTGCCTGTTTAGTTTTACCCACTGACCTGCAAGCCACACCCGGAGCACCACTTGTACGTTTCATAGCAAAAACACAATTATCGCATTTGTCGATCACACCGGCTTTACTAAGCGTACTACCTGTTCAAGATTTACCAGATCTAAACACCATTATCGTTGCTGGCGAGTCATGCCAACAGGCGCTGGTTGACCGATGGGCTCTAGGGCGAAAATTTATTAATGCTTACGGACCCACTGAAGCAACGGTTGAGACCACTTTTTACATTTGTAGCCCTGGTCAATCTGCTTTAATTGGGCGCCCTATTGATAACATGGGGGCTTGCATCCTTGACGATCACTTGTGCCCCGTGCCGCCCGAACAGGAAGGAGAATTATGTCTTTTTGGCGTAGGCTTGGCGCGAGGCTATCGAAATCAACCTGAACTCACAAATGAGCGTTTTGTCACAGTGACATTACCTCGTCGAGTCAGGGAAAGGATCTTCCGCACGGGTGACCGAGCCTTTTTAGATGCCTCTGGCAATCTACACTGCGTCGGAAGGCATGACGATCAATTTAAGTTTCATGGTTACAGAATAGAACCCAGTGAAATCGAATCTGTCTTGTGTCACTTTAATCAAATCAAAGATGCCATTGTTTCAAAAGTGAATACCCCAGCTGGCGAGAGATTGATCGCACATATTGTGATGGCGCCAGATAGCCCTGCGCTCGAAAATGCAGAGTTAAAAGCGCACCTAACTGCCCATCTGCCTGTTTATATGCACCCTAGTGTTGTTTTACCTTTAAATGACATGCCCAGAACAACAAATGGAAAAAGAGATCGCTTAGCTCTGCCTCTTCCGCCCTCATTAATCAGTCGCCGTGTCGCTCGTAAGCCAAAAACGCCCACTGAAGAAAAGCTTTTAGCATTTGTTCATAGCTTTGCGGGGGGAGCAGAAGTACATGGCGTGCGCGACAGCCTGACTGAAGCAGGTTTTGACTCTCTGGGGCTTGCCAGTCTGCTAGTTGGCATCGAAGAGTTGTTCGGTGTCACACTTGACTTGTCGATTGAAGTAGGTGGCGATACGATTGAAACGCTTGGATTGGCGATTGACTTACAAGTTGCCACCTCACTTGCCAGCACACCTTCAGAATCAAGTCAAAATCAGTTTGGTCATCTCACAACGATATTACGACCCTATCTGGCAACTTGGCCTGGTACAAGGTTAGGGAAGTTGGGGTTAATTCGTTGCCTCACGCCAGAACGTACCACTCGTTTAAACTTATTTTGGTGCTTTAACTCTGGCGAAGAGCTACTGGCCCTAACCCATGCGCTAAACACCTTACCGCATATGGCTACTGGCGGTGGTGTCAAACTATTTGGGCTAAGGTCTGGTCATTTGGCTTTTGACTATGATTCCGACACTATTCATGCGCTCGCAGACCTGTATGCAGATGAAATCGAAAGTACGGCAACCACTGAGCCACTCGTATTAGGGGGTAACTGTCAAGGCGGGATGATCGCCGGTGAAGTCGCTCGCGAACTAAAGCGTCGCGGCAGATCGGTTTGTTTGACCATTTTGATGGAGCAAGGTCATTTCAATCCAATATCAGGAAAAGTACTTTTATTATTTGGTGCCCGTAGCTACTTAAACCCCTACGGATTAATGGAAGCTCCTGAAAAACTATTTAGACAAGCCTATCCAGAAGGCTTTCACGTAGCGATGTTGCCAGGTGGGCATGGAGAATACTTCAAACCAGACAATGTTGATGTATTAGCCGAAGTTATTAGCCTTCAAGTAACGAAAGCCATTCATTCCGCACAATTTGACAACGATATTGCACTTATTAAAAGCAGCAAGCTTTTTAATGCTGCTCATTACAGGCTTATGACTGGTCTTACCCATTTGTCTATCAACGATCTCATCAAGACTTATCTTAAGGAATGGTCTTTAAATAAAATCGAGCCCAGCACCTGTTTCGATGGCAAGCACTATGAAGCCACTTATCAACAAGGCCAAACGAATGTTGCACCCATCTTGCATTTTCTCAAACAAGGTATTTACGATGGCTTTAACCCTTGGAGCGAAAAAATAGTCATTGCGTGGCAAAAGCCATTTATTGATCATGCAGAGTTTGCCTTAGCCGAGCTAAACAGTAAGGCTGGAAATTGGCCCAAACTTCAACCAACAGACGAAGTGCATATTCATACGCACTCTCAAAGCCATATTGTGTTTCACGAGTTTCAAAATATGCTGGTGTCAGCATTCAAACTTTTAAACATAAACGCCAAGGCATCAAACGAAGCTATTCAAGGCAAACCACGACTGAGAATCATCATCGCACCACATGATTTTTTTTATCGTGAACCAATAGTTGACGTCAACTTATTTTCTCTTTCACACACTATTCTTTTCAACACCGAACAAGTCCCTTCAGTCTGGTTCGGTCACTGCTTTCAGTATATTCGCAAAGCATTGGGCGTGATCGATATCAATTTACAAACTGCAGTTTGCCTCAGTCAGTTAGGTATTCCAACACGTTTTTTACCGCTCGGGCGCGTTGACGGTCACCCTTTATTTCAAGATAACATACCAATTCCAACTGAAATCATGGGTGACCTTTCAAGCTTCGACTTTTCAGATCAATCAGCATCAAAATCACATAGGCCAATTGATCTAGTCTGGATTGGCTCAAACTCAAAGCGTCGGCAGGCATTTCTAGACATAGCGAAACCGACCTTTGACGAATTTCAATCTTTCATTCGACTCGTAAATGTCAGAGGTGCCTTAAGCGGCACACACCCAGGTGCAGTCTCCGCTTTGAGTTATGCCGCTTTGGGGCAAAGAGCAAAGATTTTGTTGAATGTTCATCATTTCGGCATGCCCTATTTTGAATGGCAAAGACTTATGCATTTTGGGTTTATGCAGGGCGCATGTGTCGTGACCGAGACGGCCAGTGCCATTCCATACCTGACACCGGGGGAGCATTACCTTCAGACAGACTTTCAAAATATTCCTGAACTCGTCAAATGGCTTTTACAAGACGAGCAAGGACGTCAAACCCTAGAATCTGTTAAAGCTAAAGGCTATGAGGCGGCTATGCGAAATTTTAATTTAACCCTCACGCTCGAAAAATTGTTTATGTGATGTAAATTAAAAATTTTGGGTTGCTTTATTTTTGGGTCTTCCCCAATCATGGTGGGTGAATTAGGACCTGATTCCCGCTGGATAAAGATTCAGTCCGCCCAGATGCATATTCCGGCCCATCGTGAACACCCATTCTGGTTCAACGTGAACACTCATTCCGGTCGAACGTGAACTGATCCTGCCCACCAATGATAGACACCCTGTTAAGCGAGTAAACTACGCTACAGAGGTGAACCATGACAGTAAAGACAAGAACGAAGAAGACAACCTGGCGGCAGCACTCTCCCGAATACCGGGATGAGGCGCTGGCTTTGGCGGAGAAAGTGGGCATTCGCGAGGCGGCCCGGCAGCTCGGGTTGCATGACTCGCAACTCTACAGCTGGCGGTCGAAGGCCAGGGCGAATCGAGATCAAAGCGATCTTGAGC
>Ga0209491_10005733_pt1 | contig 17902 bp, 14 predicted proteins | sample BON02_FD_187213 | JGI IMG/M metagenome (GOLD analysis project Ga0209491, IMG submission 187213) | Freshwater microbial communities from Lake Bonney liftoff mats and glacier meltwater in Antarctica - BON-02 (SPAdes) (version 2) | ecosystem: Environmental > Aquatic > Freshwater > Ice > Glacier...
TCGTCAATGTTCACAAACTCCCCTTGGCTATGCGCAATCGAAGGGTCGCCCGGTCCGTAATTCACTGCGGGTGTGCCCATTTCCGAGAAGCGGGCCACATCCGTCCAACCAAACTTTGGAGCCACCGCAGCATTCATTGCCGCAAGAAATGCCCGGGCAGCAGGGTGTGAAAGGCCAGGGAGCGCACCGGGTGCCTGGTCGATGACCACGACATCAAAGCCAGCAAACACTGTTTTCACGTGCGCTACCGCCGTCTCCACTGATTTATCCGGGGCGAAACGGTAATTTACGGTAACGCAGCAGAGATCGGGAATAACGTTTCCGGCGATGCCCCCGGTAATTGCTACCGCGTTTAACCCCTCTCGAAATGTGAGGTCGTCAATTACCGGACTGGCTGGTTCATAGTTTTCCAATATTGCCAAAATCTCGCGGGCTTGGTGGATTGCATTTTTACCCATCCAGCTCCGCGCACTGTGTGCTCGTTCACCATGAGTCGTGATGCTCGCTCGAATCGTTCCTTGACACCCTGCTTCGATATTTGCATTGCTGGGCTCCATAAGCACCGCGAAATCAGCCCCTAAAAACTCCGGGGCCACTACCGAAATTTTTTCAAGACCGTTGAACTCCGAGCTGACCTCCTCGGATTCATAGAAAATAAAAGTGACGTCGCACGTCGGCTCTGCGACGGTGGCAGCAAGTTGCAAAGCAACTGCAACCCCACCTTTCATATCAGCGGATCCCAAACCGTAAATTCGCCCTGCCTCAATACGGTGCGGAAGATTCCCGTTAGCCGGAACGGTGTCCAAGTGACCGGCGATGACAACCCGATGACCGCGCCCCGCGTGATTGGTTGCTATCACCGAATTGCCAATTCGGGTGACTATTAGGTGCGGGTAGGTGCGCAAAGCTTGTTCGACCACATTCGCGATCTGTTCCTCGTTGTGCGACTCACTGGCGATGTCGATCAGGGCTGCGGCGAGAACGGGTAATTCTGCCCCCAAATGCAAAGGTGCCAACTGCCCATTCATGCTCACGCCACTACGGTAGTGCGATGAGCGAAAATCTGTTGAGTGGACCTGCAAGTGGACTCGGGTTAGCGTCGTACAGTGACAACACGTTGCTCGACGTCTGGTATCCAAGCCCCAGTTTGAGTTCAACCCCCACTGACATTCCTGGACTCGATGCCGGAGCAACACATGACGAGTTACGCGGCGTCACCGTTCGCGGGATTCGCACCGAGATCTTGGACCTTTCCGCATCCCCCGTTGATGGCGCCGACGCGTATTTGCGGCTGCATCTGCTCTCGCACCGGCTGGTTACCCCGCGCTCAATCAATATGGACGGTATTTTTGGAAAACTTGAACTTGTCGCTTGGACAAATCTTGGACCGATTCCCGTCGAACGGGTCAGTGAAGTACGACTTCGCACCCGCGCCCGCGGGGACCAATTAACAATTTTTGGGCTGGACCGCTTCCCCCGCATGGTGGACTACGTCACTCCCGGTGAGGTGCGAATTGCTGACGCAGATCGGGTACGACTGGGAGCCCATCTCGCACCGGGAACGGTCGTTATGCATGAAGGTTTCGTGAACTTCAACGCGGGGACCTTGGGCGCCTCAATGGTTGAAGGTCGCATCTCCGCTGGAGTGATTGTGGGAGCCGGGTCTGATATCGGTGGCGGGGCATCCATTATGGGAACCCTCTCCGGTGGTGGCAAAGAAATGATTTCCGTGGGACGTGAATGCCTCATCGGGGCAAACGCCGGGATTGGAATTTCACTCGGTGACCGTTGTGTTGTCGAGGCTGGCCTTTATGTAACCGCCGGTAGCAAGGTTCTAATGCCCGACGGTGAGGTAGTTAAAGCCGGCAACCTTTCAGGTGCGCACGATCTACTCTTCCGGCGAAACTCCGTTACCGGCGGCGTCGAAGCCGTAGACCGCACAGGTTCATGGGGTGGATTAAACGCTGCCCTGCACTAAGAGTTAACGCGTCGGGTAGTCGCGTTCGGTTTCTCCGGTGTACACCTGGCGTGGTCGGCCAATTTTGGTGGTGGGGTCTTCAATCATTTCCCGCCACTGAGCAATCCAGCCTGGTAGTCGACCCAGTGCAAACAGGACAGTAAACATCCGCGTTGGGAAACCCATGGCCTTGTAAATTAAGCCGGTGTAAAAATCAACATTCGGATACAACTTACGTTCAATGAAGAACGGATCCTCCAGTGCGACCGCTTCAAGCTGCAATGCAATGTCCAGCAGCGGATCACTGACGTTGAGTGCTTCTAGTACTTCATAGGCGGTCTTTTTAACAATTGCAGCGCGAGGATCGTAATTTTTGTACACGCGATGCCCAAAGCCCATGAGTTTTACGCCATCTTCGCGAGCTTTCACCCTTTTGATAAAGGCATCGACGCCTTCGCCTGAATCATGGATGTCCCCCAGCATTTCCAGGACCGCTTGATTGGCGCCTCCGTGAAGCGGCCCAAAAAGCGCATTAATCCCCGCCGACACGCTGGCAAAAAGATTGGCATGGGATGAACCAACGAGACGGACCGTTGAGGTTGAACAGTTTTGTTCGTGGTCGGCGTGCAAAATGAAAAGTTGGTTTAGGGCTCGGACGACAACGGGGTCTGCAACATAATCTTGGGCAGGAACTCCGAAAGTCATTCGAAGAAAATTTTCAATGAATCCTAGGGAATTGTCCGGGTACAGGTATGGCTGCCCGACCGATTTCTTGTATGCGTAGGCGGCGATCGTCGGAACTTTCGCGAGCAGACGAATTGTCGAAATCTCAACCTGCTCTTGGTCAAATGGGTCTAGCGAGTCCTGGTAAAAAGTTGAAAGCGCCGAGACGGCCGAGGACAGCACCGGCATCGGGTGTGCATCTCTTGGGAAACCGTCAAAAAAGCGACGCAAATCTTCATGCAGCATGGTGTGCTGGTTAATGAGTGATTCAAACTCACCTAGTTCCTTTGACGATGGCAGGCGTCCGTAGACCAACAAATATGAAGTCTCCAAAAAAGTGGATTTTTCAGCCAGCTGTTCGATTGGATAGCCGCGGTAGCGGAGGATTCCTTCGTCGCCATTGATAAATGTGATGGCCGAGGTGCAGGAAGCAGTGTTAACAAATCCTGGATCGAGAGTGACGTTGCCCGTGGTTTTGAGTAGGTCTGTGATGCCAAGACCGTTCTCTCCTTCACTGGATTCCACTATTGGAAGATCAAGGGTCCCACCCGGGTAATTGAGCACGTTTTCAGTCACAAGCGCAGAGTACCCATTGATTGTTTCTGATGAAAATCCACCTAGGTGAAATCGATGAGTCGAGTCACCGCGTTTTCAACGTCTTTGTCGGTTGCGGTCAATGCGACCCGAACAAACTTTTGGCCTTTTTCCCCATAGAAAGCACCCGGCGTGACCAGAATCCCCAACGCAGCGAGTTCATTGACCGTGTCCCAGCAGTCCCTATCCTGGGTTGCCCACAGGTATAAACCTGCCCCACTGTGACAAATCTCAAAGCCTCGCGCGGTCAATGCTTCGTAGAGCCCGGTTCTCCGTGAGCGATACCTCGCCTTTTGTTCCCGCACGTGCTCAATATCTTGATAGGCCGCGATCGCTGCGTGCTGAACAAATGTGGGCACCATCATGCCCAAGTGTTTGCGAATTCCCAGGATCGAATTCACCAATGTGGGGTCCCCCGCCAGCATCCCGAAACGGTAGCCCGCCATATTTGATCGCTTCGACAGTGAGTGAACTGCGAGTAGCCCGGTGAGCTTTCCACCGTTTACGCGTTCGTCCAAGATCGAGACCGGCTCCGCGTCCCAACCCAATTCGAAGTAGCACTCATCACTTGCGATCACGACGCCATGAGACTGGCCCCATTGGACCAGTTCCTGAAGCCGCTGCAAACTCAGCACCTCACCCGTTGGATTTGACGGAGAATTCAGCCACAACAAGGACACAGCCTGGCTCAACAATTCAGGTGAGTCGGAAGTTATCACTTCAAGGCCGGCAGCAAGCCCGCCCACCAGGTAAGTGGGATAAGCGATTGGGGGAATGACCATAACGTGACCGGCACCGAAACCCAACAAATTAGGCAGTGCTGCGACTAGTTCCTTTGAACCAATTGTTGGAAGCACCGCGGTGTTGGCAGGAGCACCCAAGGTTGCAATCGCCCAGTTAATGAACGTTGTTGCTAGTTGCGGTTTTCCAGCAGTGGTCGGATACCCCGGCGCATTTGCATCCCCCTGAAGCGCTTGTTGAACAACGAGTGGCGTTGGATCAACCGGCGTGCCCACGGATAAATCAATGAGTCCGTCGGAATGGGATCGGGCGATGTCGGCAAATGGCGCAAGAGCATCCCACGGGAAGTCCGGTAACTGCGCCCAACGATCTGCTCTCACAACGGGGTGACCCAACTGTTTCTGAATCGTAGCGTTCCTACTCGTCGTGGATTTGGGTTTCAATACCGGCCAACAGCGGTACATCAAATGCCTGAGCACCCAACTTCGCAGCTCCACCGGGTGAACCCAGTTCAACGAAGAAGTCCGAGTTGGCCGCGGTGAACGCTTTGTGCTCAGAGGGGACGTCATCTTCGTAATAAATCGCCTCAACTGGGCAGACCGGCTCGCAAGCCCCGCAGTCCACGCACTCGTCGGGCTGGATGTACAGCATGCGATCGCCTTCGTAGATGCAGTCGACCGGGCACTCTTCGATACAAGACCGGTCTTTGAGGTCTACACAGGGAAGGGTGATGACGTAGGTCACGTTCGCTCCAAAAATTAAGGCGCATGTTCGCTGCGCCGGGTTGGTAAAGGTCGCCGTGCCCTCTCAACCTACCGCTTCCTGGCAGAGTCCGCACCTAGCGTCCCGGAAAACGGGTGTGCCTCTAGGCTCAAGTGGTGCTGATCTATAACACCATGACCCGGGAAATTGATCCCATAGCAACCAATCACCCTGATCTTGCCCGTATTTATGCCTGCGGGCCGACCGTCTATCGGGACGCTCACGTAGGAAATATGCGTACTTTTCTGGTGACGGACCTGATCTCGCGAACTCTGCACCATGAAGGTTTTCGCACAATAGTGGTTCAAAACATCACCGATGTTGGTCACATGGCCGACGACACAGGGCTTGGTGGGGCCAACGAGTCACTTCCGGCTTCACAAGACAAAATGCTGGCAGAGTCAGAAAAAACCGGCAGGACGGCCCTCGATATTGCCCAACACTTCGAACACGCATTTCACCGAGACCTCGCCCGACTCAATATCCACCCTGCCGACCACTACCCCAAAGCAAGTGAGTCCATTGAATCCATGCTTACTTTGATTCAGAAATTGATCGAGAACGAAAATGCTTATGTGGGAGCCGATGGTTCCGTTTATTTTTCGGCTGAATCTTTCCCCAGCTACGGGGCGTTGAGTGGAAACAAACTGGATGCACTTCGCCCGGGACATAAATTTGACGCGGACGAGAATGAATCTGCAAAGCGGTTTCATGCGGATTGGGCACTGTGGAAGTCGGCGGGTGAAAACCGGACCCAACTGACCTGGGATACCCCTTGGGGTCGTGGATATCCAGGCTGGCACACCGAATGCAGCGCTATGAGCCTGGACTTGCTGGGCGAAAATATTGATATTCACACGGGTGGAATTGATCTTCGGTTCCCCCACCACGAAGACGAAAGAGCTCAAAGCAACTCGGCGACCTCTGGTGATCACGAAGTAGTAGGGCACTGGGTTCACGCCGAGCATCTGCTCTTTGAATCGCGAAAAATGAGTAAATCTTCGGGCAACGTGGTGCTCGTGCAAGATGTCATCGATCGTGGGTACGACCCGCTCGCATTACGTCTGGCATTCATGCAACACAAGTATCGAAGTCAAATGAATCTCACGTGGGAGGTAATTCAGTCTTCACAGGAGCTTTTGAACCGCTGGCGCCGCAAAGTAAACATGTGGTCTCAGAGCGAATCCCACCCAATGAATCAGGAGATCGCTGACGAGATTGCCGGGTATTTTTCCCAAGATCTTAATACCCCCATGGCCGTGAACGCCTTGCGTGCCTTGGAGAAAAACGAAACCGTGAGTGACGGCGCAAAGTTCGAAATGTTTGCCCACCTTGATTCACTCTTCGGCTTAGACCTTGCCCGTGAGGTTGGCAAGGACCTCGATCCGGTGCCCGAGGTCCCCGCTGAGGTCACCGAGCTACTTGACCAACGCGATACGGCAAGAAGTGCAAAAGATTGGGCGCTCAGTGATCAATTGCGTGATCAAATTGCAGAGCGAGGATTCACTGTCGTGGATACCAGCGAGGGCGCACACCTGGAGCCAACAAAAGGTTAATCCGTTATGAACTCGCAGAAGCAGACGGGCTGGGGTTGTTCTCAAACTCTGCGCCTGCCGGATCAAGGATGTCCGGCTTGGGCTTCTTTTTCTTGCAGACAACATTTGGGCCGGCGTTGTAGACCGTGGTCATGGGCTCGCGGATAACTTCTTCACCATTTTTCATAAATACTCGATCAACGGTAATGGTGAAGCCTTCAATCCCCGACTGAGGTGTGCACTGCTTGTTCGTCATAACAATTTTCTTGGGCGCCCTGAGATTAAGTCTCTCACCGAAGTCAGCCTCAATTGAGTCGTACTGAGGGGTGCCCCAGAAGGTAACTCTCATCGAGGTATTTGTCATTTTCGTTTTAATGAGAACTGCATTGGGTAAACCATTTGTGAATTTCATGTCGAAGAATCCCCAGGCGACTGTTGCTTCAAGCCCTGGCTGGTAACGCGAAATATACAGTGAATGGGCTCTGGTGTCAGTCCGCTCCATCCCGGCAAAGAATGCGGCCGTCCAAACAGCGGTTGTTGCCGCTGAGACACCGCCGCCGAGAGCATCTTCAAAAACACCACCAGCTCCAATGATTGTCCCGACGGTGTAACCATTTTTTACGGTGCGTTCCTTGATGGTGTCATTCATCGAAAAAGTCTCACCGGGCATCAAGATTGTGTCATTAACATATTCGGCAGCCCGACCGATGTTGGTTACCCGATACGCGGCGTAGGGGAAGTCCTGAGTGAAACTGGAAAGTTTTTCATTGATACCCAACTGTTGAGCGGCTGCCGTTGTGAGTTCAGGCTCACGAGTCCCTAACGCAACGGAAACACTCCGATCACTGCTCGAAACAGACAAAACCCCCAGTACTGCGGTAGCCAGTTCGGCATCAGAGACCCCCGTGCCAACAACGGAGGGAACCACGACCGGTGCGCCAGCTACAATCTTGAAGCTAGCGTCACGTCCAGGCTGCTCGGCACGTTTAAGTTGATTAGCAATTGATGCGTGAAGAACGGCACCGTCAAGTTCGGGCGAAAGTTGATTCCCTTGGGTGGTAAAAGAGAGTGCCCGAGCGATTGATTCGGGTGGAATAGTTGCTATGACGTTGCCAACACTCACGTTCACCGGGTTGGCGACCGCCTTCTTTGCGAGTGTTTCCGCATTCGTTGCATTGAGAGCGGAGACCCTCGAAGGTGTCACTTTCAGGGTCGCCTCAATCGTTGAACGAACCTGGGTGACCGCGTCGATAATCTGGCCTCCCAGCGCCGCGCGATCAACCTGCAGACCGTCACTTCCTGGTGTCAAATTTATTTTATTTTTAGTCACGGAAAGCTTAGGTTCGATCGGATTGAGATTTACAACGTCCGCGATTGAATCGACCGACTCGGTCAATAGCTCCTGATCAATAGAAATGACCGGCTCTACCTCGCGCGAACCAATCAAGTCGGTAATTGCCCTCAGCGGGTTGAATCCGGTAGATGCGGCCTGCTCGACGGTTGCTTGGGCGTCGAGGGTAATCCCGGCCGCACGTGGACGTAATTCAAAGACTTGATCCCCTGCTGAGATTTCAAGTTTCCGGTTGAGCTTTGTGCCCACGGACTCTTCGAGCACCGTAACTGCTTCATTAACGCTCAACCCGCCAATTGCGACACCGGAAACGCTTGTTCCAGGACGAACGCCGTCGTTGGTTGCGACATAGATCCCCAAAAAAACAGCAACTAGGGCCGCTATCCCAACCCCTACCAAAATGAGAGTGCGCTTTGAGGGCGCAGGCAATGATGATGTCTGCTCACTCACAACGAATCTCCGCAACTGTCGAATTCACGCTTTCCCTTTAAATTATTTGGACTAGGTTCCTATGTTAAGCAATACCGGCAGGTCATCTCTGAAGCGACATGCGTTCACGATGGACTAGGGATTTTTTACTTCGAAGAAACTGACGGCTGAGGCTGCCTTTTGGTTCCCCTGCGGATCCGGAACTCAACCGGAAGCGTTGCAACAGCGGCACCCAAGACGATTCCGCCAAAGAGATACACCATTTGACGCGCACCCGAACTAATAGCCAAATCACTAGACGGGGAGTCGGCCGATAGCAAGACGGTTGCAGCCAACCAGCAGGTGAAGAAGAGCCAACCGCCCCAACGGGTTCCCACCGCGATAGTGGCAAGTCGAGTCACTAAAAGAACTCCAGCGAGTAGCAACATTGTCCCCCAAGGAACAACGACCACAAAATCACCGATTGCAAGAATCAACCGATGAGCCTGAATAAACGCGCCGGTAACCCCGATGGCAAATCCCATAAAAACAAAGCCCATCAATGACAGGGTCCGCTGAATCGGTTCAGACAAGGGTGAGGCCTTCAAATAGGTCGCTTTCCTGTCCCTTCGAGGGCAACCCACCTCGAACGAGTCGGTAGTGTTCCTCGGTGAAAATCTCCAGCCCCAAATTATTAGAAAGCGCAAAGAAGCCACTATCCGCTGTGACCTGTGTTTTGTGGGCGGTGAGAGCGTCAAATTTCGCTTGGGTGAAAGCCGATCCGTCAATCACGGTCGTGATCACCGAGTCGTCTACCGCAAATGGGATTTCATCAGGATCCATCGTGGCGAATTCACTCTCATCACCCATCTCCTTTAACTTTGCAATCCCAGCAACGATTCGACTCTTGGGAAAAGCGGTCCAATAGATTTTGGCAACCGACCAGACGTCGCCCAATTCAGGTTTGAAACTTTGGCTTTCCGCTAACGCAACTGCATACGTCGTCACTCGATGAGCCTGAATGTGGTCGGGGTGACCGTAGCCACCGAAGTCGTCGTAGGTCACGACTACTTGTGGTCGCACCTCGCGAATGATTTTAACAAGGTCCGTCGCTGCCTCCAACAAATCCGCGTTCCAGAAGCAATCTTCGCGCTTATTGCTCTCAACACCCATCATTCCCGAATCACGGTACTTTCCCGGGCCGCCAAGGAACCGGAAATCCGTAACCCCCAAGAGGGCCATCGCATCGCTCAACTCACTAATGCGGTGTTCACCCAGGGAATCATTCTGATCCGCAGCGAGATGCGCCAACTCGGGAACGAGAACTTCACCTTCCTCACCCAAAGTGCAGGTCACCAGGGTTACCGAAGCTCCCTCGGAGACGTACTTGGCCATGGTTGCCCCGGTACCAATTGTTTCGTCGTCGGGGTGGGCATGAACAATCAAGAGTCGGGCTGTAGAAGTCATTGGCTAAGGCTAGCGGTCACTTCCAATACGGCATGATTCGCACATGAGTGAATCCTTTCCCCGACAAAAGGCCGCGACCCGCAGTTTTCGACTGGGTGCCCCTCGAAACTTTTCCATACGGCCCGGTGGCGACCAAGTTGTTTTTCTGCGTACGGCGTCAGGCAGGATCGCAACTACGGATATTTGGCTCGCCGAGAAATCAGACTCTGGGTGGAGCGAGCGCCGACTGCTGGAATCAGCGTCACTAGCAACAAGTGGCCAAATCCCAGCCGAAGAAGTTGCGCGCCGAGAACGCATGCGGGAGGTCACCGAAGGGGTAACCGGCTATTCAACCGATAAAGATTTCACAAAGATTACCTTTGCCCTGGACGGTGAACTCTTCCTGCAAAACCTGCCCCCACAATTCGATTCAACCATTGAAAGTCCAACAGCCCTTCATGCTGGTGGTGGCTGCATTGACCCACGACTGAGTCCCGACGGCAGTCATATTGCATTCGTTCAAGCAGGATCGCTTCTCGCAGTGAATTCGCATACGCAAAAAGTTACACGACTGTGTGGGCCAGGAGAAAATGAAGAAAACGTGTCGTGGGGTCTCGCTGACTTTGCTGCCGCTGAGGAACTCGATCGGATGCGCGGTTACTGGTGGAATCAAGATTCACAGAGTCTCCTCGTTGAACGCGTTGATGAGTCCCCCGTGGAAATCGCTTGGATCGCAGATCCCGCCAACCCGCGCAAACCCGCACGTGCACACCGCTACCCATTCGCAGGAACCGCGAATGCCGAAGTCTCACTGCATTTGGCGGGCCTCGAAGGCAGCGTCCAAGAGATCCCATGGAATAAAGAGACTCACCCGTATTTAGTGACGGTAAGCACAACCGGGAAATCAACAACTTTCAGTGTTCTCTCTCGCAATCAACAAAACTTGGAAATCTTTCAATTAGATGGCGCAACTCCAATTTCGATTCAAACGAGAATTGAAAAACCCTGGCACACGGTTGCACTTGGGGTTCCAACCCTCAATGACACCGGTCAACTCATTGAGATCCGCCCCCTTAATGGCTCTTTCAGGCTCTGTGTTGACGGGCAACCTGTGACAAGTGTCGGTACCGAGGTAAGTGCTCTCGTCTCAACTGGCCCGGATCTCGTGTACACCGCCAGTACCGAGCCAACGAATCAACTTCTGGTTTCCCAGAGCCGTGGGATTATTTCACCGATGACGGGAGTGCATGCGGCTGTTCTTGAGGGTGAACTCATGGTGTTGGTGAGCAGTCACATTGATTCAACCGAAGCAACCTTCACATTGGTTAATCCGCGTGATCCTGAAACGGCAATTCACCGCTTTGCCAACAATCGAGAAACGCCCTGCCTCACTCCGGAGGTCACGCTTCACGTCACCGGAGAAAACGAATTGCATTCCGCCGTTTTATGGCCGGAAAACCATGTCGCGGGAAACAAACTTCCTGTAATTCTTGCTCCCTACGGTGGCCCACGACACCAGCGCGTCCTTCAAGCCGGCCTTTCCTACTGCTCGGATCAGTGGCTCGCGAATCAAGGATTCGCGGTGGTGATCACCGACAACCGCGGCACGCCATCCCATGGAACAGGGTTCGATTACGCAATTCACGAGGACCTTGCATCCGTCGTGATTGAAGACCAGGTGCAGGCTCTCACCGACCTCGCAGAGAAGCTTCCTGACCTTGACCTCAATCGAGTCGGGATTCACGGATGGTCATTTGGCGGATACCTCGCAGCCCTCGCCGTCTTGGAACGGCCCGACGTTTTCCACGTCGCAGTCTCCGGCGCACCCGTCACCGATTGGACGTTGTACGACACCGCCTACACAGAGCGCTACCTAGGGACACCGCAGGAAAACCCAGAAAAGTACGAACGGATTTCGCTAATTCCAAAAGCCCACAAACTAGGTCGTCCACTACTAATTATTCATGGTTTGGCGGACGACAACGTTCTGGTCGCGAACACAATGCGATTTTCGAGTGCGCTACTGGCAGCCGGAAAGGCCCACTCGGTCTTGCCACTGTCCGGCGTTACCCATATGACACCTCAGGAAATCGTCGCTGAGAACCTCATGTTGGCAGAACTTGAATTCTTCCAAGCTCACTTGAACTAACCACTTGCAGACGTTAAAAGGGTTCTTCACCCTCGGCATAGTCGATTCCCTTAGGCCGTGAAGCGCGTCCACCCTGCAAGCTTTGCAAGACTTCACTTGGTGGTGGAACAACGCGGTCAGGTTGTTCAACAAAACCAGAGTCGGGTCCCGTAATCAAGTCGCTCCCGAGTGACTCGGTGATCGGATAGTGACACGCGACGGCGTGACCCGGAACAAGTTCAAGGAGTTCTGGCATCTCCGTACGGCACTTATCCGTTGCCTTCCAACAGCGGGTGCTGAACACACAACCTGAAGGAAGGTTTATGGATGAAGGGAGGTCTCCTCGAAGCACAATTCGTTCGCGCTTAGCTTCAAGCTTGGGGTCCGGTACGGGAACAGCGGAAAGTAATGCATGGGTGTACGGGTGGTAAGGATGCGAGTACAAATCATCACGTGCGGCTTGTTCAACGATGTACCCTAAATACATAACGGCCACTCGGTTTGAAATCTGACGAACAACAGAAAGGTCATGCGCCACAAAAAGATACGCTATCCCGAATTCATCCTGCAAGTCTTGAAGCAGGTTAATCACCTGCGCTTGAATCGATACGTCAAGAGCCGATACCGGCTCGTCACACACAATGAACTTGGGCTTGAGAGTTACCGCACGTGCGATTCCAATGCGTTGGCGCTGACCACCCGAAAATTCATTGGGATAGCGATTGTAATGCTCCGGATTGAGCCCAACCCGCTCCATTGTTTCTCGAACTGCGTTTTTCACTCCACCTTCGGGCTTAATACCTTGGACAGCATATGGAGCGCTAATAATGCTGCCAACCGTGTGGCGTGGGTTAAGGGAAGAGAAAGGGTCTTGGAAAATCATTTGCATGCGACTACGAAGAGGCACCAAATCGTGACGACTCATTTTGGTAATGTCATGGCCCTCGAAATGAACGCTTCCAGCAGTTGGTTCAAGTAGTCGCAGAATTGCCCGACCTGCTGTTGACTTACCGCAGCCAGATTCACCAACCAGTCCGAGTGTCTCCCCTTCATTGAGGGTTAAGTTGATTCCATTAACAGCGTTAACCGAGCCAACTTCCTTTTTAAACAAGATTCCCTTCGTGATCGGGAAACTCTTTTTCAGATTTTCAACTCTAAGAATCTCTCGATCACTCACCGGTGAACACCTCCGCTAAACGCTTGGTGGCGAATGCCGTTCGTTCTTCCTCATTCAGGTGACAGCGGACCATGTGACCCTCACCTACGTCGCGCAGATCGGGGCGCTCACCCTTGCAACGCGACTCACTATCAGCATTCATCGCGGCGCAACGTGGGTGAAAAACGCAACCCGAGGGCGGGTTTATCAAGGATGGCGGCTGACCGCCAATGGAGAGCAAGCGGCTCCCGGCTGAGTCAAGACGCGGGACCGAAGACAGCAAACCGACGGTGTACGGCATTTGAGGTCGATAGAACAACTCGTGCAGGCCGGCACGCTCAACAATTCGACCGCCGTACATCACAACAATTTCGTCAGCCATGTCGGCAACAATTCCCAAATCATGGGTGATCAAGATAATCGCAGTGTTGAACTCCGCTTGGAGCTCAGAAAGTAATTCAAGAATCTGTGCTTGCACGGTAACGTCAAGGGCAGTCGTTGGTTCGTCAGCTATCAGTAGTTCAGGGCCGTTAATCAACGCCATGGCGATCATGACTCGCTGGCGCATCCCACCGGAAAGTTGGTGGGGGTAGTCGTCAATTCGTTGTTCCGCATTGGGAATTCCAACTTTGTTCAGCATACGCAGTGCTTCAGCGCGAGCTTCCTTTTTGGAAACCTTACGGTGGGCGGTCACAGCCTCTCCCAGTTGATTACCAATTCGGTAGAACGGGTGCAGGGATGCAAATGGATCCTGAAAAATCATGGCCATTGAGTTACCGCGCATTGACCTAAGCGTTGAATCCGATGCTGCAATCAAATCTGTCCCATCCAAATTAACTTCACCCGCGATCTTGACTCCTCGACCGGTGTGTAGTCCCATGATCGCCTGCGCAGTTACACTCTTTCCCGAGCCAGACTCGCCCACGATTGCGAGAGTTTTGCCTTTTTCAAGATCAAAAGTGACTCCGTCAACCGCCTGAACGAGTCCGTCTTCGGTTTGAAATGAGACCTGAAGGTCTTTAACGGAAAGGAATGTCATGAAAGCCTCACTCTCGGGTCAATCACGGCGTACAGGAGATCGACCACAATATTCGCCACCACAATAAAGGTCCCAGCGATTAGCACGGTCGCGGTGATGACGGCAAGATCGGCATCAACGACCGCCTCGACTGCTAGTCGACCAACACCTGGCAGACTGAAAATACTTTCGGTAATGATCGCCCCACCCAGCAAGCCGGCAAGGTCAAGTCCAGCCGCGGTCACAATGGGTGTCAACCCGGCTCGCAACGCGTGCTTGCGGATCACGGTTCCTTCTTTGAGACCTTTTGCGCGAGCCGTGCGGATGTAATCTTCGCTGTATGTTTCCAACAACTGGTTACGGGTAAGACGAATATAGAAAGCCATGTATACCAATGCCAACGTGATCCACGGTAGGACCATAGTTTGCAAGAACTGCACCGGGTCTTCAAACGGTGACACGTAACTTGGGTAGGGCAGCCACTGCCAGCGGATGACAACGAAGAAAAGAAGTAAAAGGCCAATAAAGAAAGATGGGAATGAGTAGCCGATAAGCGCGGCGCCCAGAACTGAACGTTCTTGCCAGCGGCCACGGCGGCGCGACGCGTAGATTCCGAGCAGCACTCCGGGAATTAACCACAAAAGAAATGCGCCAAATGAGAGCCACAGGGTGACGGGAAGAGCGTTGAGGATCAGAGGAGTTACTTCTTCACCCTTGCGGAACGAGTAACCAAGACATGGTGCGCTGCATTCAAAGGTGGCAGTGCCGGAACCATAAGTTCGCCCCAGGAAAATTGCTCTGACAAATTCCCAGTACTGAATATAAAGGGGTTGGTCAAGTCCGAGGCGAATGCGGTTGGCCTCGATCACTTGAGGGTTACACGACTTGCCACACGTCAACGCTGCTGGGTCCGCTGGCAGCGCATTGAACACCAAAAAGACGACCATGCTGAGCAAAATTAAAATCAGCACGCCGGTCATTATTCGGCGAATCACATACGCGGTCATGTATTTCCTTTAGCTCCAAGTGGGTCGAACAGGCAGAGGTGGACCCCGCTTTCGCGGGGCCCACCTTATTTCCTGTTACTGCATTACGTAAAGGTCACCAAACGGCAGCGAGCCATAGGCATCCCAAAGGAAGGCGTTGCCAACTTTGGAACCCCAGAGGTACTGAACCTTTCCGAAGCGAGTCGGAACTGCCCAGCCTTGCTCCATGGCGTACTTATTGAGTTCCTTCCATTGATCAGCCTGCGCTGTGCGATCAACGGTGCCGAGTGCAGTTTGCACGCGTGCTTCGAACTCAGCATCGTCAACCTGTGACATGTTGAATCCACCATTAGCACCGAAAAGTTCGGGAATAACAGTGGAAGCGTTCTGCCAATCTGGACCCCAACCGGCAGAGTTCAATTCATTCTGCTGTTCACGGTCCAGGACGACGCCGTAATACTGTCCTGACTCAATTGGGTTGAGCCTTAGCTCAATTCCCGCAGCGGCAAGGGAAGCCTGAACTGAAGCCCCTGCCTTGTCGTTGGTAGGTGTTTGCGGGTAATCGAAGGTGATTACTGGCATTGGTTCACCAGAATCCGCGATCAATTGCTTGGCCAACTCGACGTTACCGGCATCGGGTACTTCGCCGCCGAACATATCGGTCCACATGCCACTCTCGGCGTAGTCCGTTGCCAGGTTTGGCTTGATCACGCCATCGCCAATGGTTCCAGCGAAGTCGCCACCGGCGATTGTCAGAAGTTCTCCGCGGTTAAGCGCAACCAGAATTGCCTGACGGTGCAATTTGTTTGGCACCTTGGTGGTGTTGATCGTGTAGTAACGGACGTAGGGATCAAAACCGTCAACTGAGCGATCAGTAAAGCGAGGATCGCCGCCGGCGAAAACTACTGCCAGTGACTCTGGTGTTAGACCTGCCATGGTGACTGCAGTTTGGTCGTCGCCAGCATCAGCGATGAGACGCTGGTCAATAGCTGAAGGATCCAGTGAGAACTGGACAACAACCGAGTCGGGGTAAGCCGGACGGTAGTCATCTGATTCCGGGTTCCAAGCCTCGTTACGCACGAGAACCATGCGTTGGCCCTTGGTGTACTCGGAGATCTTGTATGGACCCGTTGAAACAGGGGCATTGTCATAGCCCTCGCCGGTGTCTGCAGCTGCAGGAACTGGTGAGAAAGCGGTCAAGGTCACCGTGTAGTTGAAGTCACCGGCTGGACGCTTGAGGTTAAAGGTGATGGTCATATTGTCATCGGAGCAGGTGATTGCCTGATCAAATGCGGCAAGGTCATTACCTTCCGTTAGATATGGTCCTTTGTAAACCGAGGAGCCGTCTTCGGCTGATGGAATATCAAGGAGTGAGATCGCATAAGTTGGCCCGTCAGTGATGACGTCCTGTGCGAAGGTACGCGAGACGCCGTATTTGACGTCGGCGCAGCCAACTGCTGATCCGTCTTCGAAGGTGACGCCGTCACGGATTGTGAATTCCCACGACGTTGCATCGGCATTTGGGGTTCCGAGATCTGTTGCCATATCGGGAACGATTGTTACGCCCTCTGCCCCTTCAGCAAACTTGTATGACGTGAGTGTGCGCTGCATGTAGCCGTTCATGAACGCAAGGTCCACGCCGGTGTAGTTGCGCTGCGGATCAAGATGCAAGATCTGATCGCTTTGTAACAGGATGTTAATGGTGCCGCCGGTCATTCCACCGTCTTCGCCTGCTGCGACGTCGGTCTCTGAACTCGTTGCCCCGTCTGTTGCTGCACTGTCCCCGCTATCGCTGCTGCACCCTGCAAGCACAAGTGCTCCAGATGCCGCAATGGCAACGAGGCCAAGCCCACTTTTGGACTTCCTTCTCATTATTCCTCCATTTCACTACCGACAACTCCAAGCTGCCGACAAACGGTTGCTCCCGGATGGGGCCACCGAATACCGTTGTTTTACTAGTTGTTTCTGCTGCCCCTTGGATCAAGTGCGTCACGTATGGCGTCACCAAAAACGTTAAACGCGTATACCACCAGGAATAGTGCCGTTCCTGGGATAAACAAGTAAGAAGGAATGATCACGAAGTAACGTACCGAGTCCGACAGCATTTTTCCCCACGAGGGTGTTGGTTCGATAATGCCAACTCCAAGGTAGGACAACACCGCTTCAGCTGCAATCAAAGTCGGCAGCGAGATGGTGGCGTAAACAATAATTGGCGCCCACAGGTTTGGCAGAATTTCTTTGAACAAAACTCGTCGAGTAGGTGCGCCGGTGGCAACTGCCGCCTCAACAAATTCGCGCTCACGCAGACTCAATACCTGACCGCGAATTAGTCGAGCTAGATAGGGCCATCCGAAAAATACGAAGACAATGATCAAATAAAGGAAACGAGCCCATTCCGGGCTGACCCCGATTGACTCGAGTCGCTGAGTCAGCACTGGGCTCAATGCAATAAGCATAAGCAGGAATGGGAAAGCAAGAATCAAATCTGTGAGACGACCAATAAGGGTGTCCAACCACCCACCTTTGTAAGCAGCGACAATTCCAACCGTTGTTCCAATGAGAACGATGAACACAACACTCGTTGTGGCAATGAAGAGTGATACTCGAGCGCCGTAGAGCAAGCGGGCGAAAATATCGCGACCTGTTAATGGTTCAACACCGAGTGGATGCTCCCACGAAATACCACCCCAAGGCCCGCGAGGAATTGACCCAAGGGCTGGATCAAGAGTTTCTTGGTTAAAAGTAAACGGGTCCAAGCCCATCGCCCCAACAATCCATGGGGTGAAAATCGCGATAAAGGCAACGAAGCCCAAAAAGATCATTGCAACGACCGCGGCCTTATCGCGCTTAAGCCGTCGCCACGCTAGTGCCTTGAGCGAGAGACCCGCGACGGAATTCTCGCTCGCAATATCGTCTCCGGCGACCTGAGCCGCGGTTGGATCCAGATTTAACGACAAAGGGCACCTCACCGATAAAACAAAAGGATTGAAGTTACCCGTGAGTAACTTACCTACGGCAAGGCAGGCTACACCCTAAACGCGATGGACCCGTAACGTAAGTCCGACCGTTACCCTATTGTGAGGTTTGCCCGTTATTT
>Ga0209491_10005737_pt1 | contig 17894 bp, 13 predicted proteins | sample BON02_FD_187213 | JGI IMG/M metagenome (GOLD analysis project Ga0209491, IMG submission 187213) | Freshwater microbial communities from Lake Bonney liftoff mats and glacier meltwater in Antarctica - BON-02 (SPAdes) (version 2) | ecosystem: Environmental > Aquatic > Freshwater > Ice > Glacier...
CACGATGCCAAATATGACATCTTACATTTCTTCGTCCTCGACACATTTGGAAGAAACGCGATCGAATGTTGCAGAGAATTCCGCGGACTTTCTCGCTAAACTGCAGAATATTGAAGAGAGTATGCTACAGCATCTGACACCCCCTCTCAATTCGTCTGTCTCGAAAGCATCGTTTGCTTCAAAGAGACGAACACAGCCGTTATTCTGACGTCGTGATCGAATGCCACTCGCGCACGCGTCACGTCGAAAAACGCGTCAAATGTACAAAAGAACGTCAAATGTGCAATAAGATGATCTTCAGCAATGCCGGTGATCGACATCAAATTTGCAAAGAAGACAGAACGTCGGACTTTATGTGAATAGCCGTACACATAAGACCCGCACAACGAATACTGCTGGCATAATGGAAGCTTCTCAAAATCGACACGATGCGCGTGTGAGTGAAACATGTTTTTTGTTGTTTATGAATTCAAAAAAAATGGTTCTCGAAAACAGGCGTTTACAGTGTGAAACTGTGTGAACACATCTTTCTGAAACATGTGACATTTCTTTGTGCGTGGCCATTGAAGTTCTCAGTACAGTGTGAAACTGTGTGAACACATCTTTCTGAAACATGTGACATTTCTTTGTGCGTGGCCATTGAAGTTCTCAGTGCATTCGGTGACAATTCCACATTGTAATTTCGTAGTTCGAAAGAATCGGGTCACACTTGTGTGGAGTTGGAAAACGAAATGTGTGGAAGAAGATAGAGTGTGTCTATGTGATTCATTCGTGTTATTTTTTGCAGAAGCTCGATCGTCGCTTCGTTCCATTCCAAAGACATACGTTCACTGTCTTCCACGCCCTGTTGTGAATGGAAATCAAACAATGTTGGGATTTCTAGCATTGTGCCATCTTGAAGACGAGTTTCAGCAAGCGGATACGCGAAAACATTGCACAATATTTCGGCAAGATTTTGATGATTGCGCAGGGTGGTAACCGAAGCATGTGGGGCAGAGGACGTCGTAGAAAATGGCAATGGGTTCTTTTTCGTGGCGTTGGCGACGGCGTTCTGCAGCACTCCGCGTGCGTGTTTCGTGTTTCTACTCTCGTGCGGCATGTCGTCTCTGGATGCGTCCACTTCATAACCGGAGTCCGTGTTGTCAACGTTGCAGATGTCGCTGTTCTCTTGAGACAGCAGAGTTGTTATCGAGGACAATTCGACCGCGTGTGGGAAATTGTTGATTAGCGAGTTCCGAACGTTGTCCTTAGTGCGAGCGTCGCGTACAAACGCCGGGATGGAACGTGGATAAATTAGACGAGGTGTGTTGGGACCGTGATGCACGCCGTAAAAAAATGAACAGCCCTGTTCATCCGTAGATAATAACAATTCTTGTACATGCACGGGAATATGAAGACCTTGTACTTGCAAGTCATATAGAAGGTCGTTCATTGTCATGTGAACAATGTTTTGCTGCTCAGCGCGGATTTTCTGCAGATTTAAGCGGCTGAGCTCGGTAACATTAAGAGTGGGACAAAGGTGGACCTGTTGGTCGCCTTTGTTTTGAATGTACCCGACGGTATCATGATGATTCGCGAAAGATAAATTACTGGCTTTCTCTGGCAGCAAAATAAGAATTCCCTGCTTGTCCCCGAGAAAAACAGGGATCGGGCCCTTACGATGCGTAACGTCAATACAATCCTTGTAGTGACGGACCACTGCAACGGTATTGTGGGTAAGCGTGTCCACTCGCAGATGGCATTCAATGTGGTCAAGACTGATTCCACAACACTCAATGGCGAGATTGGATTCGGTCTGTTTCGGATGAGCAAACATGTCGGTCTTCTGCGGCACGTTGATTCCCAGATGCTCCGCGACACGTAATAGGAGCCGGAGTCGGTTTCGACGAGCAATGTTTTCTAAAAACCACATTTCTTTACTGCTGCAGAAATCGTACACATTTGTACTGCTACCCAAGTCCGCTTTCATGGATCGGACAATATCGCTCGCAATTTGGTCAAAGTCTGACAGGCATACCAAGAAAATATTATTACCGTCACCGGCACGCTGTGAATAAATACCTATTGAACCGTGTAAGATAGGCTCCCATACACACGCATCACGATAACTGTGGTCGGAAGCGGTTTCGTGTTTATTAGTATTATTGTCCGTGCGCGAGATGCACGTAAACGCGTCGTAAAACACAACGTCACCACGTTTTCCGTCGTGTAATATGCAATCCTTTGTCCCCGTCCCACCCTTAAATTCACACGCCTGGCCCCACCACCAGAAATCGAGTGCCTCGTCCGTGGGCATGATTTGTTCCAAGAGCATTCCCGCTTTGTTTTTCCGTGCGATTTCCATGTTGGTCATGAAAGCATGCAACTTTGCTGTATACTCGTCACTCTGCTGCATAATGGAGATTGCGTGCAAATTATCAATGTTGCACTTCACCACGGAAATGCCTTTGAAAACCTGCTCAGTGAGCAGATCTGTGGTGTTGAGCAAGCTTGTGCCTTTGATCTCACACATGAGACCCGACAAACCGTTGTCCTTTTTCTGAAGATTGGCGCACGAATAAATTACATTCGCTTGGTCGGGAGCGTCGCTGGCCAAGGATTGATACCGCTGTTGCGTCTTGACCAGTGTCTCGACCGTGTCTGTGCTGCGCAACGCCAGGCATGGCATGACCAGACTCGCGAAAGCCATCCCCACCAGCCCACCATTCAACGACACGCCTTTATATAAGTAAATAGCGTGTGTGTTTTCATTTATATGGAGTTTGAAAGTAGATTTCATGTTTGAGCGAGAGTGTATATCGAGTGTATTTGTGATGAATCGGATGGATGTTCAATGGATACCATGTTCCAAATTTCACGTACGTAAATACAATGGGATTCACACATATATGTTGCACCTCAAGAGCATTGGAGTCATGATCACAAAAGGTCACTGTATCGGCCAATGACCAAGATATTCCTTCTACTGACAAATAAGCGCGTACAGTAACAGCCGAAGAGGGAGGCCACCAACTTATCAAAATCCTACTCACACCCGCATTGAACAACAATCCCAGCGCGCACTGATCAGTGCCTAATAAATTTCGTCTTACCCGCGATTGAAATAAGTCGGCGCACACGTTTGGGAGCGTGTCCTTTTGCTCATAACCATATTCCTTGGTGTGTGGCGTAAGAATCATGTTTCCGTTATTGGTGATGCTCGAATGTCGCATGATGCCTTTCGATTGTAAATTTCCATGCACCCTCAGTACGGCCCAGTCAGGTTCGGGCACGACCACAGTACTCAGCTGTGAGGGGATTGGATTTGACCACCACGGGCTTGAGTGATCCACATTAACCCTGAAACCGGTGTAGCAGTCCGTACATTCCTCTGAATTGACATTCATGATCTTGCCACTCGGACAACCGCCACACAATGTGTTATTTGGCGCATATTCCTGCGAAAAGTCCCATATGGCTTGGCGCTGATTGTTGATTTGCAAGACGACCGAATGCAACGAAATGTGGTTACCGTGCAGATGGAAAAGGTTTGTCGCATCACATTGCCACCGTTGTCGCGCAACCGGAACGAGTGGCAATGATGCTCCAATTTGCAGGCTCAGAGCACATTCCGAATCATTCTTGACAATCGTGATTCGAAGTTCTTGCAGTTGTTGTGATTTGAGCGCCGTATGCGAGTACTCTTGGACTTTATTGTAGTCGGATCGGGTATGGGGCCCCGATAATCGACGATGGGTATGTGTTCGTGTGTGTGTGCGATTTACATTAAGGACGACGCCCGCAATCGCGAAACGCAGAGCTGCTAGATCCAAATTCTGCATGCTGATTTGCAGAAAGATGTCTGTGCGCGCGTCGATGTTATGCAGCATAGTGTCGTGCTGAAAGAAGGTCGATGTGTGTGTAGTATGAAACAGGCTGTTATCGCAATCCTTCGTGAATAATTGCGGTGCTGTCGAGAGGAAAAGACCGCGACGATGATGAAAGGTCGTCCATTCCGCCCGGCTGTTCTGAAAATCCACATTACACCTTTGCAGTCGCGAGTCTTGTGCCACGCACACGGACAAGTATGAGACAACAACAGAAAGAAGAATCGTTGTTCTCGATGCGCAAGAGACTTGTTGCATTGCTTCAGACATATTGAAAACACATGAACGATCATAATATGTAATGCTTTGTTTATATATCGCGGCCAGAAGACCAGTCTTATTTTCGACGGGATGGTGTTCTAAATTCCTACACAAAACGCGCCTTGGAGCCGGAATTCATCGTTGTGGATCCGACGTCGTCGAGAAGGCTATAAAACATGCTATGCTGGAATTTGTCACGGGGATCGCGTTTCGGTATCGTGTGCAGGTTCGGCGAACATTTGGCCATCAGCACATTTTCGCAATAGATGGTGTACATTCGCTGCAACATCGGCAAGATAAACGAAGGCGTGACAATGTATAATAAGACAATGCAGAACATGACGGGAACTCCGCCATTGTAAATAATCTGCAGTAACTGCGCACAGTCATAAAATCCACACAACTTCATTTTCGACATACTTTCGTTAATGCCATAGAGACTCGGCCAGATAATACTGTTGCCCACTACCATCGCGCAGACATCAGTGTGATATGCCATTTTGTGGAAAAAATGGTCATCTTGACAGTGTTCCAGTAACCACTCCTCGCTCTTGGTACGTTCGATGAAGGAGATGTACGCCACGTGAAAATCGTAGATGCGTCCCACAATGAGGATTGAAATCCACGAGACAGTGATGATGGAACATGCATTCTTCGATATTGCAATCAACTCGTGCTTCATGGACATGTTCCCTGCAGGGTACGCAAAAATCATTGTCCTCGTATATATATATATAGACGTGTATGCAGGCGTGTACAAACGCGTTGGTTTTCCGGACAAGATCCACACATACCATAACGTATGAGAATGTGTAATATGTCCTTGAAATAACGCTATTTCAAAATTACAGTGTTTCCGGAAATGCTTTGAATAGCCCCGGACAAGATCCACACATACCATATCGTAAGAGAATGTGTAATATGCCCGTGAAATAACGCTATTTCAAAATTACAGCGTTTCCGGAAATGCTTTTAATAGCCCCGCATCACAAAATGTGTTTAAATAAATTGAAAATGCAACCAAAACGTAGCGACAATACTATAGCTGAAAGAAAAATGATTTCCACCCGAGCGTCTGACACTCCTGCGCCGAAACGTCAGCGCTCTGTTACGACTGACAAGGAGATCAAGGAACATTTCTGTGTACTCAGTCGAGCAAAAATCGTTGTGCCCTCCAAAGATGCGTTGACTATCGCGACGTTGCCTGCTGATATGACGCTCACACCACTACTGCCGCGAATTTCCATGTTGACGGCCTCTGTAGAACTTGCGCCGCAAATCGACTCTCTAGTAGAAATGCATCCACATCAGCGGCACAAGATTTTGCAGGTATATAGCGACATTTCAAACGCACAAAATCTGATTTTTACTGAACTTGGTCTTGCCACGAACGATGCATGCGATATGGCCATCGCAGCGGAATGGATTCTCAAGATGGCGTTGGAATACCGCATGATGACCGAAACTGTGCACTCTGGTCTTTATTTGTATTTCACCTATATGGCGCACGTGCAGCGACATTACGGAAGCAGCGAGACAGATGACGATTGCGGTTCGTTCGAACTGTACAGAAATCGTTTGGTGATGACAATGAAGAACGACGATCGAAGCCGGGTATGGTATGCAATTTCCAGCACCTTCTGCCGGAAATTGGCCCGCAATGAGAACAAGCTTTTGATCGCCGCCACTTGCTTGTGCATGGCGGCAAAGATGGAAGAAAGTCATTTCGACATGATGATCAAACCTAGTCAGATTATTCGCGACATGAAACTGATTGAACATCCGATCGGTCAACACACGGAATTCGATTTTATTACGGTGGAGAGAGACATTCTTGAACAACTCAAGTGGCGCCTATTCCGCGTGCACACACCCATTCCATTTCTCAAAATGCTCTTTGTGTGTTACGACACTTCGAAAAAGAGTCAGTTCGAAGCCAGCAAGTTGGTTATGTTGTGTCTGTCGAGTCACAAATATGTCTCGATGTGCCCGTCTAAACTTGCAGCGCTCTGCCTCGTCACAGCGCTGCATACAAACGAGGGTCTATATGCTTCAGCAAAAGCAATTGTTGGGATTTCTCATTTGACCAATTTTAGCGTTGAAGATCTTTTGCAACACAGCGGAGCGATTCAATTTTTGCATGAGTCGACGAACATGCAAAACAACATCTACAGCAAGGTTCCAGCCCTTGCTGTGGCCGCTACCGCTGCCACCAACCTCACGAGCTGTCCTTTATTTGCGTCACTCTTGGGCTGTTCAAGGGAAGCGCCGGTGGTGTTGTTTTAAAACTTGGCCACAGCGCCATTGACAAGGTCAAGACGCTTCGAAGGCATACACGATGAGATTGACGTGCCAATGTGTCGCATCTTGTCTTTTATGGACGATCGCTTGAGAAGACCGAATCCTTTTTTTTGAGGGGCGATTAAAAATGTTTTGCGAGATGGGTTGCCGGGTACATGTTTGAATGCAGTTGTCACGCTTGTTCTGTTGCGATTTTGCTGGAAACGTGAAAAATTTCTATCGATCGTGCTCGATGAAGCAGTCGTGCTTTGTACGAACAAGGTGTTGGCAATTGAGGTCATATCCAACACGATGCGCTGACGGCGCATGCCATCAACTTCGAAATCCGCCAGTTCGATCTCGTGAATCCACATGAGATCGTCGTTAATAAGCACATTAAACGGTCCGTTGTCCACCGTGAGCGCGGAAAAAATATTGAGTGTGACTGCAGTGTCGCCGTTCTGCGGATGTGCACATGCGTCTGTGAGCGCGATACCTGCATACACCAGGTCGGGTGGGACAATGGGTGCGCTCTTTGCGTTTTTGACCGTGTGCACTTTCGGCGGATTTTCTCGCATAATGTGACGGATCGCAAAGTCGAGTTCTGCCTCCACGTTATACACTCGTGTAGCAAGATCTTCGCCCACATCTGCCATCGGAACACAAATGCCAAACACCATGCTGTTGGTGTGAAGCGGCTGCAGTTGATCCGTGGCCGTGAATTCATACAGATTGTCACACCCAGCGACTAATTTCCAAGTGCCCCCGTGCGCAGTATCCACGGTGGTAAATACAGTGGCATCGGTCTCGATATATAGGGCGTTACGGCGATGGAAAAACAAAGTCGGACCGCCCGGGGTTTGTGAGACCGTCATCAACCGATCTTGCATCTTGGCAAACGAATTATTGATGCTTTGGGTGAGGGAGTGCAGTGAAATCTGATAAGTCGCCAAAATGTACTCGAGGTCGTTACGTGCATCACAAACGTCGCGATAATAGCGAGAAATGTTCATATCAAGACGAGACTGTATGCCGTCGAAGGGCAGTTTCGTAAAATCAACAACAGGAGATAGAGTCACTGGCATCTCGACGAAGGGATCGAACGAAAAAACAGCCCCATACGCTTGAATTTGCCGTTGCGGCACCGCAACACAAAGTTGATGTCGGCTAATATCGTGTTGTCCATTTTTGAGGTCATTGTCGTTGAGCGAAAACATGCTGATAGTCATGAGATCAGTTTTACAGGTGATGTTGATGGATGGACCGGCTCCCGCCAGGTTGGAATTTGTTGCCGTCCCGATACTCGCGATACCCGACATTGTGATAACGGAAAGTTGACGAAGTTGATGTATTCTGTTGTACGTGTTTATATACATTGCCCTCGTGTGTTGATCTTTATACGCTGACAATCTATGTTCTCGCAGTGAGCAATCCGCCGCGCACAAGCATCTTTGTCGTCGGTTTGGCGGCATTTCAGGGGTCTTGCCGGATGCTCGTAGATTCCACACTACATCGCATCATTACAATGGCAAAAGGGACCGGTCTTGTCTCTTGCAACGTGTAACAAGATAAATTCTTGCTCATTTTTCACACGATTACACACAAACGGCCCGGACCACTTTCATTTCGGTCACGGACTCTCACCCTATAAAAGCACACTTCATTCAAAGCATGGATAGACATGATGAAACTATCAGACTGGCGAGAGCACGGATATTCATGGGTCTACATTATGGTGAATTTGGTGCTTTTCGTACTGGGATTTGTTTTTTACCAACAAGAACCAACGAAAGTCAACGTAGCTGATGTGGAACTTATGGATGCACCCTACCTTGCATTTTTACTGGAATTTTACACCACAGGTATAACATATGGGCCCAATGCCGCAGCCACTGCCGTGATTGCAACGTCTCTTGCACTCCCTCCCACTACCAAACTCTCACTGCAAACGCTTGGGGCATATTCTACGTCCAAGAAAAATCCCACCAAAATACCAAAGCAAATGTATGGTCTGGAATATGCACGAATCTCTCCAGCACAGCACTTTTTTGTGGACTCTGCCGCCATTCGCGCGCAAATGAGCAATGATCTCTACACTGCAGCTGGCACCGATCAGGTTCTCTTGGCGTCCCCTCTGTGGGCATACGAGCACAATCTGCAAATTCTTTCCGAAGCCTGCACGGATGTCGAACGTGCAAACGCCATAGCCGCCAATCGAATCGGCGTCAATCCGCTGCCGGTGCGTACGATTGCACCAGCGGTGCCAGCGGTGCCTGCGGTGCCTGCGGTGCCTGCGGTGCCTGCGGTGCCTGCGGTGCCTGCTCGCATTCTACAATGTTCGCGCATTCTACAATGTTCGCCAGCATATCCTACAAGAGTGGATTACAAACAGTGCTACAAAACATTGACATGGCACAAACGTATTTTCGGCTTTTACAGTATCACCAGCATGCTGCTGTGGATTGCATCTGTTGTATCGTATGGATTTTTCAGTGACCACATTGTGTATGTGCAACGTTTTTCACTACTTTATCACGTTGGCATGGTTGCAATTTTGTCTGTTGCCATCGATTATGGATTGCCCGCTTTGACTGAAACATGCCCCAACAAGCAAACAGGACTTTCGTCCCTTTACCAGATTTTCATCACCGTGTTTGCTGGGATTCTTCTGGTGGTCACAATGCAGATTGCCAACGAGGTGCACGTGATGTATCTACGAATGTCTCCCGCCGTGTCGAGTCCTGAGGACCCTTCGGATTCCGATTCGACAAAAGATGGACTGACGATCGAGCCGGGCTCGTACTCGTGTAATTATGCATAATGCCAAGAATAAAGTGTGTTTGTAGTTTCTTGACTACTGGTGCGTGTATTTGTGCCGTTTGATGCTCAAACTTGAGAGTCTGGATAGTCAGCGCTTGCATTTATGTACAGTGGCATATGTGTGACGTGTATAATTGTTCTTTACGGGGTCGTGTCTATATATAAATGAACACCACATAGTGTTTGTTGCCAGCAAAATGTCCTCATGGATTCGCGGAAACATGGGCAAACCTGAGAATGGATTGCCACCTGGCGAATTCAATAATAAGGGAGCGTTCAGTGACAGTGTCAACGCCAAGCGTATTCGTACCAATCTATGGCCGTCTGGCAAGTTCAACGACCAAGATGGTCCCTTGTCAGCTTTGCAAAACTCGGACAGCAGTATGCGATCCATGTCCAAAAATCTCAGCACCAATCAAACAGTCATGACGCTCTACATTAACATTCCGCGGTTGGTTGTGCCAATTAATATTCCACATTTTAGCGAAACTCGAAATGTTTCTGTTGCAAAGTGCATAGGAGCAGGTGATGTCGTGTTTCAATTACGCTACAACGATACCATGCTGCTGAACGGCGACGCTACGCAAATCACCAATCGTTACATGCCGGATCTTGTATATTGTGCGAATCTGGCAACCATCAACTATCTTCTCTTTGGAATCCAGACACTACTCGCCGAGTGCTACATTGTGATTTCTGACCCCACCTGCGATTCACAAGAGCAATTCGATGTCCAGTGGACAGACAAAAAAGTTGCGTGGCGTATTTCCAATGACGCGTTCGAACTGGCTCGTTTCCAGTGGTACAAGTTTTTGAACAACATTTCTGGCAACGATTTCTCGAACCTTCTTCGATATCATTTCTATGATGGGTACAAGATGCATATTCGTGCTAATGAATCGGATGAACGCAAAAAAACAGCATATTTACACTACGTTGATGCCTTTTTGTGGGACTTCATCAATACGTACGCAAAAATCGGCGGCATCTTCATAGGCAGCGACAATCAGGGTGGATCGCATTATGGCAATCCTAACCCATGCTCTTTCGCTCCTACCGATTTTGTTGGCGTGCTGCAAGTTGCTGGCAAAAACTTCAAAGTTCGCAACATGTGGTCGGCATGCCAAGGTGGCACGAGCAGCGGTGATATCCTGGGATTCAAGTTGAAGTTTTTCGCGAGTAGTTCTCCTACCGCACCTCCGTTGAAGTTCAGGCTGTCGTCCAATGAAGGCACTCAAAATGAACAACACGCTGCTGTGAGTCCGGCAATGCGAAACTTGGGTGGTTTCAGTTTATTGGTGCCAGCCAAAATGAAACGCGATCCATTCGACGGCGAGTCTGGGGCACGGCGAGCCTGTGGTGCAGAAGAACGGAACGATGGCTTTTTGCAATTTGGCATCGGGGACCAAGTGAGTCGGCCTTCAAATATTTTTAATAACGCGCTGATGAGTGCCTGTGACGCATGCGCTTCGGTGGTACCGGCACCAATCCAGATGTACATGCGTCTAGGATTCTGCACATTGCCAAAACAGCACATTTTGGACGTTCCTCGTATACTTCGTCGACCAACCAAGGAAGCATGTGAGCCAAATCCTGGCAAACCTTCTCCTCCGTCGGCTCCATCCGTTCTCCTTATGTCTCCTCTTCCTGTTCTTCCTGCTCCTTCTCCCCCTATTCTTAATGGTGGCAGTGGTGGTGGTGGCAGTGGTGGTGGTGGCAGTGGTGGTGGTGGCAGTGGTGGTGGTGGCAGTGGTGGTGGTGGTGGAGGAGAAAAAGATGCTCGTCCCGCTGCATCTCCTCCTTTGTCTCTTGAAAGTGGGGGTGATGGTAATGGTATTTTCAACCGTGGTGTGGACGATGATCAAAATGGCGAGCGTCAAACTCCCGATGCAGGAACGGGTGCCGAAGGTTTTAACAGGGGTGCACGATTTTCCGACAGTCGTCGTGAAAGTCCTCCTGCCCTTGATGTGCTTCCCCTTGATGTGCTTCCAGGAAATGCACTCGTAGGAGAAGAGGATCCAACGAAAAAACCACGCAAACGCAAACCAACATAGTCGGTCTTGTCTGCTTGGGTATACGTTTATTTAAATGCAAAAAAGGGAAGTTTGTGTAATGCAGGAAAGCACCAATCGGCACATGGCGCATAGAGTGCAGACTCACATACACATGATTTTCTTGCAAGAGCTGGACAGCATTGCACAAGATTTGGTGAAACACCGTGAAGATATGGCGGGCAGAACTACGCCTGTAAATGCCGCTTATCGCGAAACCATTCAAATTATTCAACGTCGTGTAGATCAATTGGCATATGTGTTTATTGTTGCGCCATTCTGTTACGACACCGAACAAATGTACGATAAGTTGAAATACACACTATGCAGAATTTTGCAGCTGCTCCAGACACAGCAACACCAACTGAAATCGTTGATTGCCCCTGATGACGAAGATTTTCTTATGGTACTGTCAGAATCTCTTACCAAAATGTGTGTCCAGATGTTGTGTGAGAGCAATTTCATTCAGATCGATATCGACGCGGTCACAATGCAATGAGTGGAATAATTTTCGATTCCTACTGTTCTGCGCGCCCGTGTTTCCGAGCAATAACACACAAACACGGTCGTTTCTGAACTTCTGTCTTTCGAGTTTTGAGAATCAATAAAAGAAAACTTCACATTTTCCCGCCGCACTGCTACGACACGTTCCTTGTGTGTGTGGATGTATATATAACCAAAACTTTTGAATTAATAGTGCTGTGTGCATCGTCATAGAAAAATCATCATTGTCGCGGCTGACAAACATAAATGCACATCGCGCACGTAGTGTTGCAGAGTGTGGTGCTTTTTACTGCCATTTTTTTCACATTCGACACAAATTTGCACGCCTTGCATCAAGGATATCAAATCGGATTGTATCTAAATTCCACACTGTTGTTGATTTCGTTATTGGTGGACATGGCGATGCCTAATAGCATAGGAAAACGGCTGGTCCTCTGGCTGCTCTACTACGAATTGATTGCTCCACTTGTTTTTTATTTCTTGTATCTCGTTGGCACCCATTCCGGTGTCTCGTACGCGGCACGGTTTTTTGTTTTCTATTTGTGTCTGCCGCTTCTGTATTTTTCACACCTGACCCTGCAGAGTATTGTGGAATTCTTACAAGATACACCGTATCGAAGCGCACACGACGACGACCAGTATACATAAATTTGCCACGATCTCTCACTTTTGCGCATACGAAGATAGAGGGAAAATCTATGTAGACGGAAAGACTCGATTCCATCGATGTTGACGGAAATCTTAATTTAGCGATCGACAAGTGTCATGCAGATTGAGATGCCTGGTAGTCCTTTCTGCGGCCGTCCGACACTACATCACAAGCACATAACAGCAAAAAGGCTGATTATGCCTTGTTTATTTTTGCCGGAAATAACTTTGATCAAAATCCACCGTAAATACACCTTTTTTACTGGAAAACACGAAACAAAAGCACGCTTTTGAATCTCGCACAATGGAGGCTATCGAAAACGACACGAATGTGCTTCTGATGGGCAATGTTGTTGATCATGTCTTTCAATTGGATGCACCGACACAGAAGAACATCGCCGAACACCGTAAATGGGCGTGCGTTTGCACGCAATGGAATGAATGCAACGAGCAGTGGCTTGCGAAGGCAGATGGGATTCTGTCGAATTTCATTGTCAATGTGCTGCCGGTGATCACCGAGCTCCGAGATATTTCCACGGTGATAGGGATAATGAAATCACATATCTGGGAGTATGAGGTGGTCCTGGAATGTCTTATGCTCGCACAAGACTGGACGATGAAGACAGCACCTGAACTGCTGGAATCGCAAGATAATACCGGCGCTGGTGACAACGAGAGTACTATGGACAACAGCGACATTGACGATGACATCACGCCGGAAAACGATGCTGCCGTCGACATGGTTTTTCCTCTTGCAAGCGAGTACTGTATTGTGGGAGGGGAAGAAGATGTGCAGGACGAAGTGCATGGGACCGATGGTGTAATGCAAGAGCTGGAGGCGATCGAAGAATCTTTACGAAATGCCTGGATGCAAAATGAGGCGCGCTGTTGTTTTAACGATGGACATTTGGACTCGATTTATGCCGACATGCACCTCGACGACGCTGAGTTGTGCTTCCGTACGATGATACAGAATGAGTATTTGACGAAAACACACGAGGATGGCCATTACATTGACGAGAAGAAAGAATTCGAGTACACGAATCTACTGGAAATCATCGTTCTCGTCATGCACGAGTTTCTCATGTATTACGGGTACCACGATTTGAAGTACCAGTGTCTGAAGTGTTTGGCCAATCTGGTCGGGTTTGACAGCATTCGCAAGAAAATGGGGACGAGGCAAATCCTGCAGGAAGTTATGGCAACCACGCAACGCATCCACATCAAAGTGGAGGTGTGGCGAGGAATCAAGGTACTCCGAGCACTATGTGATGGCAACGAGTATGCTAAAAATCATTTTATTGTCGAAGGCGGCCTGGCATTCATCGCGGACATGTACCGAAAATGTAACACGTCAAAATATATTTTGTTCGATTTGTGTGTCTTTGTCTATGAACTCTGCGAGACACAGGGCGATACGGACTGTGTGCAGATTTTCGACAAGACAAATCTCGAATTCCTTCGCACGTCCGCAAACACACATGTCGACAGTCCGAGATTCGTGCACAACACCTGCAGAACCGTCAAACGCATCGCCACCAACATCCAAAACAAGGCCATGTTGATCGAAATTGGGTATATCGCACTCATGCAAGACATTGCTCAAACCCACTCTGGTAATCAACTATTGGTCGATTACACTACCGGGATTCTGCTTGCACTCCAGACTCTATAAACGCCACAAGGTCTTGAGTGTTGAGTGTCAGGTAGAAAATGCAGATTCATATTCTTATTTGTGTATGTGTGTGTGTCTGAGTGTCTGCGTGTGTGAGTGTGTATGTGTGTGTGTGTATGTATGTGTGTGTGTCTGAGTGTCTGCGTGTGTGAGTGTGTATGTGTGTGTGTGTATGTATGTGTGTGTGTGTATGTATGTGTGTGTGTGTGTGTGTATAACTGCGTTATTGTGTGTTGAAAGAGTGTTTCAGCGGGGCGGCGATGTGCCTCCCCGTCACCCATCTGTGCGTGGAGTGGTCAAGGTAGATATGGGGTAGGGTACCTATTGGGTAGGGTAGGTGTGGGGCAGACGAATCGATGTCGGATGGACTCATGCGTGGAGAGTCCAAGAATCGTAATTTATTTATTAAACGGTCTGCATACCTGAAAACACACCACTTTGTCCCGCGAAGTCATGAGAATCAATTCATAAACCATCATATCTAGAGACATGTCTGAAATCGTCCATTTGTGCGAATACGAAATATGTTCATCATAAATGTAATCGAATGCATTTGTGTTAGCTGATATCAAGCATATTTATCTCTGCACTGATTGTGCTGTAGGAAAATCGTCCACAGGAATGGGTCAAACAAATGAATAATGTCAACTATGTCCACAACAGACGTGTAAAACAAACTCATACAGCATATATTACTCGAAGCAGAACCCGTAAAATCCGAATCGTAACTTATTTATTAAACGGTCTGCATACCTGAAAACACACCACTTTGTCCCATAAAAAATTGTCTCCGTTTTATATACAAAAGCAGTTTCAATATACTTAGCATACGTGGGACATCTTGTGAGAGATCGACGTACACTGTTGTTTCACGAGACAGCCTTTACTGATGCGATAGAAAACGTGAGATTTCGACAAGATACACCAGATCCAAGTGCACACGACAACTACCAGTACACATAGAGATTGCACAAAACATTTTATTTGATGCAATTTTTGAGCCCTACGTGGGTTTCTAGCCTAGCAATAATCTTGACAACCGAGGGGACTTGGCTGTTTATTCTTCCCTACATCCAGAGGACTTGGGCGTGTGAAGAGCGTGCCGCGTACTATATAAGCAGAATAGATCTAGTTGGCAACGTGAAAACAATGTCGAGCAACAGCGTACGCAATGAAACTCTAACATATCAGACAATTATGGACTTCATGGAACGTCAGCAAAGCAAAGTCAAGTGCAGGTCGACTCCGTGTAATCCCATTTATTCCAGCAATGCAAAGTACGTTACCGATAACTGGCACCTTGATTTCGAGAAGATTGTAAGTGAAATCGACAAGCAATATGCTACACTACAACTGAATTTTGCAAGGACGGAGGCAATGTGCGACAAGTCAAAGTCGACAATTGAACAAACACAAGCTCGTCTCGCCAAACACAAGCGTGCTTTGGTACACTTGTGTGCGGAAAAGAAAAAAAAACTTGAGGCTTTGTATGTGTCTGCTCTCCGAGGACCAACCCTTATGGCGGCGCGTATTGTAATGGCAAATCCGTGTTAAACAGCGTTGGGATTTTCGTGAATTCACGGTTGTTTTATTAAAACCATGTCATTTGAATTCGAGAAAAAAGAAGTAGGCACCAGAAATTGCCGATTTGTTAACTTGCACGTCAAATGCATTGCTGTTAAGCATACTTACTCGGCAAATATTGAAATTATGGAGAGTATGTGATCGCAAATGTTGACGTTACTCTCGAGCATAAGCATGAGCAGCACGATTGTTGAATTCAGAAATGTTTCAGGAATGTAATGTCAAGGTGCCGTCCTGCAATCGCTGGAAAATAGTAGCTTGAATCGCAATGTCCACAGCAATTTTGAGAGCAAGAAGAGAAACCAATACAGCAATGACCATCACCTGCATACCTGTCCAGCAGTGCTGCGTACGACGACATAGTTCTGGGCCAGCTGTGTTGACGACAGGCGTCTGCTTTTCCAAATCGAGTGATAGCACAGAAAGCATACTTCCGAGGGCGGATGGTGCGTGAGCACAAACACTTTATCAATGATATATATATAGGCTTCTGAGAATTGAAATGACGACAGGCCGTAGGGTAGAGGAGCACTTTCAAAATTAGACCAAAATGAGTAGCATTTTTGATCATGTGGAGATCGCAACATCAAGACGTAAGAATAAGGTGCTCGACACAAGACAATCTAAAGGCATATTCGGAGGACAGGGACCGGGTGCAGTCACCATTTCCATGCCCGCAACAACCGGTCCGATTCCCGCAATGGCTGCCACTGCAAGTCTTGGTACCACGTTTTACAGCAATAGTAGCACGGTTTCCGAGCGTCTTACAGAATTGCCATTTGTCACACATAACTGTAACTCTGTAGGAGGTGGCCTCTCTGGCACCCCACTTTTGACATCACACAAGTTATCGCCCTATGACATGCCAGCATCTATAAAGATCGACGTCATCTGGAGTATATGTGTAACTTGTTCGCTCGTTCCTTTGTTTGTGTCTGTATACACGGTACTGGTGGCGCCCGTATTCTCTATTGAGATGCTAGCCATCCCTTATCAGTGTAATTTGTTCTACTTTGGACTTTTATGTGCATTACCAGGCATAACTGTTCATATTTTTTGTCTTTCACTCATCTTCCATCAGTTATGTCGATCCGGCGTCATTTTATCACTGCTCTCTACATTCCTTATGATCATGGGCATAGAGCATTCGTGTATGATGGTGCCAAGCATCAGCACAGATTACACTTTTTATCTCATGGCCATCAGTGTGTATTGTGGTCTGTTGGCACAGGGTTTTTTTGTTTCTATTCTTTATCGCGAAAGTAAACAGAAGCAATTTTACATAGGTATGCTCGGGGTGGCATTTGTGCTCGTCACATTGTCCATTTTGTCCATTGTGTTGTCCGTATTGAATTCGGAAACGCCTCACACAAAACCTACGGCACTGGTGCGTATCATGCCACTGTCTGCAGCTATCATCATATATGCACTCTCAACATACTGGACACTCTTTCCCGTTCGTGTGGTTTGCAATAACATGTAGGGACAACAAGACGATTTTGGTTGTTTTTAATGAACAAATCATACACAATGAGTGTGAAGTTCTTCACGTTGTCCAATGTATTGTCCGTATGGCGAAAGACCACTCACAAGACACATAGATCTCGTGCGCATGCTGCCAGCGTTCACAGGCATCATCATAAACGCTCACTTATTACACCACACGCTCAAATCGAACAAACGAATCGAATACAATGAGCGAAGCATGCGTGCGTATCGTTTGGGTCTTGGAGTAGATTACACTTTGTCATCTTGGAACGATGTTTCGGTACGATGGAGATGCCGCATGGGTACTCTGCGGAAAAATAACTCTAATGCCGTAGAACTAGAGAAGATACCCGGGACTAAGTAGTCCATCCTCGCGGATTTCGTCACTGAGTCTTTTTGGAACGGGTGTTTTTGTGTGGTAGGGATGCAGTCGCGGATGTACTGTGTAACAACACCCTCAATGCATCTAAACTGTCAGATATTGGTTCATTAAGACACTGACGATTGTGAAAATCCAGCGCTAACCCGGGCATAGAATTCACTTTGACACTCAGTCTACATACATCTGACAGCAACATTATTGCTCTTTCGAGCGCTCTTTGCAGAGTATGTTCCATATTCGCTGATGAACTTGGCTCCCTGAAGCTCTTGGCATTAGGTGATTTTGATAGCGGCCCGTTGTTTATCAGTTTTTTCAGAATCTGTATTTTCGAGCAC
>Ga0209491_10005739_pt1 | contig 17888 bp, 13 predicted proteins | sample BON02_FD_187213 | JGI IMG/M metagenome (GOLD analysis project Ga0209491, IMG submission 187213) | Freshwater microbial communities from Lake Bonney liftoff mats and glacier meltwater in Antarctica - BON-02 (SPAdes) (version 2) | ecosystem: Environmental > Aquatic > Freshwater > Ice > Glacier...
GTGCGTGTGTGTGTGCGTGTGCGTGTGCGTGTGCGTGTGCGTGTGCGTGTGCGTGTGCGTGTGCGTGTGCGTGTGCGTGTGCGTGTGCGTGTTGTCATGTGCGTGTTTGCGTGTACACGTACGTGAGCGGGAGAGCGCGAACAAAAGGGCGAAGGTGAGAACAGAAATATCCAACCTGAGGTTCGAGAGACTGTTTCAGTCGATTTCAATTACCCCATTGTGGATAGGCGCTGCACTTGGCATGTGAGGAGGCGCATGCACTACTCTCAGCGAGGCTGCAATTGCGGCAGCAAGATCTGGATCGTGCTCTAACTTTACTTCCTTTTTGACTCTGACAGACTTTGAACCGCCATCAACTTTTGACGACGTCTTGGTTGGTACAGTGCTGTTGCTCGCGCCAGCACCGCTGCCCTTGGTGCTTGCGTCCTCGAGGTGCTTGGTCTTGAGCGTCTGAATCAAGTTGACGAGGTCCTGTTCGTTCTGCCCAGATTTGATCCAACTGGGCCACATGGGCGAGGACTTGAAGGCATCAATCACTTTTGTCTTGACATTCCATGTCGGCGCTTCTCCACACCATTCCATCAGCTTGCCAACAATCCACCCGTCCAAGCGTGCGCGCTTCTGATTTACCCCCCCCGCCCTTGCTCGCCGCACGCTGGAGCCGGAGGCAGGTGAGGCATCCTTTAATCCGCCACCACTATGTGTGTCAACAACTTTTTTTTGCTGGACGCCTGAATGGTGGGCAACTCCTGCCCTGCCACCTCCGCCACACACCCCAGCTTCTGAAGTAAAAGAGGGTGCCTGCAGCGAGGCTGCAGTGGCTGTGACGAATGGCGATTGCATGTGCTGTTTCTGGGAGCCCTTGGAGTCATGCGCATCTTGCACAGCCTCAAGTTTGATACGGATCATCAAGGGCCCAGCACTTGCCTCACACGACGCTGAAGCTCCTCCTGCAGGTGTGTGCGCACTAACAGACGTGCATATGTCGACAGCGTGTGTCTGCTCTTCGTTGTCTGCATTGCCAGCAGATGACGCCAAACTAGATCCAACAACCTCTTCAACAACATCTGCTCGTCCTGCACTGCCAGCAGACGACACCAAAACAGATCCACCGACTTCTTCACCAACATCCACTCGTCTTCCGCCATCGCTATACCGCCGTTTGTCTACTCTATTACTGCTGCCTTCCCCATTTCCGCTGCTGCTGCCCGCTGCTCCACCGTCTCCGCCACCATCGTCGGGCCGCCGTGCGTCCGCTCTCTTACTGCTGCCTTCTCCATTTCCGCCGCTGCTGCCTGCTGCCCCATCATCTTCGCGTGATGCACGTCTGGCGGCCGACGCACCATGCGCTACTCTCGGCACTTCTGCGACGGTACGGAAAGCGCGGCGAATACGCCAGACGCTAGGACGTTTGTTGTGTTTTTCCATTTCTGCAACTTGCTTGAGGCACGTGCGAAAAAGCTCCTGCTGGTGTGAAGCAACACGATCACGGAAATAGCCGAGAATCTCGGCGGTTGCTGGAGGCTGGTGTCGCCGTGAGAGGAAATCACTCAAGTCGCGCATCATGCGTAGCGCCCATTTCTCGTTATCTTCCTCTTCTACGTCCTGTCTGGCAGGTGCATCGATGATTCCCCTCTCGCGCAAGGCGTGCAAGAGTTCCTGTGAGTTGGCCGGATTGACCACCTCCACTCCCACGACGCCACACGTGGCAGCGCCACCAAACCCACGCTCCTTTGCCAGGTCAGCATCTGCTCCTGCCGCGCTGCACTGCGCGGCAGAATCCACCAGCGCATCTGTGAGTGCAGGGCCGTTGAGCGACCCCACAATTCTGCCAATTTTGACGGTGGACTTTGTCACTCGCCCAAAGCGAGGTTTTGCAGCCACCCCCGCCGCAGCCTCACGTTCACGAATCACAGCCGGTGCTCCCCCGAGCCCCGCACGCCCAGTCCAAGTGGGTATATTTACTGGGTCCGCCATGCGTTGTTGTCCGGATAGCCTGAGTGCAGCAGACGCTCTGCGCGCGATGGACTCAGCCTCCTTGCGAGAAACACTGTCGTTCGCTCCTGTCTCATTGTTCATGATGGAGTCGTGCGATATAGCGCTGCTAATAGAGTTGCTCGACAGAAGCTGCCGCAGCATGTCAGTTTCTGTCTTTTTTTCAGCAGCACTCCCAGCTGCATCCTTCGGCGCGTCCCTCTTGTGGGTTCTCACCGTCACCCCTGGTAACACAATTCCGTCCACAACGTTTGAAATCTGCGCCCCATTTGATCCCTTGTCCCCAAACTGTTTGTTCAACTCGGTAACATTCTTGCTGTTTCGACTTGTACTGTCATCCTGGACCTCGATCGACGCAAGTTGTGCAGGCTCTTTGCCGCTTGCGCTACCCAGGGCATCTGCGACCCGCTGCGCGGTCTTTCCTGCACCAGCAGCTGCACCTACAACACGAGCCCCTGAGCTGAAGTAGGTCTCTTCATCGCTCTGGTCCTCGGGCAACATCTCATCAGCGATGTCGGCAAACAGATCACCGGTCTCAGTGCCAGCTCCCAGATCCTCGCCGAGCGTAAAGAGATCCATAAGATCTTTAGTCTTAAAAAATCTACGCTGCCGCGGATCTTTCAGAATTTTGTTCGTCAGGAACTGTTTGAAAATTTGCCGATGGTAAATCTTCTCCTCAATCGTACCCGACACCAGCAGCCTGTAGATTACCACATCCCGTGTCTGCCCGATTCTCCACGACCGCTCTCGTGCCTGCAAATCCGTCGAGGGGTTCCAGTCGGGGTCATAGATAATAACGCGATTGCCGCCAGTGAGATTCACGCCCAGACCACCCACGCGAGTCGTTAGGAGAAAGACAAATATCTGCGGATTGCGGTTGAATTCATCGATCTTTGCCATGCGCGACTTGATGTTAGAGTTTCCATCCATTCTCCTGTAGGTCATGCCCATTTTCTGAACAAATTTCTCAAGGATATCGAGCATCTGCTTCGTCTGCGAAAACAGCAGCACGCGGTGCCCTTGCTCCTTCCACAGAGGCAATATTTTCCCAAGCAGTTGCATCTTGGTTGACTTCGTTGGGCATCCGTAATTCGCCGGTTTGTCGATAACGTGCACGTGCTGCAGATCGGGGTGGTTGCAAATTTTGCGCATCAGGGTGAGGGCTCCAAAAACTTTGCATTTGCCCTCCATTGCACGCACGACCTCTGGCGAGCTGAGCGCACGTTCGTACAGGTTACGCTGCTGCTTAGTGAGGCGGCAGAAGAGCACCTGTTCTTGCTTATCTGGCAGCTGGAGTGCTACATCCGACTTGAGACGGCGTAGCAGGTACGGGTCTATGAGTTCTCGCAATTCGAGCGCACATTTGTATGCCGTCTGCACCTGGAAGTGGCTCGCATTTGCATACCCTCCCGCCGCAATTGGCAATTCAAAATGTGTTTGGAAAACAGGCAGCGTGCCCAGCCGTCCAGGAAAGACGAAGTCAAAGAGTGACCACAATTCTACGAGTTTGTTCTGGATAGGAGAGCCCGACAAGAGCAGCCGGTGCGGTGTGTCGAGGCCTTTTACCGCTTGCGTGACATCAGCGTCAGGGTTTCGAATTTTGTGCCCTTCGTCTAACACCGCATAGCTCCAGCGCGGACGTGTCAGATATTCGGCCCCTCGCCGCATTGTCTCATACGTGGTCACTACTACTCCGCCCGTTTTGACAACGTCTCGCACCAACTCCTCAGGCTTGTCAAGCGAAGAGCCACTGGTGTGCAACATTACAACGCGCATTGGCGGATACCACTTTTGAAACTCCCGTACCCACTGCCCCATGATCGTCGCCGGACACAAGAGTATGACAGGCCCGTCGAGCTTGCCACTCCGATGGAGCCCTGCAATGAAAGCCACAATCTGCACCGTCTTACCCAGCCCCATCTCGTCGCCGACAATACCACCCGCCTCTTGGCAATGAAGTTCCCACATCCATTTCACTCCAGTGCGCTGATAGGGGAACAATTTGTGGAAGATGCACGATGGGATCTGAAATCCGCCATCGAATTCCTCCACTTCGCCATCGTCGTCCAACGACGAGTCCTTGTCTTCCTCTTCTTGACCACTGTCCCCTCCCCGCCCATCTACCCCTAGTTCCTCCTCGCCCCAATCATCCGAATAGTCGTCGTTTCGCTTGCCAGCAGCATATTCCTCCTCTCCCTCCTCCTCACATGCTTCTCTCGCAGGCAGCCAGTCGCTATCCCCGTCTTCTTCGTTATCAGTTGTCGGCTTCTTCTTCTTCTTCTTTGCTGCCCGCCCCTCCTTCCTGGCAAATCCGTTCCTCGCAGACAGCCAGTCGCTATCCTCATCGTCTTTTTGGTCATCCGAATCCTTCGATCTTTTTTCCTTTTTGTTTGACTTTTTACCACCTGATGCTGCTGCCGACCCCCCTACAGCCCCTCCTGCTCTCTGGGGAACGCGAGCCACCCCAACGGCATCCTCCTCTTCTCTCACAGCAGGTCTTCTCGACTCCTGCCTGCCTGCACCTCCGCCTGCAGGGCGTGACTCTGCACCGAGATACAGATCATCGTCGCTGCTCAGCACATTCTTACCCTCCTTCTTACGCTTTTTTGCTATCTTGGCGCGCAGTTGGTCATTGAGCCGCGCTTGGAAGGAAACCGCATCCCCATCGTCTACAATCTTGTTTGAGTCTTGGCCTTGTCGCCGCTGCCTTTTCTTCACCACTTTGCCGTGATCCGCTACTCGCCCGTGCGATGAGCCTTTTATCTTTGCTGTTCTTCTACCCCCCCCTGGCAATGACGGTGTCGGCGTGACACTGCGTGGCGCGCGTTGGTTATATGCAATAGCACAGGAGCTCTTGCTGCCGCCATTGGAGATGCGCACGGCGCCGTTCGAGTTTGCGGCGATGCGCGCGCGCTCCATTTGTTCTCGTCCGTCGAAAGGAGTGATGAGGCCTGTGCGGATCATGCGCTCGCGCTCGGTCTCTCTGGTGCCTGCACCAGACAACATGCGAACTGCTGCATCCGGGTCGTCGCCACCCTCGCCCTCGTCTTCAGCCGCAGCAGCGCGTTTTTCGGCCTGCTTCACCAACTCCTGCACTGTGTCCATCTTGTCCTGGAGCTCTTTGAGCTGCTCTTTCAGCGCCGCCTGCTGATAACTGGATGCATATGCAGGCAAGGCAAGCTTATTCGTGATTGTGTTCATGTTGGACTGAAGCTGCTGGATCTTGCCCTGCCGCCGTTCCAGGTCGTCCCTTTCCTTTTCTTCCTCGCGCTCCTTCGCCGCAGCCTCGAGCTGCGCTATTACTCTTCCCTCCACTTCAGAGTGGCTCTTCAACGCTACACCAAGCTCCTTCATCACTGCGTCCTCACCCGCCGCCACGGGCTGCGTCGTTGCAGCATGTTGCCCAAACGCAAGCTTGGCTGCCATGGGCATCTCCCACGTCGTCTCACCAGAAATCCTCGAGCGGTAGTAAGGCTTGTTCTTGGACTTGGACCAGTGCTGCATCCAGCCTGGTGGCAACACAGTGGTAGGTCCAGCGTTGGCGCCCTGTGCGACATCGCCCCGCACCACCTGGGATGCTGCGGTGAGGGCGGCGCTTGTCCTTGCCACCACGCCGCCGAGCCCGCCGTCTGATCTGTCCGCATCGTCGTGCATGCCCGCAGCGGGCGGGACGGGCGAGCTTTTCACGGTCGTGGCTGCTTCCAGCACCTCGCCCTCCTCGAGCTCGTCCTCGTACGCCATGATTTGCTCCATTCTGTGCCGACGTAGACTGTAGGGGAAACACACGAGGCCGCAGCAAGCACCGTGACCAACGTGCACTAGAGCCGCAGTCCGCTGTGAGCTCTGACAGCGCCTCTGGCGCGGGTGCGCCCGTTTAATGCTCTGTAGTGGGTCTTGTTCTTTGACTTGCCAGTCACTTGGCACTTGGACCAGTTCGCACTTTGATTTTAGTGCCTGTTTAGAGACTGGTCACAGGCATATCCTTAAATTGGCAGTGATCGCCCACAGCGCAACTTGGCTGCAACATCGTGAACACATTCTTTCCGCATCTGTACGGTGTAGGTTGGAGGCAGTTTGGATTAGGGCTGACCCTTCACATTTTGACGACCAACATGGCGCGGCACACCAACCCACCACCATGGGTGGTGCTCAAGATCGTAATCGTGGGTGTGCTCGTGGGAGTTGCAGCTGTTGCACTACTTGACACCAGGTGGGTCCTGGCCTCATGCCCACAATCTTTAAGCTTGCCCTAGGCATTGATGAAGAGATGGCAAGACACAAAACGAAGCGGCTGGTGGCTGCAGTTAGCGGAAAGGTGGACAGGCAGGCTGCGAGATGTTTGGGATGGGATTGTTCATGTAGCACATACCGTATGGCGGTGGTCCTTTCCCTGGCATGCTGCTACAGCGCACTCTAGCCCCAATTCACCCTCTCGCTTGCTTCAGTCCAAGGCATGAAAAATGTTGGCAGGCATCTGTATTCAACACAATTATTCGTGTATGTGAAGTGCAAGGCTTCGTCCTGGGAAGAGATTTATGCCGTGGTAGATTCGCCATGACTACACGCTTTTCCAAAATTGGCGGAGAGAACCCATTTGTTTCAAGCTGGGTCAGCTGCATGCTGAGAGCAATTGCACCTTAGCATCTATCTGCACATATTTTGTGGTCGTTGTTATCGTCGTTTGAAACTCTCGCCTTGGGGTAATGAGTACAGGCAAGGGCCGGCCGTTCTGCTTAGTGCGCGCACGGACCTGGATGCTCCCACCATGCAGGACCTTGCTTTTGTCAAGACGGGCCCCGCCAAGGGCTTGAGGGCCAAGAATAAGAACCTGAAAAGTCAGGTTGGTTTTTACAAAACACCCCCTGATTTCGAGTCCTGCAGAGTCGGTCTTTGGAGCAGCAAGATTTGCGTCTCATGCGATGTTCGTCGCTTCACAGGCTCTCTTGAGTGACTCAGTACGTGGTACGCAGGTGAAGACCCTTGAGCAGGAGGTGCAGACCCTCAGCCAGGATCTCACCAAGACCAATGGCCGCACCGCCGCGCCGCGCGCCGCTGCGCCCCGCGGGACTACTCAAGGCCTGCGCGGCATGCAGAAGCGCGTTGCCTGGGCAAAGCAGGCCATACAGCAACCCTGGCAGGGGCAGATGCTCGGCGCCTCGAGGGGTACCTTGGTGGGGAAGCGGGGTCTTTCCCACGAGATTAAGGTGGAATCACCCTTTTACTCCACCAGCAGAGGAGATCCGATAGGCTCAGAATCCCTTGCGACCAACGCTGGTGACAGCAACTGGGTCAACGCCCTCAAACCTGGAGACTATTGGAAGGACCCGTAAGTGATTGCTTTTGCTTCCTTTTTTTTGTTTGGGCGCGCGGCGGCGAAGTGGCTTCCCCCGAGCTGCCGTGCGCCACATGGTCACGCACGACCACCCAGGGAGATTTTTTTCATTTTTTTGCGGCTCGCGTTACTAACGCGAGTTGCAGCGTAGTTGTAGTTGCTGTTACAAGTCGGCGATTTCTCGAATTGCAGCGCCGGACATTCGGAGAATTGAATGTCAAATTGGGGGCACCACAGTCCGCAAAACTCCGGAAACAAAATGAGTTGCGACGCAAATCGAGAAAAAATGAAAAGTCGAAAAATCGTCTGGATTGGGTTCGCATTACTTATCTGGCATCCCGAACAAATGCCTATCCTTTCCGTCCAATTCCATACCTCATCTGTTTTTTTGTCTCGCCTATCAGCGTGTACATACAGATCAAATTAATTGTAGATATGTATTTATGTAATACTTTTTTTGTATCTACATAAATTGGTCGATCCGGGGCGCGCGGCGGCGGAGGGCTGTAGCCCGCCGTCACCGCGCGCCACGAAGTCATGACGGAATCCTGGAGATGTTGGGCGATGGTATATTACTTTTTAAACTGGGACGTCCCAGGTCGAAAAAAGATTTAAAGAAATACAACAGGCGTGCGTCTCGCGTCGGAAATCTGAACTTTGTCGTAGATCTGCAATTTTTCGGCCAGAGACGCGTAAGGTCGAAAAATTGTCTCTCTCGATCAGCCGAAATGACCCCGATCTGTTGGTTGTAAAATGGATCGACAAATATGTAAATATCGGGCGCGTGGCGGCGAGGCGCGCCGCGCCGAAGTTGCCGCGAGTCATCAGGGTCCAACCGACGTCCAACCAGGGGGGAAATTTTGGCTCCCGTTACAGGGTGCCCAAAAATTTCCCTGCCCTCGTTGGGACCTACGTATATCAAAATTGATACACGTAATTACATAATATTAGATATATATGTATATAAAAATACATATGTGCGAATGTGCGCGTGTACATGTAGGTGTGCATACACATGTACATGTATCGTAGCGATAAATGTTATATGAACATATTTATACATATGTGTATGTGCATACACATGTCATGTATATGTATAGTGTATGATATGTTGAATACATTTGTTTTGTACAAGTATGTGTGCATACGCCTGACATGGTATGTGTGTATGTATATGTACGCAGAGACTGATTTATCAAATGTACATATATGTATATGTGCATACATAAATATGTACATGTGCATCTATTTGTAGGATCATGAAAAATTGCAGGCAATTTTGACGCGAGGGATTGAACAGGGTAGGAAAATACACGGATACTCTGCCCTGAATTTAAGTCAGTTCAAATCCAAAAATGCGTCTGACAAGGGTCCTTTTCGGGTGGGCGCGTGGTAGCATCAGACTGGGTGCGCGGCGGCGAGGAACGCACATTCGCTGACGCGCGCTCCTGTTGTTGTTGTGGGTGTGGGTTCCAATTGGTGTGCAGGTTTCAAGTTTGGTTCATGTGCTAAAGCTTGGATTTTGTCTTGTGGGTTTGTGGTTTGCAGGTATGAGAGGCCTTTCCTCCACGCGCCTGGACCCCACGATCCATCCTCGAGCCTCGCGCACACGGTGACCGGTGACTATGCGTCGCCTGCTACTTGGGGTGACATCTACCAGAATAAGGAGTCCATCGACTGGTGCACAGAGAACTTCCCGTGGTTCGAGGACCGCATCAAGTGCATCAGGAAGATTCACGCGCAAGGCCCCCTGCTGGGTTAATTTGGCCTGACGTACTGACAAGAACGCTGTTGTAGAACGGTCAAGAGTGGTTTCTCCTGTGAGATGAGGAATTTGATGCCAAATCGTAATCGTGGGCGCGCGGTAAGCTTAGTGGCTTTAACCCCGTAGCCAGTCGTGCGCCACAGGAGTCGGACCAGAATTTTTTCGGGTTTCTTGGCCTGTTTTCCACTTTTCCTGCGGTAGTAGAGCGTTTTATTGAGTGTTTTCCTGTTTTTTTGAGATCGGACGTCTCCTCGACCCGAAATCTGAGATCGGACAACAGGCAAGACGGTTCAAAGACTTATGTTTCTTGGACATTGAATTTGGGTTGGCTGTCAGCAGAAAATGCATCGTTGGTAGTTAGCGTCATGATTTACCTTTTCAACTTTGTGTTACTCCTGACCCCTCAACTATCAACATTTCCGGCAAAGATGCCAAAAAAACATGGGTGATAATTGAAATTAAAGTAGTCGCAGCGACAGTGAACTTGTCTGTCTGACCCAATCCATAATTATGTGCACTGTCTGATTGCCTGATTTCAGGAAATTATTTACATGATCGTTGAGTACAAATATTAAAAATCTGTTTCGGAGGATAAAATGTTTGAATATCTGATCCTCCGCATAAGACCATGCGGTACTTGATTTTTTGCTCAACATGGTTCAGTTGTTCATTTCCGCATGACCAAAATGGTCAGGTAGAAATGTTTTGTACCGGTCAGGTACCAGTTCCCAAGAGGCACATCGGCGGGGCCGGCCCTGAAATATTGTTGCATGATTCACAGGGGCAGGCAGACTCCCACGTGCTATGTTTTCGCCAGGGGCTTTAGGTGGATCCAAGGCCAGAGGAGCACCTAGATACGAACAGTGCGACGGCCGCAATTTCCAGGAACGCAGTCACAGCTGCGATGTTGAACACCACCATTGGCGGGCTGGAGTGCCGCTCCATGTTGAGTCGATTAAAGTGCTCGAGAGTCACTCCTAATCCAAACCGTGACTGCCTCAAACTACACCGTACCAACGCTGCCAGAATCTGTTGCAGGTAGGTTGCGCTGTGGAAAAAGACGGTCGTCGACTGCCAATTGAAGACCATGACTGTAACCAGTCTCTAAACAATAACTCCCGAGGGGAGCCTTTGAACATGCACATGACACCAACACCAAAAATATTTATCAAGATCGGCCAGGGACATTTTTTTTTTCAAGATCCGGCGGCTCGGACATGGTTTTTGTACAAGATCGGACGTGGTTTTTTTCAAGATTGGACATGTCCTAGAACGGACATCAAGACCCGACCAAGTCTCACGAAAACCCTAAACCCTAAACCGTGACTCTAAAACCCTAAATCCTAAAGCCCAAACTTTAAACCGGACTCTCACGTGAGAGTCTGGTCTTGGGGAAAAAAAACTCACTGGCACGTGAGAGTCCTCTCATGTCCGGTTATTCAAACAGAAAAATCATTAAGTCAAAAAGAAATGAGATTGAACTGAACTGAACAGTCAAAAACCAAAATCTGTATGGACTCTAGCGAAATGCGAGTGGCGTGCGGCGCCGGCAACTCTACTGCGCTTGCTGCGCGCCCGGCTTCCTAATAATCAGGGGAGGGAGAGATGGCATGCTCCCACTGGCAAGTCAAACGGATGAACCTGCACAGTGGCGCTGCGCGCTGTCGGCGCTCTCTGCGACCTCTTGCTCTAGTGCAGTATGGTCACGGTGCTTGCCTCGGCCTTGTGTGTTTGCCTCAAAGTTTACGTCTACACAGAATAGAGCAAATGCCAGGAAGAGCTCGAGGAGGGTGAGGTGCTGGAAACGGCCACGACCGTCAACAGCTCGCCCGTCACGGTCCCGCCTGCCGAGGACACGCATCCCAACGCCGAACTTGAAGGCGGGCTCAGCAGCGCGGATGCAAGGGCGAGCGCCGCACTCATCGCATATTGCCAAGTGGTGATGCCGCACACTGTGGTAAGGTGCCAACGCTGCACCAACCACTGTCGCGGCGTTGCCCCTTCGCGTTGCGAATCCCAAGGGAGAGGCTCTCCCTAGGGGCCCAATGGAGGATTTTGGCCGGATGATTTTTCAAAAAAAATTCAAAGTTGTCCCTTGGGTTCCATGTCTTGAAGAAATAATATCCCATGGTGGCGGCTAATTTGAAGCGCGGCGCCGGAACGACTGATGACAGATCTGGCATAGTGTATGCGCTGGAGCACAGGTTCCGTGGCAGGTGTATATGAACTCCGCCGAACTAAAGCCCTCCGCCGCCGCGCGCGCCCACTAGATTGGACCAGAGTCCCACGGAAAGTAGAGGGGAGTGTTTACTAGAGGGGAGTGCTTAGGGGGGAGTGCTAGAGGGGAGTGATTACTCGAGGGGACTCCCTTCGAGTAAACACTCCCCTCTAGTAAACACTCCCCTCGAGACTAATCCACTTTCGGCATCGCAGCTTCCGACGCCACTCTGCGACGATGAGTAGGATAACATTTTAAAAAGATATGACTCGGAGTCCCAAGGGAGCAAATAGACATCCGACCAACATCCTCCCTGGGGACACAGAGGAGAGCCTCTCCCTTGGGACTAGCAACGCACTTGACTGGACGCAGCACTGCAGCAAGTCCACTGGCAAGAATACAAGGCTTGAGTACTTGAATTTTCAAGATCAATTTTGTTTTGGTCTGGCTTGGTGTCAAGCCTTGGGATATTGCAGTAGTGGGCGGCAGTGGTGCCAGAGGTCACGGTTGTTGCCCTGGGCGCGGCGCTCAGCACGACTAACTCGAAATTTCTTTCAAGTTAGTCCACTGATTGAAATGTTAGATTTTTTCCGAGTCGATCACAGGATGATCATGCGTGCGCAAAAGGGCTGCCAGCACATTGTAGTTCACCCAGCAAAAAACTCGCTAGGTTCCCTGCGGATTTTTGGAAATCTGTCTGCCCGGCCCGGGGGGAACACGCATTTTTCAGAAATGGGAGCCTGAGCAAATTTGAAGATGACAAGTGGAACGCAGGCGGCGCCGGCGAAGATACAGCGGACAAGTCCTTAATCTTTCACACTCAGTGTAATTCCTTACAGGCCTCTACATCACTATCACTGGCAATGGCACCAGTGTGCTCTCTGAATTTCAGCTGTTGAGAACCAAGGACTTGTCCGCTGTGGCCTGTCCCGCGCCTGTTCCATGGCCATTTTGTGCCATCAATTTTTGAAAATTCGCGGGTCATCATACCTTCCGGCGCCACGCCTCACCTTCACGAGCAACTGCCGACGGCGATGACTTAGTCAAATGGTCATTTCAAATTATTTTGTGTAAAATCAGGTTGAGCCGGCTCAACCTACATTATTTTGTTAAAAATCGAATTGAGCCGGCTGAAACTTGAATCAAACAAATATGAAAAATCGGGAGCCTTCAAGTTAAACCCGAATTTTTCAGAAAAAAAGTGTTTCCTCAGAAAATCACATTGGCTCTGACTGATTGCAAGTGGCGTACAGCGACTCCGGGCCGGCCCCTGTCCCCCAGGGAAGATTTTTTGCAAAAATCATGAGGCCAAATTCTTCCTCCGCGCCCCCTGAGAGAAGCCTCTCCTCCGGGGTACGCAACGCACAGATGCCAACGCGATGGCAGTGAGTTCGGTGATCGCTGTGCGCGGCGTCTCGGATGTGGGTTAGGCAGTCAGTGTGATTCCCAAACTTAATTTTGTAAATAGACTTCGTATTTCCAAATTATTCATGTCCATCAAAACAGATGGGTGTGGACCGTTTCCACATTGTTTCTCTCTTCCTTTGCAGGCCATGTACTCACAGTACTCTCAGTAAGGAAGCGTTGGTGTATTTCGTGTGTCCCACCGAAATTCCACAATCTCTCTTCGCGTGGAAATGTTATCCAAATTTTGGCAACTTTAAGAAAACCAGTGCTAATAAATATTGGCAGGAGACAAGTCCAAGTCAACTCCGCCGAGTGTAACAGTACAAAAAGGGTTGTTTGTCTAATACCAAATACTACAAGTCAGTCTAGACAAGAAGAACCGGTTCTTTCGAATCTGCTGGTACTGAGGATCTGATAACTCTGTGGAGCAAATCATTTCTCTGCTGTTTTCAAAAATCTTTGTTACAAACTTTTTGTTTTTCGTATTCCTCTTGGCCTGGTCCTTTCTAGATCGGGGCGCGCGGCTGCGAAGGGTTTTTAGCCCCGAAGCTGCTGCGCGCCCACCTTGGAAGGGGAACATTGACCTGAGGTTCCAAAAATTGGGAATTGTGTCAGTAAATACACTATCATACAAACTCTGTACACCCCGGAATCACCACAGTCACCAAAAAAAATGTGTACTTGTACGAAAGGGATGTGATATGTAATATTGACACGAGACAATATCCATGGTTTCGGGTGCGCAGTGACAGAGCCTGAAATGCTGCGACATGTCGAGGATGTCCAGGTGTGAAAATTTGTTTTTTTGGGCATTTTTCTGCTTTTTCTGCGCATCATGAAAATTCGGCAAGGATTTGGGCCCCAGATAAATAATCGTGCCGTGGCTGATTTCGAGTGGCGTTCGGCGGCGTCTACTCGCCGCCACGCGCCACTGAAACTCGAGCGTATGTGTTTCTATTCACATCAAAAATAAAAGGAAAATAAAGAATGTGACAACTTCCTTGCGCTTTGAAAATTCCCAATCTGGGTAACCACTGTGCGTGGTCCAAAATAAATGTTGAGTACAATCCTGCTCATTCGGACTGCCGAAACGACGTTCCCTCCCCTCACTCCTTAACTTACCCCAAACAAATACAACAGCATTCTATCCACAAAAAATCAGTGTGAGGCCATCCAGCATTCATGCTGTTGCATAAAGGTTCATGGAATTCCTGTCAAAGCTGGTTGCTGAAGCTGGTAGCGTGCAGGTATTAAGAGCCTCCGGCGAATTCTCAAACGAACTTTCAGAATTCTGCTCGAAAAGCGTGCGTTCGAGTCGTGAAAGCCCATGCACTCGCTCGCTGCAAAGCGTGCAGGGCTGAAAGAGATCGTCCATGCAACTGTTGCATTTAAACAGCGTTGTCAGGAAAGGGTTCGCCATGGCTTTGAGTACACGACCAAAATGCGCGGCCAAATCTGCTCAGTATCTCAGGGCGCGCGGCAAGCGGAGGGGCTTTAGCCCCAGAGCCGCCGCGCGCCACTCGAATCACGCCAGAGCCCAGGAGCACACGGCGGCGGAGGGCTTTAGCCCGACGTCGCCGCGCGCCCACTGGATCGGTAATGAGGATTGTTCAAATATGGGAGAACAAAAAAACCCATACTACAGGGGAGCTCCCCTATAGTATGCACTCCCTATAGTATGCACTCCCCTGTAGTAAGCACGTTATGCTGATGTGATTTTCACGTCTGGCAGACGTGATTTTCACGTCCGAATATCACAGTATCATTGTATGAACAGAGTTAGATAATCATCAAAGACTCAGGCTTTCTGAGTCGCAAACTGTGCAGCTATAACCTGGTCTGAGTCTCAAAGACTGAGACTGAACCTCACGACTTGGAGACTGGTTGAGATTGAAACTTGAAAAAACCTCACCAAAATTAGAGAGGTATCTTGTCGTGTTGTCAGGTTCAAGCTTTGGATTTTTTGGAAAATCTAAAATGAGCTGTGAGAGTTGTGACTCTTACTATTTGAAAGGGGAAAATAGGGCTTTTCAAATATATATGCACTGTTACTATACGGTCACTGGGGTCTCATATAACAAAAACCCTGGATATACACTCGAAAATCAAAAATGAGCTGAGAGAGTTGCAATGAAGCTCAAAAGTCTCTTGTAACTGAAACATGGCAAAAGAGACGTTCGAGCTGTCTTGTTCCCGCCGAGCCTAATTCTGTTCAAATGTGCAAAGAAGCAGATTTGACAGGAGAAGGTTTGGAGGCAGCAGGTTCCGGGGAAAATATCAAATATTTTGATATTACAGCAGATTGACAAGGAAGGATGTTTCAATCCACAGCAGTACTATGATGACGCAGGCAGCAGATGCAGGCTAAGGATAAAGACAGAAAGGATGTTGCGATAGCAGGCTGGAAGAGGTGGCATGGACAGGAGGCGGCAGTGGTACTTACTTGACTCCACTGAAATGCTGGAACGAGGTGTTGAGATTCTCCGCCATGACCCAAGCGTTGCGACAGCTTTCGCACAGATCCTCCACCGCCAGCTTAGCCAAGGGCTGGATATTCTGTTTCTTTACTGCAGTATCCACCGACCTTGTCCGCCCATGCATGAATCCCCAGCCAGCTTTAGAATCGGCCGTGCCGATACGCGGAGTGTTTGAGGGCGCAGGGTTCGCCTGTTTCGGCGCAGATGACGGCGCGGCTGTGCACGTGTCCTTCCAGAGCGAGGATAGGAGGCTCAGCAGCTCGCCGATGGGATCGATGGAGCTGCTCTCCACGATTTTGCGGATGGGGCGCTTTGAATTCTCAACGACATAAGTAAAGGCAACATAGGAGAAGGAGAGGTAAGCCAGCCGTGACGCAAATAGAATGAATTCCTGGCCCATGATGAGTATACCTCCCGCTTCAACAACACGCGATCACCCCGCTTTCTTCATGTCTTGAGCATCGAGCTATAGACAGAGACTTTTTTTAAAACTCAACCAAAAAAATCGCCCCTGGTACACCGCAGCCGGCAAGCGGGGGCACAAAAAGGACTCCCTGCCCAACAGCGTAAACAGCAGTGCAGACACTGAGGCCGCGGGCACGTATTGTTCTCACAACAATCTGACACCGACGTGAGCTTTTGACGTTACAAACATAGACAAATTCCGGGTGCAGTTTTTTTACGTGCCTAGACAAAATTCCCCTAGAAAATTACTAGTACAAGAAAATCGCTCGGAGCGCTCGCCGTCTCCTTTTACGGTGGCAATGCTGCCATCCCGCAGCAGAGCAATGGTTCTGGTGTTGGGAATGCTTCTGGCGCTGCCCTCGGCGGCGCAGGACCCCGACGCCATCGACGATTCGCCTCCGCCTGCCAGCATCGTGGACTCGTGGAGTACGCACTCCACGAGTGTGCGTGCCACAGGAAGAAGCGCGCGAGGGCATTCCTGGGCAAAGGCCCGGCCAAACCCGACGAATTCCCAGCCTCTGGACAGTGCATGGGAGGGGTCTGCAGCGCCCAGTCAGCACCTCATCAACACGCAGGTAGAGAGGGTACTGCAAAAAGCGGTGAAGGCCGGCCCAAAAGATGATGTGGCGCAGCACGGCTCGGATGTGAGGGGTCGGGAGGGTTCACAGCCGGTGGTGGCAGGATCGAAGGATTCGGGCGTGGGTACCGAAGTCAAGTCGACCGACGCCACGACCTATATCGACTACAAGAATGGCCGTGTCTACTTGAGCGAGAAGCCACTGAAGAAGACACCAGCGGTGATTGTGGAGACGCACGCGCAAAAGATGCTGAGTATGGCGCACGCCAAGATGGACGCCATTGCCAAAAAAGACAAGACGTTTGCTGAAACACTCCATAAGGAGGCGAGGCAGCTGGCTGCGGCGGGAATGGCGGCAGAGGGCAAGGTCTGCTGTGTAATATATAATCAGAGAGCACATAACAATGTGCACATTTCATCAATGTGCACGCAGATCATGATCTGCGAGCCTCGAAACAAAACTGAGCCCCCCTGAATCACGTCTGCGGAGCAGTACTCCGCAAAGTCGAGGAAGGAGGGAGGCATTTTTTCTTGCAGTGCGTCCGGACGCAATTTCGAACTTTGCTTCGAAATCCGGACGCGGCAGACACCCACACACACTCTTTGTCTCTCACACCGACACCTGCAAACACACCCTCTATTTCTCACACGCACACTAAAACCAACACACACGCCCACACTCACGGTTTCCTTCACGCACGCACGCATACTCTCTCTCCCTCTCTGCTACTGTTCCACTGCCTCACATGTCGAAATATGCAGGCACTTGAGCGAGAGGCACAGGATCTACTGGCAAAATTGCGCAAGATGATTAGCAACAAGCATGACGCAGAAAAACATAGAGCCGATATTAATCAGCGAGTCGCCGAGGTTGCCCCACCCCCCCACCTGCCCATCTCTCTGTATTCACAAATTCGCACACGCATTGTCACCCCATCTCTCATCTCCGCACGACCAAATCCCTTTTCGGCAGTGCACGCGGTGGTGGTGGGCTTGGGCGGTGAGGCGCGGGCGCGCGGCGGCGAAGGGGCTTTAGCCGAGCTGCCGCGCGCCACAAGGTCACGACCAAACCCTGAGGATTTTGCGTTTTTGATGTTATTTCATTTTCGACTTGCGGCGGCCGCAAGTGGACTATTGCGCGACTTCCGACGCTACTGTCGCCGCAGCTGCCGTGCGCCAGCGGGCAGGTCCAAACCCGAATCTCAGAGTGTATCACCTCGACTGATAGAATCGCACTCTTGCTTCGACACAAGTAAATCCCGAATTCTCGAATTCTCAGCATCGATTCCTAGACAGAAGTTATTTTCCTATTTGATTTTGTTTGACATCGATTCGGCCTGCCGTTGAATGAACATACGGGTTTTGTCAAAAGATTTTTTCAGGTTTGATTGAAGTGCGTCTGTGTGTTTGTGTCTTGGTCTGGGTCCGTGCTTCTTTCTTCATTTGTGTGAGAGACAGGTGGACAGGAGGTTGAGTGAAATGAAGTTGCACGGCAGCGTTGTCCCTCATAAAAAAGATATTGACGAGCTACGGGACACCTCCAAGAAAGAGGTGCGCGTGCGCGTGCGCGTGCGCGTGCGCGTGCGTGTGCGTGTGCGTGTGCGTGTGCGTGTGCGTGTGCGTGTGCGTGTGCGTGTGCGTGTGCATGTGTG
>Ga0209491_10005742_pt1 | contig 17879 bp, 12 predicted proteins | sample BON02_FD_187213 | JGI IMG/M metagenome (GOLD analysis project Ga0209491, IMG submission 187213) | Freshwater microbial communities from Lake Bonney liftoff mats and glacier meltwater in Antarctica - BON-02 (SPAdes) (version 2) | ecosystem: Environmental > Aquatic > Freshwater > Ice > Glacier...
GTATTGCTAAAGCCGCACAAGTTGGTGGGCCTACGTATTTAGCAGGAAAGAAAGAAGCCGCTAAAGCTATTGACACTGCGCAAGACGCTCAGTTGGCATTTGACAAGTACCGTATGGACTTACGCCGAGGTGATGAAAAAGCCGCACAATCATCGTTTAAAAACTACATGGACTACACAACAGACCTCAAAAAGATTGACGCTATATTAACTGCGGCCACTATACGGTCGGGTGTTGGTGGGGTAGATGGTAAAGATGCTATTCGGATGGAGAAAGATATTGAGTATATTATCAGGAATAAGTTTGGGGACTTGGAAGCTCAAGCAAGTATGATTAAGGATGCTGAAGAAAGAAATACAGCATTGGCGCAAATAAAAATTGATAGAAAAAATGAGGAAGCACGATTACGTAGTCAGACAAGGTTGCCTACTGGTGCCCCCGGTCCGAAACAAAACACAAGTAACGATAGAGCTTCATTAGACTCGTTTTACAACTAAAGGATACTCATGGCTTTCGACACCGCAGGTGCATACAAGGCGGGGTACTCTGACGCAGAAATAGCTGATTTTCTTGCCCAAAAAGTCGGGTACGACAACAATGCCGCTAGACAGGCAGGATATTCAGACCGAGAGCTTGTAGACTTTTTACGTACTAACCAGCCGGAAGGTGGTTTCGGTGCAGCGGCTAGCTCTAGTGTAGAAGGGTTAAAATCTGCTGGCGCTGCTTTTGCGGGCCGTACAGGTCTAATGGATACCAAAGCGGCTGAAGAGTACATGGCGGAAAAAGAAGTTGAGCAGAGAAAGATTTTTAGGCCTACTGAAAAAGGTTGGTTAGAAGACCCACTTACCAAGACCCTAGAAACCCTCGGTAGTTCACTACCGTTTATGGTGGCTCCTATTGTAGGTGCCGGTGTCGGTGTGGCGGCGGCTGGAACAGCTCCTGCTTGGTTAGCGGCGGGTCTTGGTTCGACTGCGTTGTCGGCATTGCAGTTTACAGGCACGAACTTACAACGTCAGGTAAACGAAGATGTACCACTGAAAGAAACTGACTTACTAGCCGCAGGGGCGGCGGCAATACCGCAAGCGTTATTAGACACAGTAGCGTTACGCTTTATTCCCGGTGTTCGTGCATTATTTGGTGCCCGTGTTGGGAAAGAAATTACTGAAGAACAGGCTAAGAAAATAGCCGAGCGGATGATCGTAACCAACCTAGCCGCGGCGGGGGCTAAAACTGCATCGGTCGAGGCGGCAACTGAAGTAGGCCAACAAGCACTTGAGCGGTTCCAAGCAGGGCTAAATGTTCTAGACAAAGCAGGGCAAGATGAGCTTATTGAAAGTGCCATCGGTGGTGGCGTACTCGGCTTCTTGTTTGGTGTACCCGGCGGTGTTAACGTTCGTGGTCGCGCAGAAAAAAGATTAGCTGAAGCTGAAAATAAACGGCTTGGGGAAATGGAAGATGCGAGCCAAAAGGAACAAACACAAACAGCCCCACCTCGTGCGGGTACAGAACAAGTGCCGCAAGGTGAATTATTCCCCGCTGAGTTAGACGCGGCACAAGTTGAAGCAGACCAAATAGCTGGGCCGAAAGCACCTGAAATAATACCTGAAGCGGTACCTGAAGCAATACCTGAAACACTAGACGATGGGCAGTTGCCTTTAGGGTTAGTCGGTGGTCGCACACCTGAGCAACAGGAAATTGAAGGTATCGTTGGCGCTAAAAATGAGCAAGAGATTGCCGCGGTAAAGGCCGCTCGTGAAGAACAGACCAATATAGATCGGTTAAAGTTTGAATCTGATTTAGCGCAGATAGATGCAGAAGTACAGGGTAAGCAACAGAAAACAGCAGAAGACCAACGTTTGCAATTACTCTTGCCTATCATAGCTAACCCAGATGTAAAATCTATACCCTCTCAGTTTGGTGAGGCGTTAAAAGCCGCAGGTATTAAAGATACAGAATTCACCGAGCGTGAGCGTAACTTAATTACACGTGCGCAAGATTTTAAAGCGGCTGAACCCCTAGCTCCTGTAGCCTCTGAGTTAGTACCATCAACACCTAACGACCCAGTACTTGAAGAACAGATTAAGCAGGGTGACCTCTTTAGTCGTGAGCCAGAACAACTAGGACTGCCCGGAGTAATGGGTAAAGGTGCGGCTAAAAGAGCAGGTAAAACACGTGCTGTAACCGAGCCGGAAACAGTTGGGGTGCAAGGTGAACTTGGTCCGATACCGATTATTGACGAGCAAGCACTCGATACATTAAAGCTACCTAAAGCCGCCGCAGTACGTAAGCGCTTATTAGGTAAAGACATGAACGACCCTGCGCAAAGACAGCAAGTAAACACTGAGTTACGCGCTGTATTGCAGAACCCGAACACACCAAAAGAAACTAAAGAAGCTGTTAGAGAAGTTCTTGCACAGTCAGAGTTTACTCGCCAGAATGAGATGTTCGGTCCTAGAGGTGGGGTACTACCTGACGCGGCTCAAAGCGGCCGACCTATTACTGCACCTATTACTGCACCTATTACTGCACCTATTACTGCACCTATTACTGCACCTACTGCTACTGCACCTGAAGCAACTACTGCACCTGAAGCAACTACTGCACCTGAAGCAACTACTGCACTTCAAGGAAAAATTGCCGCGGCAATAAGATTAAGCACTGAGTACGCACAAAACATAAATCCACATCGATTGACTTCTACTAAACGTAACATGGCAGTTTACGACATGGGAGAAAGATTATTAAAACGTATTTCGTTGTCCCCATTGTTTGCTAATGAAGACGGGACTGTAGACAATAGTGTATACGCCGCCGCGGAAAGAACGTTCGAAATAGAAGTATCAAAGCTCATAGCTCAAATGGACGGGAACGCTACCCCTACCCTCGAGTCGTTTATAAACTACGATAACAGCGTAGCGTTTTCTGAAAACGTACCTGAAGTATTAAGAAATCTGTTTACAGATATGAAGAACTTACTAGGGTTAAATACAAACATATACTTCACTACTCGAGAAGATGCTATAAAAAATGCGAACAACTTCGGCGCTTTCCAAAGTACTTTGGTATATGACGTTACAGACCCAGAAAGAGATCAAAAAAGTATCAAAGGTAGCACCTCATCTATGGGTAAAGCGGCGCATTATGTAACCTATACCCCGACTACTAGCGTATCTAAATTATTGGAGTTAGTGTCCCATGAGTTAGGGCATATTCATGAAAAAATTGAGTTCCAAAACGCCTCAACAGATGTGCGAAATGCTATTTTTGAAGAACACCGCAAATGGAGTACTCGCGCTAAATCTGGAACCCGTAGAGAATTAGTTGATAGTCTAAGAGCAAGGCAAATCGCGCGTGGTGTTACAGGGGATTTAACCCTTCCTGCAAACAACGTTGCTAGCTACTGGGCTTCGTTTAGTGAGTGGTATGCGGACCAAGTATCTAGGTGGGCTGTGTCGGCTGATAAACCTCAAACAGTTGTGGAAAAGTATTTTGCTAGACTTGGTGCGGCTTTACGTAAGTTTTACAACTCGATTAAAACTAAAGGATGGTTACCTAACCAAACGTTTAAAGAATACTTGGAATCAGTCATCCCTGAGTTTGGTCCAGAAAGTGCACCTACACAAGATACTGTGGAAGTAAATCCTACAGTGCAAAATGACCCGTTCGCTACTGCGGTTGTTCAGTTGGAGAAAGCAACTAGAGGGGGTAAAAATTCAGGCATTACCAACCCCGCCGCTGAACCTGTTGCACCAAATAAAATAGCCAAAAAAGAAGGGCTCGGTTGGGGCGCCCCCGCTAGTAAACTAGTTAACGTAGATGCCTTACCACTACAGAATCAGTTAGACCCAAGTATAGTTACTGCGCTTAAAAACAACGACTTAGTTGGTGCGTTGGATACGCTTGCGTCTAGGACTAAAGGGGTTACATCAAAGTTTGCACGTGTGCTTGCTACGAGGCTTAAAAACTCAGGTGTCAAAGTACAAGTAGTTACTGACACAGAAATAAAACGTATTATATTTGACCGCACCGGAAGTAACGAATCGGACATAAAAGGCGTTTTCTTTGCGAGTGACAGCACGGTCTATATCAACAGCGATATCGGTTTAGATGCGCATACTTTAATACATGAGGCAACACACCCACTAGTCGATGCGGTGTTAAACAACAATGCGCACCCACTGACTAAACAGCTACAAAAACTTTTTACCGATGTTAAAGAAGACATAGGTACGGCGTATGGTACTACCGACCTAAAAGAGTTTGTTGCTGAGTTTATGGGGAATCCAGAGTTCAGAGATACATTAGATAGTATCTACCCTGACGGTGGGAAAGTTTCGGCGTTGCGTAAGATGAGCAATAGTATCGGCAACTTCGTGCGTCGCCTATTAGGTATGGAGACTAAGGGTGTTGATTCCGCATTAGGTGCCGCAGATAATATCATCGCCTCAATACTAGCACCGGGGCAAACTGCGCTACTTCCTCCAAATACCATGCGGGAGTATTCGTTCTTACGCCAAGGTGCAACACCGTTTGATGCCGTAGCCGGTATGGTTAAAAACCTGCCCGGGCTTACCGAAGAGCGTATAGATAAGATAGATGAGTTCTTCAAAGGCAAAGCGTTCGGTGCGGCTAAAAATCTACTTCGTGCGGCTCTCCCGTTAGAAGCCTTGGTGAAAGTTGCGGATAAATACTTACCTAGCGCAGATTTGGTTAGAAAGCTCGTCAACGAAAAACACGGCACAGAAAACCTGCGTATGCAGTCGTTAGAGCCTATACAAAACCAAGCTCGTGACTTTGCTAAGGGCAAAACTTTGGCCCAAATGGGTATGTTTAACGACGTCATATACGCCAGTACCATTGCAAAAGTTGACCCAAGTAAACCACGAGACACCTACGAAAAAGATAAGGAAAAACTTCAAGCTTGGGATGACCTACAGAAAAACTGGGCTGATATTGGGCCAGACGGACAAGCGCTCTACACAAGTATGCGTGATTCATATAGGGTTATGTACAACGACATTCTTAGGGTTATTGAAAAACGTTTAGACTCTGTAACTGCTGATCCTGCAACAAACGCTAAGGTTAAAAAGGACATTCTTTCACGTCTTACATTACAGGCTGGAAAGATTGAACCGTACTTCCCGTTAACTCGTAAGGGTGACTACTGGCTTACCTACGCATTAAATGACCCCAAGGGTGGCCCACAAGAAAAGTTTATAGAAGCGTTTGAAAGCGAACGCGCCCGTGCCCGTGCAACACGTGAGTTAGAAAATGACCCAAGCGTAGTTAAAGGTACTTTAGAAAACTTCTCAAACGTAAAAAACATAAACTATAGCAACGCCCCGTCTGGTTCATTTATGAATTCGGTCTTTAACGTGCTCACTGCTAATAACGTAGATAAAGAAGTTACCGAAGAGATGATGACGTTGTTTATTAACTCACTCCCTGCCACATCATTTGCACAATCGTTTAAAAGGCGTAAAAACCGTTTGGGTTTTCAACGTGACGCACTTGCCGCATTCCGTGAGAAATCATTTAGCATATCCCGCCAGTTATCAAATTTAGAATACAGCGCTAAGTTAAATGATGTACAAGCTAAGTTAGCAGAGGAGATGAATGTTTCAGTCAGAAAAGGTAATCCGGACGCTAGAAAATACTACGAGGAATTGGAAAAGCGGATTAAGTTTGCTAACAACCCCAATGTCGCTAAGTGGTCGCAGTATGCAACAGGTTTTGGTTTTGCAATGACACTTGGGTTTAACTTGTCGTCTGCAATAGTTAACTTATCTCAAATACCACTCATGGTCATGCCTTACTACGGTGGTAAATACGGCTACCCAGAAACAATGCGGGCAATCGGTAACGCAACTAAAGTGTTTACCACAAGTGGTCGTACCCAAGAACGTAGAGCAATCACGGGCGAAAAAAGAACCATGTCCGTTGGACCTTCTATTGGCAACTATAATTTTGACGCAATGCGGCAAGACGACCCACTGTTTAAATATAAGTACCTAGCGGAAGAAGCAGGGCAAGGTGGGCAGTTAGCACGTAGTCAGATATACGACACCCTCGATGTGGACAATTTAGAAAATCCAATGGCTAAGGTGAATGCTGTTTCCGGGTTTATTTTCCACCACGGTGAACGTATGAACCGCCAGATTGCTATGATTGCCGCATACGACCTCGAACTTGGTAAGATGCAAAAAGAAGGTAAGGCAATTACCCCTGACTCAATGCGTGAAGCGGCAAATACGGCTATTGGGTTAACAGAGCTCACCAACGGTGGTATTGCGGCGGCGGCGGCTCCTCGTATTGCCCAGAATTCTCTTGGTCGTGTGATGTTTATGTACAAGCGCTACGGCGTATCTATGTACTACGCAATGTTTACGATGGCACGTGATGCGTTGAAGGGCCAAAACCCAGAGGTGCGTAAGATGGGTATGCGTCAAGTTGCGGGTACGCTTCTGTCTGCGGGTATGATGGCAGGGGTTCAAGGCCTCCCACTATATGGTGTCGGTGCCTTGGTGTACAACCTGTTTAAAGAAGACGATGACGATAACGCCGATACTATTGTCCGTAAGTATTTGGGGGAAACGCTCTATAAAGGCTTACCTAACGCTGTTCTCGGTGTAGACGTTGCGGCACGTATCGGTTTGAGTGACTTGTTGTTTAGAGAAAACCCAGTGCAACGTGACCAAGAGCCTATGGCTGAGATAATGGAGTTTATAGGTGGTCCTGTCTACAGCATTGGTAACCGTACTCTTCGCGGTATTGAGGACATTCGCCAAGGCAATACACAGCGTGGTATTGAGCAGATGTTACCTTCGGCGTTTAGTAATGTATCTAAGGCACTGAGGTTTGCTACTGAAGGTGCTAACAGCCGTAGGGGTGACCCAATTATAGAAGACGTAGGGTATGGTTCTATAGCGGCACAAATGTTTGGTTTCTCCCCTGCTAAATACACCCGGCAACTGGAAATTAACTCCATCGAGAAGGGTAAAGAACGCGCAGTGAATGAGAAACGCACCTCGTTACTTCGGAAGTTTAACTTAGCCATAAACGAGGGTGATTCTGATACCGTAAATGACCTATTGGGTGAGATGCAGGAGTTTAGCCAAAGACACCCAGCTAACGCTATAACCGCTGATACTGTACGTAGGTCGAGGGCGCAGTTCAATAGGACTTCTGCTGAGATGCGTGGGGGTGTTCGGTACAGCAAAAAGTATATGTCCGAGTTCGAACAAAGTATGCGGGAATACGACGAGGAATAAAAAACCCCCGGGGGAGACCGGGGGTAAGGTACCAACTTAAGGAGAGTATCGACAGGGAGAGAGTCTGTCAAACAAATAGTATCACAATATCCGCCATATGCGTACTCCTAGGGTAGATTTTTCTATGGTGTGGCGGGTTTCTAACCCAATTTTTAACGTCTCAGAAACATCATCTAGTTGCCTGTATAAGTTGGGGTAGTCAATAACAGGGACAAAAACAGATGCCCCTATCGGGAAGTTATCCCAATCCACGATTATTAACACCCCGTCAGGGCTAAGATCAGATAACCTGATCCGCTTTTCTTTCCGCAAAGATCGCTTGGGCGGCAATTGTTTCTTCCCGTTCATCGTCCATAAAATGTGTGCAATCTAACACCCATACGTCAGTCGGTGGTAAGTTAACATGTGTGCCCTTACCTAACCGAACCTTCATTTTAGTAGCGCTAGTACGACCGTCCTTGAAATTTTCAATTACTCCCGAGTAGTTAATTTGGTGTTTTATGCACCAATCTTTAAATGGTTTAGGTAGTATATATAGGCGCTTGGTGTCATATTCATACCGCATAACCAACGTGCCTCTAGGTGAAGCTTCTGGCAAGCTCGCCTTCTCAATACCATTTGCGTCCCTACGAACATCTTGAGTGCTATCTATGCGCAACATGTTGTTGTAGTTCTCGGCGATGTAGTCGGTCAACGTATCTTCCACAGTACTACGCATACCCGCAGATATATCAAGGGCCTTAGCCAATAAGTCCTCAATTACCCAACGTGTCAGGTTCTTCATATCAAAGTCTACCAACCCTGCACGTTTTGCAAACATCAACCCGACAATAATACATGATGCCTGATTAGACCAGAATCGGTTTTCCGCTTTAAGCCCTGCGGCGATGTCAATTTTCTTCTGTACTTCTTGTAAGGTAGGAACAATCTCAGCTTGATGGTTCAACAAGTATTGGATGTATATTGGCCCTGCATGTCCGTAGTTTTCTTTTAACTCCGCAATAAGAATGTCAGTTTCCTCCTTCGTTGAGAACGCAATCATCGGTGCACGGTAACTCAATATACGTTGTGCCTCAGCTTTGGGCATAGACTTGTAGCTACTTATACGCTCTACCATATCGGTGTTTCCGGTAGTGCCCACCAATGTTCTCCACGGCTTACCACGGTACCGTTCCGCATTACCCCTAGATGACATACGGTTTCTTTGGCTTCCTGTTGGCACACCGTAACCGAAGTCGCTCAAATCTTTCGGTGCAGTATTGGTCATCTCATCGAAATATGCTACGACGTTTTTGTACACCTCTATACGGTTCATCTTTGAGTTCATGGTGTCTTTCTCATACATAACCATCGACTCAGGATTGCCCCATGCGGATGCTCCTGCATACATAGCTGTAGTTTTCCCTAGCCCAGACTCTTTATGGTACAGGTGGAAGATAGACCCGTTGATAGGTGTAAATTCCATCAAGACCGAACCGAACGACAACCCTAGCATATACTGGTGCACCTCAAACCCGGGACGGTTGTAAAAGTTAAGGGCTTGTTTCCATGCTTCTAAAGTGCCCTGCGGTTTAAATACTGGGAATAGGTATGAAGTGCTAACTGATGGTGGGTTTACATCAATACGATCAGCCTTAATATCCATATTACCTACAATGAACGACTGTCTGTCGTCTGTCCACCCAAACTGACGGTGGGCTTCTTCAGATTCAACTTCCATCTGTAGCTTGTTTACCCATGCGGTTACGTAAGCCATAAGTTCCTCTATTTTAATCATTGCCACGCCATGCCTTGCCATAAAGTTACGGAACTCATCTCTAGCCATAACTGCCGTAAGCGGCATCGTAAACTCACGGACTCCATCTTTTGGTAAATGCAATCGCATTACCAATGACTCCCCACTATCGGGGTCGTTAATTCGTTTAACCACGTACAACGCGTTGTGGTATATAGGCACCTCAATCTCCTCGTCGTCTTTCGTAACAATTTTAAATATTGCACCGGAAGTACCTCGGCGGTAGGGTAATGGGTAACTAGGTATCACATACTCTTTCATTGGTTGTGGTGGTAAATCTCGCTCACTCGAATGGTCTATAACTACTATAGCTTCATCGGGGTTCCCTGCTAACTCTCTACCCAAAGATATAGGCGACTTTACCTTACCTAAATTCGGACATGATGGGCATATGCCGGGGTTGTACTCATCAAATTTTGCGCATGTATATGGCCCTCTAATGTTGTTAACTTTCTGTGCAGTAGCTTCCTCAGAGTAATCAGGGTACCCTTCAGAAATTCGAGTAATAGCCCTATCCCTATCTTCACAGTACGACGCAATAGACAATCCTGCGCGCCACATTGGCTCAGACATATCCGCTTGGTTTTGAATTATGTACTTGAGTTGATCGCACCCTTCACCCTTAATAGTTTTCATTATGATGGTTTTGAATCTGCTCGTGTAGTTACCTACAAGCGCTTGCATAACTAAGTTTGCTTCCTGTGGGACATACGGTTTTCTCAGACTACTTAAAGGGCTCTCTCCTAGAATGTTTTTAAACACCTCAAATGGCATAGGGGCTACTGTGTTACCAATAAACGCTACATCTTTAGGTGGTACATCTTTATAGTTATGGGTGCCGGGCACCCGCAAAATACGTGATATGTCTGCGGTTACAACTGGGTCTGCATACAAGCTATGCTGTACACATAACTCTTTCAGTCGGTGTGCAACAGGTAACCACTCGTCCGCAGGTACATCACGGTCAATAGGCCAATATGCGTGTATACCACGTCCCGAGTTTACTAATACCGGTATGGGTAACTTCAGTTCTTTGCAGAACTCGCGAAGTGACTCTAATGCTTCAGATTGGGTTTCGTAATCCTTGCCTACACCACAATCGAGGTCGAGAAAGAAAGACCTGAGAAATTTTACGTTATCGTTTTTTCTTGAACCATCGGCATAAAATGTTGCCAGTGCAAAGTATGCATCTAACCCCTGTTGGTCGTATTCATATGCTTTGTTTAATGCTTCGTCGATACTTGTAAAAAATTTAGACTCTACTCTAGGTCTACTCCCCTCACTCTTCCCCTCGATTCCAGTTACGCAATAATAACCTTCTCCGCTTAGAACCACCCCCAAAAAATTTTTTGTTTCCATTATTTAGGGCCTCTCATTGTTGGGAAACGGGGGTCCATGTTACACGAAAAACAAACGCGCATAACACCTCCCCCACGGAACTGGTATCAATCGTCCCAATTATCAACGAGGGAACTAAGGTCAGTTTGCTCACTAGTAGCCGCAGGGGCGGATTTCTTTACCACCTTCGTTGGCTCTTTGACTTCTGGCTCTTTGACTTCTGGCTCGACTACTTTCGGTGCGGCAACTTTTACCGGAGCCTCAAGTACTGGAGCAGGAATTGCCTTATCCATCTGTGAAACGTTAAGCGTTACTGCCTTAATAGCTTCAGGGTCTTCTATCATATCCAAGACCCCTTGTTGCTCTGCGTCATTCAATGGGCGCACTGCCTTGAACACAAGCTTCGGTGTTGGACTTGCGGTATCGAAACGCATCTCGGTCACTACTGTAACGATGTTGGTGTTATGCGCTTTGAGGTATTTACCGTACGCTTGCAGTGGCATCTTATCAGTAGTACCTTCACCGAAAATAGATGTGGCAGGGCAGGTGATTTGGTAAATCTCTTTCTTCTCGATATCACCTTCAACCATTAAAGCCAAACGTTGTTGGAAGCGGCAAGCACGACCGTTCCCATTACCTGAGCCCTTAATGTTCTGGGTGCAATCCATACATCGGTTAGCTTGCTTCTGGTCTTGTGGTACTGAAGCATCAGGCTCACGGCTATCTGACGACCAACATGCGGGTTTTGCTACCTCACCTTCCTTATACGAACCAGCAAAGAACATACGTGATACAGGTGCGACACGAACTACCACCACATTCATAGCACGGTCTTCGTTCACATGATACTCTTTGCCGTTCAATACTTGGCGGAACGCCGAGCCTTTAATTGAGATACGACGATTAGTACCACCTCCACCCGCACTATTACTACCTGCGAGAACGTCGGTAAAGTCAGGTAGGTTGGCCAAACTAGCTACCAGTGAACTGCTCTTATTGCCAAATAAAGTTACGTCATTCATGAGTTATCTCTCCTTAGATATTTTCATTAACATCAAAATCCAGTTCAAGCTGAACGGGTAAGTTTTCCTGCATAGTAATTTCTTCGTCCATATCCGATGTTTCCGGCATGGTATCCTCTGGGCCATCATTGTTAGTCGTTAGTGCCTCGGTTACTAGGGGTATAGAAAAGCGGTATGTGTTGCCCACTTTAATATACGAATTGCGGGGGATATGCCCCTGTTTAACCCAAGCCCTTATCGTGTGTACGGTAACAAAAAAATGGCTCGCTACCTTATCAATAGGTACAAAAGCCCCGTCTATCATTGTTTATTTCTCCTTACAGTTACAGAATATTCGGCATCGCAATTCAGACCCGGAGGCAGTAGGTCAGGATGCTCGGTTAAAAATGTCTCCATATTTCCTTGATGTATGCGCTTCTCGTACAGCTCAGGAACTTGATGTTCTAAAATAAACTGGTTCATAGATCCCCAATCTGCTGTGGTATAACGGCGTTTAGTGGTGCGGTAAAACGAACCCTCTGCGGTCTTTACACTCTCTAGGTTTTGGTCTTTACAGTACGCCAATAGTGCATCTTTGACCTGCTTCATCTGACCAACACTTGCGTCTTCCTGTTTTTTAAACTCTTGCATCATCGTGGTGTGGTGGTCACGCATCTTGATGTACACCTTGACTAGCTTATCGACTGGGATAGTACTCTCGTTATCCATCTCTCTCTCTCCTTTGGGACTACATTATTTATATGGTTTATGTATTATAACAACAAATCTTTATATAAGTCAATCATTTTTGAATGAACGTCAATTTTATTGTCAAGTAATGAATATACATGGCGTTCTACGGAAGAACCTTGCAATTGGAACACTGTGCTTGGGTGCCTTTGTCCTGACCTATGTACCCGTGCATTTGCCTGAGCGTATGTTTCCAAAGACGGTACTGGGCCCCACCACACCACTGTATTCGCCGCAGTAAGTGTCACCCCGTGTGCCGCAGATTGGGGTTGTATTATAAGCACCCGAGGGTTTGGGGTTGTCTGGAACGAATTAAATATTTGGGTGCGTTTATTAACTGGCACGTCACCCGATATGACTTCGGTAGTTATACCATCTGCGGTAAGGCGTTCTTTTAGTATACCGATAACGTGCTTAAAAGGCACGAACACTAATATTTTCTGGCTAGCTTCCTCGATAACTTCAATCAGTGCGTTGTACCTGTTCTTAATGTCAAACTCGATTGTCTCCTTGTTGTCTGAGTACACCGCACCACATGATATTTGGAGTAACTTACTCATCGCTACTGCGGCATTCACCGCCGTTATTTCTTCTCCCGCCGCTTGCATAATCATCTGGGTGCGTAAAAGTTTGTAGTACTTCTCCTGTTGTTTAGTCATAGCTACTTCACGTTTAACATAGGTCATTTCCGGCAAGTCAAGGCACTCGTCTTTGGTAAACCTAATTGCGGGCTGTAGCGCATTAAACACAATTGTAGAAGCGGAGTCTTTAGGTATCCATCGGAAGGCGCTAACTTTGTACATAACCATGTCTTTAAATGCTGATGCAAACTTAGGCACCCCACTAGGGTTAACCAACTTAGCTATACCGAATGCGTCAACTGGCGACTGCGCCGCAGGAGTACCTGTGAGCATCCATAACCATGTGCTTGGGGTTAGCAAGCTGTGCAAAACTTTCCACCGTTTTGCTTGGGCATTTTTGTACGCGTTCGCTTCATCTACAACAATTAAATCGAACCCACCTTCGGCTATGGTGTCCTTAACAATCTCAACCCCGTCATAATTTATGATGACAAAATCGGCGTTACCTCGAATAATTTTTCTACGTTTAGCGGCGTCACCGTATGCAATATCAACTGATCTGTGCATAGCAAATTTAAATATGTCTGCGCGCCAAGCTGAATCCATAATAGATAGGGGGCATATGACGAGCACACGATTGACCTTACCTTGTTTCATTAAGTAGTCAGCCGCCCATACGACACTGCCTGTCTTGCCTGTACCTTGTTCGTTAAAACAGAAAGCACGTTTATGTAGGGTTAGAAATGCCGATGTTGTCTTCTGATGTTTGAACGGTTTGTACTGCCCCGCCCAAGTATATTGCGACATTATTGGTGAGGGTATGTTACGTATTTTTAAATTCTTAAGCACCTGTGCTTCGTCGATACCCCACTTAACCAACACTTGATTCTCTCCTACCACTTTACTTTTTGGTATAACGTCTGTAACACGTTGCGGGTGGCGTAGTGTTAATAGTAATGCCTTGTTGTCTATAATTTCCATCTGTGTTCTCTCTTCGCATACAAAAACACCCGGAACTGCTGTCCGGGGTTAGCTTTTAAATTGTATTACTTCGCTTTCTTCTTACCGTTACGACTTCTGTTTTTACTCGGTGACACTAACCTTGTGCCATCTGAATTCTTACCGCCCTTACTAATTAACTTCTTATGGTCTATATCTTTACCTGTCCTATCTATACCTTTTGCGTCGTACTCTCGCCTCGCTCTTTGCCTCTCCATTCTACCCTCATGTTCCCCACGGGATTTCTGGAGTTCGTATTCTTCTTTATAGGGGCGGTCTTTCTTGGGGTTTTTGTAAGGCATCAATTTCTCCCGTTGTGTGCGCAGTCCAATACTACACAGTGGTTTCGGCATAGCCCTGATGGTCTAGGGTTCCATACATTATTTTCGTAAGCGGCTTTTAATTTATCATGTTCCGCCGTCCATTTACTTAGTATCTCAGGCACATCGTCAACTGTGTATGATGCTTTAATAAACCCTTTACATACAACAAATATTAAACCTGCACGGATTTTCTTTACCTCTGGAAAGTGTTTAAACGTAGCTAAGGCCATAAGTTCTAACTGCCCTGTGTCTGCATACCTAGTCGATTTGCTTGTTTTGTAATCAACAACCCTAGCTTCCCCAGTTGTGTGGTTAATAATGATTAAGTCCGCAATACCCCGCCACCATACGTTAGCATCTTTAAACCCGCATGGTTGTATGTCTTGCGTCAACCCCATCTCATACTCACAATACTTGGTGCCTTCCATATTGTTTAGGCTGTCTAGTACCCCTTTGGCATATTCAAAATACGGGGGTAGCGCAGTTCCGTCTCGTATATATTCTTCTGCGGCAGTGTGAAACCTACTCCCATATAGGGTGGCTTCGGTTGGGGGGTCACTATACTCCTTGGTGATCTTCAAGTGGTAATACTTCTTTGGGCATTGGTCAAATGTCTTGATGCCGCTAAACGACCATGGGGGTAAACTCATCGTCTACGCTCCTCTAAATCCCGTACAGCGGCTTTGGCCATTCTTAGTTCAACTATTAACCCATCTATTAAGTCCATAGCCATAAGGTAATGCTCACTCTTTAACAGCTTATGTAGTTCCTTCATCCCTGCGCTTACAGTTATGGTGTGGAACGAATAGTCTAAGGGGGTATCACTCATCAACAATCTCCATAGGATTTGGCGTAACCGGATTCACAATTAAGGGGCAGTCCCTCTGCCCAAGGTGGCACCCACCGCATCGCCTCTTCAACATCAACAACTGCCTGTTCAACTTCTTCATCTCGTACAACACAAGCAATTGCATCATGCACGGTTAGGACAACACGGTGCTTCTTTGCGATACGTATCATCTGGTCACTTATTATACATCTGGCTATCCCTTGGCAGATATTTTCTACAACTTTACCGCCATAAATACGCGTCCTACCTTTGCGAGTTTTATAGCTGAACTCAAGCCCACGTTCACCTTGCTCGTAATCTAAATCGTCGTACCGCATCAACAACCCTGATGGCAACTTAATAGCACGTGCACTTGGGACTATCTCTAACACACCCGCTTTACCGAGAGGTGAAGCTACATTACTCAACATGTTTATAAGCACATTCTGAGCTTCTCTCCACAACCCAACAATATCCTCGTTGGTATCTCTGTAAATCTGGATAACCCGTTGCGCTTCTGACAACTCCATATCATGCCCAAACGATTTTAGTTGCGCCTGAAACTTCAACGCACCCATCCCGTAGCCCGCACCTAAAATTGTAGTCTTACCAACAAAGCGTTCTTCTTTGGTGATGTCCCCTTCGGGCTTACCATAAATAGCTGAGGCCATCTTCTTATACACATCTTCCTGATTGGCAAAACCTTGTACTAAGTTCTCCTGTCCTGCTAACCACGCTAGTACCCTAGCTTCAATCTGTGCTGAGTCAGCATCAATAATGGTGTACCCCTGCGGTGCGATGACTGACTGTTTAAGTTTATTTGCATTGGCCCCACGACTCGGTAAGTTTTGCAAATTAATTTTACCATCCCCACCAAACCGACCTGTATGCGCGGCGTAGTATCGAATCGGTACAGGCAACAACCCACGTTTGGATATATCAATAAAACGTTGTGTACGAGTTTCCTCCAATGTACTTTTCGTGCCAAGTCTAGCGGCTACTAATGACTGCACTCGGTCGTCAGCATGTTCTTGTAACGCTTTAAACGCTTCATCAGTCTTTGCAAACGCCCAAGTTGTTTTACCATTCGCGGGGCTTATCTTAGTGGGGGGCTCTACACCAAGACCACGTAGTAGGTCAGCGAACTGTGGGTTGCTCATTAAGGTTTTCTTGTCCGCCCCTGCTTGTTCTAATAGCTTGTGCTTGCGTTCTTGCACATCACTCAAATGCGATTCCAAAAGGGGTAGGTCTAAATCTAGTACTGGGTCGATAAACATTCGTAGGGTCAAATCAATTAACTTAAGTTCTTTCTTGGGGAAGTCCTTATACATCAAGGTAAACAGTTTGTACGTGAGTTCAACATCGTTGATGCAATAATCCCCATACCGTGACAACTCCTCAGGGGTAAAATCTTGTCTGTGTTTACCTTTAGCGTTCAATACCTCTGTGCCTTTCTCCCCGATACCATATCGTTCGACCATCGCTTTAAGGGAGCCCCCAACTTCCACACCGTGCAAAGCCCGCCCCATACACAACGTATCGAGATAGACGTAAGGGTCAATGCCAAACCTCCAATGAAGGATAGACCCATCAAATGCAGTGTTATGTGCCAGTACCATAGCGTTCGACCAATCGTACTCTGCATGTAACCACTGTTTGATTTCTTCGTGCGTGCCACTAGCCCATTGTGTAGGTCCGTTGTTTACTTTAACCGCCACACCGATTACTTCAAATTCATGTGAGCGTACGTATGCTTCTGTTGTTACCTTAGTAAGACTAAAGTCTTGGCTATAAAAAGTTTCCATGTCTATCGTAATCAAATCCATTACATCCTCTCCAACATAGCTACTACATCATCTAGGTTATTTTCGTTTACCACGATAGCTATCCCTCCTGCTTTACTAATCAAACTGAGCTCTTTATCTTGTAGCGCCGTGGTCTTACCCTTACCTGCCTTACACTCAATCGCAAAGTACACGCCGTTATAGCAACCCACAATGTCAGGTATACCGGGGCGGGAATACGGACCACCAATCGGCATAAAGTAATACGCGTTATAAGTATCCAGTATCTTTTTCACACGAGCTTTCACACGTGACTCGGGGGTCATTGCCATCAATACGTCTCCATATCTAGATGTATTTTAAGTTTGTTGGCGCGGACTGGTTTACGTAGGTTGCGTAAAGCCTGTGCCTCTATCTGAAGAATGCGATTGGGCGTCACACCATACTGCTCACCAACCTCATCGAGCGTCATAGGGTCCTCCCCATCTAACCCGAACCGTAGACTTAAAACCTTTGCCTCTCGCGGGGTAAGAGTCTCCATCACCTCGTTTATCGCGTCGCCGAGTTGGTTTTTAGCTACCACGTCTTCTGGATTCTCTATTGCTAGCATAGCGCTGTCACCAACCCCAAGTAGGTCGTGCAGTACAGCTTGCGATACATCCCTTTCAACGTTATTTTTTAATAATTTTAGATTAAGTTGCTCCACCGTCCATAAGTCCGTTGGCGCCGCACCCAATGTTTCCATGATCTGTTTGGCGATAGGGGTAAATCTCCCAAAACGGTCTATTGGTGAGGTACTAAATTTTACAATGTCCAACACCGCCCCTTGGCGTACCCCCAAACTCCTACAAAACCCCGCAACCGAATCAAACCCCGCATCCTCTATGGCCTTAAGTAGCAGATTGTTACGCACCGATACTTTTACTCTGTACTCCTTAACTGTATCCATTACTGTTTCTCCTCACATCTCTCGATCAACGCGGCATAGCCACAAATATCAACCGATGAGTCGCGGTGGCTTGGGTCATTGGCTAGTCGTGCACCTTTTAATAACACCATCATGACACAAACATCTTGCGCGGTAAGTGCCCTATCGCCGACTGATTTTAAATACGCGTTCCACATCGTAGCAATAGCTTCTAAGTTTTTAGCAGGGTGTCCGTACGTCTTTTCCCGATCACCATAAATAATTGTTTGGGCTTCTTTGA
>Ga0209491_10005744_pt1 | contig 17875 bp, 26 predicted proteins | sample BON02_FD_187213 | JGI IMG/M metagenome (GOLD analysis project Ga0209491, IMG submission 187213) | Freshwater microbial communities from Lake Bonney liftoff mats and glacier meltwater in Antarctica - BON-02 (SPAdes) (version 2) | ecosystem: Environmental > Aquatic > Freshwater > Ice > Glacier...
ATGTGTGAGAAGAAGGGGAAAAGTATACTGATTGCATGTGTGAGTGATGGCGAGAGAGAGAGAGAGAAGGACTCGGCCGAGAAGGCGGGATGAGAAAGAAAGAGAAGGAGAGAGGAGAGAGGAAGATGTCTTGTGTGAACGCCACATGTTCGAAAGAGTCGCGCTTTTATGTGTGTATACATTTTTACCTGGTGTGCGTGTGCGTGTGTGGGAGAAGAAAAATAAGGAGAGGATGGAATGAACCCGGTCTTGAAGACTAGGGAGCATCGCTTGCTAGAGTTGCGTCCTATTTTTACTTCTCTTTTGTGTTGTGGGTTTTGGGGAGTTCTTGTGTGGGGTTTGTGTGTGTGTGAGAGAGAGAGCGTGTAAGCGGATGTATCTGGCTAGAAGGAGGAGAAAGGCAGACGCAAGACCGCACAGACTGAGGACAAGGCGGGGGGGGGGAGGACAATACAACATACGCACCAAAAAAGAAAGAAGAAAGAAGACAACTGTCATAGATATTCACCAACTGTGCTCCACTCGTTCGCTCACTCATTCACTCATCACTCATTGTTTCTCTTTCATTACTGTGCTCGCTCAACCGACCGCTCCTGTCCCTTCGCCTCCTCCTATCCTTCTCTCTTCCTCTCGTGCCTCCTCTTTCCTACGCATCCCAAGCCACGCCTGTAACTTCCGCCACCCGCGTTTGACCAACCCATGCTTCCCCAACAGCCGAACCGCAAAAAACGTGCAGCGACTCAACTGGAAAAACAACAAACACGCCCACACTCCTTGGATCCCCCCCCCGATATGCCTAAGACTGTAGAGGCCTCCGACGACTAACAAAGTGTTGATTGCGTAGGACGCTGCGAGGTAGGAAAGTTCACGTTCGGCCAACAGAATCCCTTCCAGGGCCATGGTGCACGCGTGCGCGAGCAAGGAAGCCGAAAGCCAAGGGGCAAGAAGGTGCATCTCGCGAATGATCTCTGCGCTGGTCGTGAACAGTCCGGGAAAGAAAGAAGGGATCAGCCCAGCTAGCGCCGCGTTCAGTCCTCCCACCCCCACACTGATCAGGACAAGCCTCCGAACCACTTTGCCAATTGCGAGCCTGTTATTATTGACTAGGAATCCAGGCAAGAAGGCTTGCGCGGTGGTGGAGAGGGAGTCGCCAAACGTCGTGAAGAAGAAGAAGCAGCGGAGCATGACCTGGTGGGCGGCCAGGGGGACAGTGCCCATCATTTGCGCAGCAACTCCGAGAGAGGTATAACACAAAGACTTGCCAAAGAGCGCGAAGAACACGGGCCCAGCAAAGGAGAAGAACTTGATGATGTCTTGGAGGGGCGACGAAAGCCAGATGAAGGGGTACAGGCGCCGGGGGCCTTGGGAGCGCTTGAGCGCTCGGAGAAGGACGATGGTGCCGACGACCTCGGCAATAACCGTCGCGACAGCCGCGCCAGCAATCCCGCACTTGCCATAGGACACCAGACCCACGTCCAGGATGTAGTTGATCATGCCTGCAGCGAGCGTGACGACGAGAGGGGTGACGGAGTCCTTGGCACCGAGGAGGGAGGCCTGGGCAACCATGCTCATCAGAACAAACGGAGCGCCGAGCGCGCGAATGTTGGTGTATTTGAGTGCGACAGGAATGAGAAGCGGGCCATCAGCACCAACGGTGGCGGCGAGCATGGCCTTGCCCCCGAATTCAATCAACAGCATGACAAAGACGCCGGCGCCGAGCGCGATTGCCAGGGCGTGGGACACAACAGTTTGGCTCTTGGTTTCGTCGCCGTCTGCCAAGGCGCCAGCGAGGAGATTCGTGGTGGCGACAGCTAGAAAGGTGAAGACATAAAGGAAGGAGTCGCACAAATTGGTGGCGGGACCCATGCCAGCGAGCTCAAGGTCGGAGGAAAGGCCTACGACCGAGGTGTCTACTAAGGACATAATGGGGCCAGCGAGCCAGATGCCGAGGGTGGGAATGGTGAAGCGCAACAAGGCGGCCAGGCTGGGCACGGCTTGGTCCTTGGCAGCTTTGCGTTGGAATGGCGTGGTGGGGGGAAGATCGGTGTCGGGACTTATGGGGCCCGTGTAGGCAGCACCATTGTCGTCATCGTCGGGAGAAGAGGGGGATGTCAAGGCGACGGAGGCGCGATGATGCTGTCGGGACCTTGGGAAGGATGGGAAGGCAGGGGTTGCTTGCCAGATGGAGCGTGCTGGGGGAGACGACGGCGTAGGTCTTATTCTAGCCGATGAAGGCAAAGGCAGTGTGTGGAAGGCGTGCGCATTTGGGAGGGTAGTGGTGGCGTAGAGGAGGCCGAGGAGTAGGAGGCTGGCGCGCATCATCCTCGACAGGTGGCGTTGCGGTTGTGCCCTCCCGTTTGTGAAGGGCAGTTGCAAAGGCGCACAGGACACTTAGCTGCGCCGCGGCATTGAGGAGGCATACAGTCGGAAAGTGCCTGTGTTTTGTGCGTGTGCGTGGTGTGGTGTGGAGTGAATGTGGTGGTCATGGGTGTGCGGCAGATTCGTCATCGCCAAGCAACGTCTTGCTTGCGTTTTACTTGGCAAATTCTCGACAATGCGGCCCCAAAAGCGGCGCAAATCCAGTATCAGCACAACCAGCAGGTAGCCATGCACCTGCTGGCCTGCTTGGCGGTGCCTCCGGGGCCTGACTGCGCTGTCTTGTACGCACACAATGCAGAAAGGGGTGGGGAGGTTTTTCGATTTCGGCCGACGGGCTTGGACACCTCACTCCACCTGTGTCCAAACCGAACCCACACCGCACACCTTTACGCACAGGAGCCATGATTACCAGGCCGCAGCCCCTCCTCGTCCCCGTTCTCGTCCTTCTCCTCGTCCTGCCATTCGTTGTCCTTGCCTACCAACCACCATCGCATCAGCCACCACGCCAAGGCCCGCCTTCCCGTCCCCAGCACGATTCCAGCAGCAGCAGCCGTCGTGACCTCCTCTCCACTACCACCACCACTCTCGCCACGGCCTTGTCCCTCTTCTTTCTCGGCTCGTCCCGCCCAAGCCCAGCCCATGCCGCGGACGCCCGCGAGGCCATCGCCAAGGCTGTGTCGAAAATTCCTGGCTACGGCGCGCCTGATACTCTTTACCCCTCCTTCTTTGCGGGCGAGTGGGAAGTAACAAGGGAAGTAGTCGGCTTGACCATTCCACCGGAAGAAGCAGACAAAGTCGACCCGCAGGACTTGGCGCAAGCCAAGGCGCAGCAAGGCGAAAAACTTACATTTACCATCCGGTTTTTACCCTATAATGAAGAGGAAGGAAAAGGAGAAGATGCTGGTGCTGCTGGTGCTGCGGAGGAGGAGGAGGAAAAGGGAGGAGGAATGGTGCTTGCTGATAGGGGGTTCAATGAAGAAAATTTGTGGAAGGCTCGTTTGGCATTGGCGGGCAAGAGTGAGTTGTACCAGGAGGGGGTGTCGAGTAGGTGGGAGAGGAGGAACCCTAATGTGTTGACTGTGTCTTTTCCTGATGGTGTGGTTAAGGAGATTAAAGTCACGAAGAGATCATTTGAATCCCCTGGGGAGGATGCGTTTGGTTCTTCGGAATATTGTCGAGTGGCGGACGCGGCGGCTGATACGGGGGTGGCGTCGATTCCACGATTGAGTGCTTTAAGGGTGTTGAGGAGGTGGAAGAGGGTGGAAGGGAGGGAGGGAGGGACGATCGAAGGGTTGGAACTGGTGAAGTATTATCCGACGGTTAGTTTTAGCGCGGACCCACCGGCGGTGATGACGCTCAAGGCGCGGTTGAAGATGGAAAGGGTGAAGTGAAATGAAGTAAAATAATGTGAAGCAAAGGACAAATAGCAGGGGAAATATGTGGGTGTGTGGGTGTGTGGGTGTGGGTGGTGGTGTGTGGTGGTGGTGGTGTGGTGTGTTTTGTTGGTTTTTATTTATTTGACTTTCATTCATTCAAAATACACTTATGTATAACTCTTCTCGTTCGTCTGCCGCGAAGTTGAAGTCCTCACAGTCACTACCATTCGTTAATCTTTATTTCCCTTGTGCTCTCTTCTTCCCTATTCCTTCTACATCCTCCTCCCCCTCCTCCTTTTCCTCCATTTCCTCTCTCCCTCCCTCCTCCTCTTCCACCACTTTCCCCACTACCTCTTTCACATCCTCCTTTCCCTTTATCTCCTCCCAATCCCTCAATTTCCACAACACTTTAATCGGATACCTGCGTGTGTCAAACCAGACATGCCACACCCTCCCCATGCACACATACGGCTCGCCCTGCCTCCGACAGAATAACAGTATATCCTCCTTCTCCTCGTCCTCGTCCTTCCCTCCCTCCATCCCTTCCTTCTTCTCCTCCTCCTTTGCCTCCTCTCCCTCTTTTTTCTTCTTCTTCTTCTTCTTCAACAAACAAGTGCCGCTGCTCGCCAATTTGCCCTCCACCCCACCCTCCTCCCCCTCCTTCCCCCCCTCCCTCCGACCCTCCCTCCCCGCCGCCAACAACCTCACCATCACGGGCGTCTCCGGCTTCACCCTACTCCCCGCAAACCACGTCAACCTCCCCCCGCCTTCCAACCACAGATTCTCATAGTCATTCCCATCCACATTAACCCATAATACCACGCAGTTCCGCCATTCGACCACCCCAGCGTATTTACTAAATTTCACAGGCCCTCCTCCCCCCGTTCCTCCCTCCCTCCCTCCTCCAGCTTTAGGAGTCAATAAGTCCATCACGCATTGCTTTCCTGTAAACGGAACTTTCTTACCCAAATACTGTTTCAACATAAATTGTACATCTGCGTCTCTCACGCGTGAACTTCCAGGGGTGGCACTCACGCGACCCGCTGCTGCTGCTGCTGCTGCTGCTGCAGCTGTGGTGGTGGAGTCCCATTCCTCCCCCGCTCCTAGCTCTCCCCCGTCCTCGCCGTTGTTTTCTGATTTCCAGGTGTGACGGGAGGAGGCGAAGGAGGAAGAGGTCAGGTTTGAGAGGGCAATGGCGTCCTCTCTGTAGTCAGGCGCATCTCGACCAAGGTTGCGGGAGGAACGGCGGGTGGGCTCCGTCGGTGATCTTGGAGGAGGCTTTTGTCTCTTTTGCGCTTTCCTTCTAGCTGCTGCTGCCTCGTCGTCGTCGTCGTGGAAGGCACCGCCGGGACGACGGGTGCTGCCTAATCCTACTGAGGCAAGGACGGCTTGGTTTGCCTTGATGTTCTCCAGGCGCTCGAGCTCGATGGCGGTGAGATTGCGGGTGGAGGAGGAAGAAGGGGCGGAGGAAGAGGCGGAGGAGGAGGAGGAGGAGGAGGAGGAGGAGGAGAAGGAGCCTGCCATGGCCTGAGTCGATGGGAGCGAGGCCTGCCTGTGTGTGGTGTGTGTGGGGTGGTGGGGAGGATGGGGAAAGGAGGCGTGAGCAGGGGAACGAGAAGGAAAGCGGTTGCCGCCTGCACGTTGCCTGCTAAAGCACCGTTCGCACGACGTCCGCAGCTTCAGCACCCAAACATCCTTGTCCTTCTGGCTGTCCTTGTTGTGCTTGTGGTGGCGGGATAGCGTGGGAATGGCAGCGGCGTCCAAGGTCCCCTCTTGGTCTCTTCCAACCTCCCCACCCCCCCTACACGATCCTTCCACCACAAGACCAAAAGCAAAAGCGAAACTATCGGTCAAGATGCCTCGTGTGTCTATATACTGCATGCGTTTGTTGCCTTTTTTTCTTTTCCTCTTTCTTTGGTTGCTGTGTGGGTGTTGTGGTACTTATATCGTAATAGTCGACGTGCCTTCCCGGCCTCAATCCAACCCACCTGCGGCGTGGCTGCTACTGCGAAGCACAAAATTACATGTGACGCACCGAAGAAGGAGCGTTCTGACCCTTCTCCTTTTCTTCCTCCTCCTCCCCCTCTCCTAGTTAAATTCTCCTGCATCAAGATGCCTTCATTCCTTTCCCTCCCTCTACTGCTCCCCAATTCTCACCACCTACGCCCCCCACACTCCCTCCCTTCCTCCCTTAAAACCGTCCTCGTCCCCTTCCCCCGCCCGGTCCACCCCTCCCCCTCCCTCCTCCTCCTCCCCCCCTCCCTCCCCCACCTCCTCCTCGTCCTCGCCCTCGTCCTCCCGCTTGTGCCCCTGGCTTGATCTTGCTCTTGGGACCATCATCGACCAACAACGCGTCCAAGTTCAAGGCATCTGGTAAGATGTAATACCGGATGTTATTCCCACGGATGGAGAGAGATTCGTAGGAGACGGGGTTTTTCCCTTTTAGGGTCACCTTGACGTTTTTGAGGTAGGTGTTCATGGAGACGTCCACGCCTGCGGAAGGGAGGGAGGGAGGGAGGGAGGGATGGGGGGGGTGTATATGAGACGGAGGCAATGGTAGCACATCTCTCTGAATATCAAACACCGACAATTAATCAAGCATTGACGCTGCTTTGTAAGGGACAATTAAACACATGAAAAGAAGCAAAGCGAGGGAAGGGACGCATACAAACATGCCTATGCCTGCTCGTCCGCCTAACGGGTACGTACCGGAAATAGTGCCTTGGATGGTGGTGCCGTTCTTGAGCTCGATGGTCACCGTCTCGTTGTTCAGCTTCATTAAAAATCTGTGTATTATAGAATGTGCGTGAAAAGGGTGGGTGTAAGTTTGGGTGGGTGCAGCCGACTAGGGAACGATGACGGACAGGTCTCGATGCCTGCCGATCACACACATGCTGCGTTCGCCCCTGCGCTTCTGCCATTAATCCTCCTGCCCCCCCGCCCCACGCTATCCACCTAGCACGTACCTAACGAGCTTCATGATGCCTGTGTATAAATGTGCCTGGACGATCTGCTACGCTATCGTATTGGTCGTCGGTCGTGGCCGTGTGCTGCTTGCCTCCTCTACAGAAACGGGGCAGTCGTGCTCTCCTTCCTTTACACGTAGACGGACAGGCAGACGGAGCGGACGAAGCAGCGACCTGAGCCTTCCTCTTCTCGTAGTGCAGCACGCGAAGAAAGTCGTCGCCTGTGTGCTGTGTTTGGCGTAAAGGGGTGTGCGGTGTGAGTACCAGTAGTATCATCATGCGGCCGTGATTGGGGGTGCTTCTCCTACAGCCAAGCCCACCTTTCCCTGCCCCTACCACCGCCACCATCACCACAAAACGCAGCTTCTGAACAAGCTGGTCTGTAAGATGGGGGCTTGGTAGGCTTGGTCAGGACACTTGGCCTGGCAAGTGCCCGGCAAGAGAGGAAGGAGAGAAAGGAGCAGCGGCGATGGGGAGAGACATTTTGAGAGTCGCTCATATCCGTTTTGTTGTTCACTTTTTCTTTGTTACATACATGGAAAGGAGGGGAGGATGTATTAGTGGTACTAATTGTTTGATATTGCTTTTCTTTTGGCTTTGTTGCGTAGCGGCAGCGACAGCTCTGAATTTCTACCATGTTGAAAACTTGACCAAGGAGAAGAATTGAGTGATTATATTTTACTTACTTATTTGAGAATCTCACAAGCACAATTTATTTCGGTTCTAATTATTGGAAAATCAGGTGTTCATGTATCAGGCTCATCTCTCAGTCCTATCTCTCTCTCTCTATCTCTTTCTCATTTCATTTCATATCTCTTTCTCTTTCTATGCACATCCCCGTCTATCAAACCTCTCTTTCTAACCTCCCAGCTCTTCTTCCTCCTTCTTCCTCTCTCTCTATCCACACCTCCACGCACACTCCTCCTCTCCCTCCCTTCTACTAAAACCCGCCTTGGCCTCCTCCATCTCCTTTCTCAAGAACGAAGTCATTCCCTCAGTAATAGCCAGAAGGCCCGCTGCCTTAGGATGGGCACTCATATTTGCCTTTATGTGTGCCGGTTGGCAGATGGCCAGATTTTCGGGTTTGCTCTTGTTCTTGACCCCAAAGATATTCATGTCGGGGGAGGAGGCGTCTGAAGGAGGGGGGGAGGGGGGGAGGGAGGGAGGGAGGGAGGGAAGGGGAGGGGAGTATGTGAGCACTATCCGTAAGCACATTTCATTCACCCTCCTTCCCCTTCCTCCCTCCCTCTCTTCCTCCTTCCCTACCGTCCAAATCCATGCACGCTAGCGACATACTTCCCAGCTGAGCAGAATTATAGAACAAAATCCCTAAACCCGTCCCCTCCCTCCCTCCCTCCCTCCCTCACTCCCTCCCTCCGTACCATCCAGATCCATGCACGCCAGTGACGTACTTCCCAGCATCTGAGCTGGGTAGTAAAAGCGAATGCCCAAACACATTTCGTCTTTTATCCCGGGGCCGTAATGCGTCTCGGTTTGTTTCTTGGAAGAGTCGTAGCGGCAGCGGGTCTGGGAAGGAGGGAAGGAGGGAGGGAGGGAGAGGTGGGTGAGTAAGACGCCAACGAAGTTTTTGAGCAGGATTATAATAGAGGATACCTAAGCAAATTTTATCTCTTATCCCGGACCCGTAGTGGGTATCTTCCTTCTTATTGCTGGAGTCGTAGCGACAGCGGGTCTGGGAGGGAGGGAGGGAGGGAGGGAGGAAGGGAGGGAGGGAGGGAACGTAAGTGAGTTAGAGCCCATACTCCTTGCTCGCGGAGGCCGAACCGAAGCGAGGGAGGCAGGGAGGGAGGGAAGACAGAAAGATAAAGAAGAAACATAAGACTCACCCAAAACGCGTCATCCGGCTGCAAGGCGAAGCCCGGCTTGGGGAAAATCACTCCCTCCTGGTTCCGAGCATCCCACCTCTTCCGATACAACATCTCAATTCGCTCCGCCCCCCCTCCCTCCCTCCCTCCCTCCTTCGCAACGGCAGCACCCACACCAGCAGCAGCAGCAGCAGCAGCAGTAGTAGCAACAGCAGTTGTGTTTCTCAAGAGCTGAATCTCTCCTTGTGTCGCCAGCAGATGCAGATGAACGTGAGCATAGAGCACATGCGGGGTCTTCACCCCTCCCTCCCTCCCGCCCTCCCTCCCTCCCTCGACCTCCTCCATCCCAGCCACTGCGATATGCTTGGCCGTGCAGGAGGAAGGGCAGTAGTTGAGATAATCGAAGGCAGGGAGGGAGGGAGGGATGAGGAGGGAGGAGTTGACTCGGAGGGCGATGGAGGGAGGGGGGGCACCGAGGACGAGGAGGCCGATGTCGTGTTGACGTAGGGTAGGGGAGTAGTGAATCTAAAGAAAAGAAAGGAGGGAGAGGAGGAGGAGGAGGAAGAGGTGAGATGGGTGAACTGTTAAGGGAGGGGTATGGGAGGGAAGTGGTGATGGAGGGGGGGGGGACATCGAGGACGAGGAGGCCGATATCGTGTTGGCGGAGGGTGGGGGAGTAGTGGATCTAAAGGAGGAGGGAAAGGAAGGGGAGAAGTGGGGGTGCGATGAGAGAAAGATGAGGGGTGCCTAGAAAGGGGACTAGACATATACATGCACACTCCTTCAAGCATGCGCACAAAAGGGGAGGAAGGGAAGGAGGGAGGGGGAAGAACACACCAATAATAGCTCACCTATACTCCCGTGGTGTCCTGCACGCCAGTCACCCCGGCCTGGTTATTTAAATGCACCTGCAATATCCAATATTTATCATAGCCCTTGCCAAAACACGACCTCCTTCTCCCTCCCTCCCTCCCTCCCTCCCTCCCTCCTTACCTCGACCCCCGTGGTGTCCTGCACGCCAGTCACCCCGGCTTGGTTGTTAAAGTGCACCTGCAACATCCAATATTTGTCATAGCCCTTGCCAAACGGCAGCGCAGCATCCACCTCTTCATAGAGCTCATCGGGAGGGGTGGAAGGACGGCCGGCGTTCTCTGTGTAGAAGGGGAGGCCATGCCCACCCACCTCACCCGTGCAGTCAAAGGGCTGGTTCACTGGCGTTGGCGGCTAGGAAAGGGGAGAAAGAAAAAAGGAAGTGTAAACCGGAGACTATTTGTATGGGGTGTATGGTTTGTGTGGACTCCTTCCTCCCTCCCTCCCTCCCTCCCTCCCTCCTTCCTTACCTCATCATCCCCCGCATTGAACACAAACATATGATGGACGTACGCCCTCGACACCTCCTCCTTCCCCTTCCTCAGCACGCGATAAATGTGGTACTTCTCCTCTTGGGGCGGGGCAACATACATACACATATATCGTGTTTCTACTTCCGGGACATCCATTAAAGGTAAGGCCACTGTGAAGGATAAAGCAGGAGCAGGCACTGACAACGCGGCCCGCTGCTCTACTTGGAAGGCTTGCCATTCCAAGGGCGAGGAACAGAGCAAGAGACTGGTGCTTCCTTTTGTGAGGGCCGTGGTGTTGGGGTTCTGCTGCTGTTGCTGCTGTTGCTGCTGTTGCTGCTGCTGCTGCTGTTGGTGGGGTGATTGGGCCGCTGGCCCACATGACGAAAGTCGGTCGAGATCGAGGGATGATGCATGCAGACAAGGGCATGGAGAAAGTGAATGCCACGGCTTGTTCAGCGGGGCATGTTTGCACTAAGAGCAAGGTCTTTTTAGGTGGTGGCTGCTGCTGGTCTTGCTGCTGTCTTTGCGCGGGAGGAGGAGAAGATGTCAAGGCTGGGGTTGTGTAGGCCTCCGCAAAGCGATCTTCCAAGACCCAAGTAGCATGACTTCTGCTGCTTGCGACAGGGTCAAAAGCACCACCTGCTGCTGCTGCTGCTCCTCCTCCTCTTGCAGCGCCAGGGACTTGCATGAGCATCGTCACGTCCAGCCCTTTCATCCCTCGGGACTCGGGATTCAGACCCAAGGCGTAGTACCACCAGGAGGAAGCTGCAACAGCCTTGGTGGAGTCGTCGTCGTCATCATATTTATGGCCTTTGAGAAGCAGGCCAAAGGTAATGTTGCCCGTAGCCGCAGTGCTACTGTTGGCGTCGAGAGGCGGACGCCCGTACAGCGTTGCTTCGCCGGCTTCCAACACGACACAATTGGGAAGGAGGTCCTGCGTCAGTCCTAGCTCGGCGTGCCCCGGCGAGTGACATTCTTGCTGCAGCAGCGGCAGCAGGGTTTGTGGCGTGTCCTTGGCAGCATTATTGTGCCTCAAGTGCGAAGCCCAAGAAAGTTGGGGGGCGGCGTGGATCAAGAGGATAAAGAAAATAATAAAGCGAGTGCCGTTGCACCAAGGCGGCGAGGCCCACATGTTTTGCGTGTAAATCCCCTAAGCTACCAAGCGTTCACCACGCACTGTGTTTGGGATGAGTTGTGTGGGAAGTGGTGAGTGCAAAGAAGAACTTGCATCAGGCGGCACTTTCTTCTTTCCGCTTTTGACCACTTCTGCCCTTCTGCCGCGGGGGGAGAAAAGGAGGGCAGATGGCAGATGACGATTCTAACGAGGCGTTTGAAAAGACAGCAACGGCTTGGCCCATGACCACCAAACCCCCACTGACCTTGTCCTACCCACACCACCCCCCGCACATGCACCACACACAGGCTCGCACGCCAAGCAAGGGCCACAGCCAGGGAGCGGGGCCGGTTGGGACGTAAACAAGGCAGGTAAGAGCTGGTACACGACGCAAAGCACGGAAGTAGGGCAAGACACCATATGGGTGTGTGTGCTCGATGATGATTGCCCTGCCCCCAAAAAGTGAGGCACGATACCGCACACGTCCCACCACTCGTACCACTACATGCCCCTTGGCGTGTTGTTTCCTAGTCCCTTCCCCGTGGCCTGCTGTCAGCGCTGTCATTGCCAGGGCTATCGCAGCAGCACTTGCTCCTCGCTCGTCAACTCCCCCTCCCTCAACCCATCCCTACCCCCACGCGCACACACAGTCATGGGAAGAAGAAGAAGAAGGGCCGACGACCCTCGCCCAAGAACCATCACATGCCTCGCTCCTCTCCTCCTCCTCCCCCTCCTCCTCCCTGCATCCACCGTAGCCGTCGGAAGCAGCGGCAGCCTCTCCTCTCCTTTCATACCTCAGGATGCCGCCACCTTGTGGGATTTGTCGCAGCTCGATTTCACTGCTGCCAGGCAAGAATTCCTGGACCTTCAACCTGACCCTTCTGTGTATGGGTATGGTGGTCTGCTCGACAAGATCCGCGACGAGGACACCCCGCATATGGCTAATCAGGTTTATTTGGATTGGACGGGCTCGGCTGTTTATCGTGCCTCTATGGTAGATGCGGTGGCGGACGATTTGAAGCACAACCTTTATGGGAACACGCATTCTATCAATCCGAGCTCTATGCTTACTGAGAAGAAGGTCGATGAGGTCCGGGAGCGGATTGTCGAGTTTTTCAACACGACTCTGTCTGATTATTCTGTTATTTTCACTTCGGGGGCGACGGCGGCGTTGCATTTATTGAGCGAAACCTTTCCTTGGTCCAACCGCAGTCGTTTTACGTATCTGGAACAAAGCCATAACAGCGTGTTGGGCATCCGTGAGTTGTGCTTGCACCATGGCGGTGATTTTTGTGCCTTGCGTGAATCGGAAGTGAGTGGAGAACGGTCTGAGTCTTCCCAATGCAACTCTTGCGGACGGACCGAGACAAACGCTCCGACCTACCTGGCGGCTGCTGCCACGGCTGCTGCTGCCGTGGCCAAGGGCAGTGGGGCGGAGGGTGCTGAAGCTCCTGCGGAGCCTTACCACCTGTTTGCGTTTCCTGCGCAAGACAACTTTGCTGGTATCAAGTACAATTTGAGCTGGATCGACTATATTCAGAAGGCGGATAATGTGTGCGGGAAGCGCGGGGACTGGCGTGTGCTGCTTGATGCGGCGGCTTTCGTACCATCGTCTCGGCTGGATTTGGGAAAATACAGTCCTGATTTTGTGACCTTGTCGTTTTACAAACTCTTTGGGATTCCGACGGGCTTGGGGTGCTTGCTTGTGCACAAGCGTTCGATTGATATTTTGCGGAAGGTGTATTGGGGAGGGGGTTCGGTGGTTGTGGCCATGACCCAACAGCCTATCACTGTCTTCAAGGGCGACCCGTGTGCGAAGTACGAAGACGGAACATTGAATTTTTTATCGATCGTGGGCCTAAAACCGGGCTTTGATTCGTTTGACGAGCTTGGGATTGATCGTATCACGCGTCATGTCTGGGCGCTCACCCAGTGGGCTTACGAGCAACTTATGCACCTAAAGCACCGCAACGGCCAACCCGTCGTCCGCGTCTATGGAAAACACGGGCAAGGCGACTCAAGCGTGCAAGGTGGGGTGATTAGCTTTAATGTGTTGCGGCCCGACGGCAGATATGTGGGGTACCACCAGGTACAGAAGCTCGCAGCGAAGAACCGTTTTCATGTCCGCTCCGGCTGTCAGTGCAATCCGGGAGCGTGTTTTGATTATTTAGGTTTGAGTTACGAGCAGGTGAGCACGTTCTTCCTCAACAAGGACTCGTGCGGCGATGAGAAGGATGTGGTGAATGGAGGGACGTTGCCATTGGGCGCCATTCGTATTTCGTTTGGTTCGCTGACGACTTTTGAGGATGTGCAGGCTTGGATCGAGTTTTTGAAAGCTTTTTATGTGAATACGGGCGAGATGGCGGCGTGGGGGGTAGAGGTGGGGATGCAGGAGATTGGGGTGAGCGGTGGAGGAGGAGGGTATTGGGCGGCGTCGGGCCAACCGATGTTTGGGGTCCAGACGGGCGCGACAGTTGCATAGCTGTGTGGGAGAAAAGGGATCTTGCGAGATTGAAGGCTGGAATGAAGGAATGCAGGTGTGAGGGAGAAAGAAGACGAAAGATAAAATATAGCAGGAATGAATGAAACGAGTGATGTGCGCGCTGCGTCGTCGCATAGAAAGACGGAGGCATTTTTAGAATCAGACAGATAGGCAAAAACACACGACACAAAGTAATAAAACAAGAGGATTAGCAACCACCTTCTTCCCACAACTCCATTGCTTCATTCTTCTCTATTTGCATTTATCATCTCTCTTTATCTCTCTCAACCTCTCCTTCTTCTTTATTCCTTCCACCGGTTCCCACACGTCATGCACCTCACAAACATGGTCATCGGCTCATCCGACGACCGCGTCTGCTTCGCCTGATAAGTAGTCTTATTCCCCTTGCACCGCCCACAAGTAAACGAACCCCCCACATCCTCAATCCCCAACTTCTGCCGAATCTTCTCCGCGTTCTTATCCTGCCAATCCAGCAAGTTCGCTTCGTACGCCAACGCCGCAGCGGCCTCGGCGGCTTGTCGATGCTCTTCCGGCTGCATATCTTCAGGCTTCATCCCCACCAATGTCGTCGGAGGCACATCACTCAACACCACCCGCAAGCGCAAATGCTCGTTCATATCCAAGTTGTACTTCAACGAACGCGCCTTATCCCCGTACTGCTTGCTGGCATTCCGGTAGTCCGCGACATCCTGCATGGCTTGCTCGATGTCCACCGCCACGCGCGCAGCCCGCAACGCGTCCTCTTGTCCTTCAGGATACTTGAGAAACAGCGCTAGGAACAGATTGGCAATCTTGAGACGGGCCGGAGGCAAATTCAAAGCAGCCGCTTCGGATGGGGCGAGGTAGGAAGTGACGGTGGGAGGGCCGGCCGGAGGTTGTGGTGGTGCTGCTGGTGGGGCAGCCGCGGAGGAAGAGGAGGAAGAGGAGGAGGACGCAGCGCCGCCGGAGGTGGCCTTGGCTGCGCCGCCATCGTTGCTGCCGCTGCTGGTGGTACTGGTGGCGGCTGCGGCGGTGCCGATAGAATCGGAGGATTGTGACTCGAGCAGACCTCCTCCTCCCCCATTACTGCTGCTGCTGCTGGCCGCACCCCCACCACCAACCCCCGTAGGAGACGCCACCGCCTTCTTCCACTTCTTGAGCAGCAACCCTGCCCGTTCACACACGGCATCGAACACCCCCGCCTCCGCCTTGACGGCCTTGCATTTCTTGACGGCAAACCCGGCCTTGCTGAGCTTGAGCAGGTCGATGGTCATGTCGATTTCCTCCAGCTCGCCCAGCAAGTCTTGCGCTCGGGCCGCGTCAGGCTGCGACGGCTCGCAGGCCTTCTCCAGCTTGATGGCCAGGTCCGTGACCAGGTCGTTTAGCTTGGAGGACATGATGGGCAGGGGTGGAGGGGAGGGCAGCTGGGCTGGGGTTGATGATGCGTTGCTTGCGCCTGGGTGTTGAGTGGGAAGGGGATGGGGAGGCGAGCTTGGATGAGAACAACTGTTGTCAGGCTTACAAAGTGGCGGCACTGATCCTTGGGAAGAGAACGCTGTGTTTGTACTGAGTGAGGGGTGTGTGGTGTGGTATTGGGTGGGTCGACAATACAAAGAAGAAAGTGGCTGATGAGATGAAGACCCAAGAGGAGGTGTAGGCGATGCTCTACTTCGTTTAACCCAAAAAAGCCTGCCGCTAAATACACGACGCACGCAGGACCAACACAACTCACAAGCTAACCCCCTCATGCGAGGCTTCCACCTTATTGTAAATGTACACAGGCGCGTGGGTTTTGCTTATTCTTGACCTCCTGCCCCTCCTGCTCGGGCTCGTCCGGGCATCGATGACGTCGCAGCACCGACGAGGAAGAAGGAGGAAGCTCGTCCACATGCGGCGCGGCCCAAGTACCAGAACACTAACAAGCACCACGCTACGACCAGTGACAGGAGGGGCAGCAGCTGCCTTGTCGCCCGCGCGTCTTGTTGTTCGGGCGGGTGCTTTTTATGAGCCGCGCGCCCTCATGACTCTTGACAGAAGCAACAGCAGCCAGTATCACTTAGCCCTAGTAGATTCGGCCCCCTGATTCCCCACCCCCGCCACCACTCACTCAGACCCTCCCCATCCACCCACACACCCACAGAGCACGCGGCAACAACAAAAAGGCACAGGGCGGCCCCGTACGAGAGAGACCGAACCGCCAATGGCACCCTCCACCTCGTCCTCCTCCTTGCGTGCGCGCCCCCGCAGCAGCAGCAGCAGCAGCAGCGGCTTCCTCGGCTTGGCCACCATTATCAGCAGCATCATGCTCCTCCTTCTACCCACTACTGCGGCTACTGTAGTCTCTTCTTCAGAAATGCACTGGCCCTTCCACCTCTTCCTCGTTGACCTCCTCCTTTCCTCCGCCTTCCTGACCGCGGGGTTTTACCACGTCAAAACAGACGATATGTCCCCCAAACGCTTAGCCTGGCTCTTGAGTGCATTCAGTAGCTTTATTACTGCCTCGTTGAGTTTATCTGCTTTGTACCAGCTTTTTGCCGAGGGGTGGGTGATAGAAAATGTACTATTTGCTGACGATCGGCTCAGTCGCTTTACGGCCACCTTTTTTATTGCATTTCTGGTGCTGGACTTGGGGTTTGGCTTGAGGTACGTCAGGAAGGAGGGAGGGAGGGAGGTGTGGGCGTTTGTCTGTTTGATACCAGTTTTTGGCGGACGGGTGGGTGATTGCAATTGTGTTGCTGACAGATGATAGGCTGAGTCGCTTTACGGCTACCTTCTTTATTGCCTTCTTGGTGCTAGATTTGGGGTTTGGCTTGAGGTAAGTAAGAAGCAAAATAAGGGAGGAAGGGAGGGAGGAGAGGAGGGATAGACGCTCGTAGAAGATTAAGTGCCCGTCTCCACTCAGGTTCTTGGCCCAGCGCTTCTGTTTTTTTCACCCCTCCCTCCCTCCCTCCCCTCCACAGGTATTACCCTTCCCAAGTCCAGCTTTTAAGTGGGTGGGTGCATCACATCTTCTACCTAGGAGTGCTGGCATGGGCCTTGTCCTCTCATTTCACCCTGGGCTTTTGTTTATTCCTGCCTTTGGAGATCCCTACCTTTATTCTGGCGGTGGGTAGCTTGTATCCGACGCGGAGGAGTGACTGGCTTTTTGGGTTGACGTTCTTCATAACGAGGATTTGTTATCACTTGCTGTTGTTTTTGCTGGTCTGGGAGATAAAGAGTCCGAGACTACCGGTGTGGGTGGTGGTGGCGGTGACCTTCTCATTACACATCTATTGGTTTGTGTTGTGGGTGAAAGGAATTTCGAGGAAGATGAGGGAGGGAGGGAGGAAGGGAGGGAAGGGAGGAGGAGTGGCGCCGGCGGCGGCAGCAGCGGGAGAGGGAGGGGTAGAGGAAGTGAGCAATGGGAAGGGGGAGAAGAAGTTGCTATGAAGAAGTTGCTATGAAGAAGAAGAAGAAGAAGAAGAAGAAGAAGAAGAAGAAGAAGAAGAAGAAGAAGAAGAAGAAGAGAACGACGTTGATAGTTGATAACGTAGAAGAGGAATTGAGAGCGAGATATATACACTAGGTGACACGAGAGAAGGAGACGTAGAAAAGAATTTGGTGCTGACAAGAGTCGACTTTGAAAAGAGGAGGAGGAAGAATGCATGACTTGACGACGAGAAGCTGCGTAAAAAATAAAGAGTGCGAACAAGAGAGCGTGCATGCATACCTGTATGTCTCTCTGTGTAACGAGTACTACTGCTACTGCTGCTGCTGCTGCTGCTGCTGCTGCTGCTGCTGCTGCTGCTGCTGCTGCTGCTGCTGCTGCTTGTGCGCGCAAGAGCGTATGTGTGTGAGAGAGAGAGTGATTAAACACAACTTTTAAAATAAAAATGCGCTTAAGTGCATGTGTGTGTGTGAAAGAGAGAGCGGCCGAGAACAAGCATTAAGCGATGCACACACGCTTGACAGACGGAAATATGAAAAACAACTAAATTATAGACATAATGGACGAACCGGGAGCCAAAAAGTGCGTTTCCTCCTTTTGGGGAGAGGAGGGTCGTGTACACAGATAGGAGCAGTGAGACGAAGAAAATGACTTGCGAAAGAAATAGAGAAAGATGCAAAAGAAGTAGTAAAACTTTGATGTCGACAGAAGAGGGGAAGACTACTTGCTCATCTCTTCCGTTTCTCTCTTGCTTCTTCCCGCTTCGTCTTTCTGTTCGACTTTGTTTTGGCTCTTCCCTTTCTCACCTCTTTCGTTCTCGTTCTCAGGATTCTCTCCTGTCGCTTTTCCCTTTCAACTATCAAAATAAGTAAATAAAACTAATGTGTACGTTTCCTCCTCCCTCCCTCCCTCCCTCCCTCCCTCCCTCCGTCCCTCTCTCCCTCCCTTCCTCCTATCTTCTT
>Ga0209491_10005746_pt1 | contig 17874 bp, 11 predicted proteins | sample BON02_FD_187213 | JGI IMG/M metagenome (GOLD analysis project Ga0209491, IMG submission 187213) | Freshwater microbial communities from Lake Bonney liftoff mats and glacier meltwater in Antarctica - BON-02 (SPAdes) (version 2) | ecosystem: Environmental > Aquatic > Freshwater > Ice > Glacier...
AACATTGGTCACCGTATACACTCCCGTTCAAGACGGTCGCAAAACAAACCGATAAATACAGTTCCGGATTCGAGAGGCCTTGGGATTGCGCGACTGCCCAGGCCAGTGGCATAGCCAGCGGAAAGGCGATTGCGTAAGTGCCCCAACTGCTGCCAGTAGAAAAAGCAATAATCATAGTGATTATCTGCAGTGAAACCGGTAATAACCAATAGGGCATTTGACCGCTCAACAACTCAACCAGATACAGTCCACCACCGGTCTCTTTACTGATTCCACCAATGGTAATCGCCAACATCAGCACTACCGAAGCAACCACTACACCTCTCAAACCATCGCCAAAGCCTTCGATCAACTCAACCAGTCTCATACCCTTGAATAAAGCTGTAAAACCGGAAACAATCAACGCTGTCCCAAAAGCCCAGTTAACATTGGGTGAACCACTCGCCACGAAAGTACCAACAGAAATGCCGATTATCAAAAACAGTGGGACGAGAAACTCCAATACATTTGGTGAGTAGCCCTGCGGAACTTTGCTGACTTGCAATTCCCTGGCACTCATTGGTGATGCACCAGGTGCATCCAATGCGCCTGTTTCTCGAGCTCTGATCATGGCTTTTCGGATTGCCGGGCCTGCGAATGTCGTTATATTGAAACAGAGTAGCAATGTGCCTAAAACCGCCAATATCCCATAGAAACTAAATGGTACGCTTTGAAAGAAGAATTTTATGCGATCTGCCTCGGTGGCCAACACCGCTACACCGGGAACAAAAATTAATGCCTGAATGTAAGCAGGCCAGGCATTAAAAGCAAGTACAGAGGCGATAGGTGAGGCGGTGGAATCAACGATGTAGCTTAACTCCTCATGACTGACTTTTTCTTTATCGGCCAGTGGTTTTACCGTGGTACCGACCAGTACAGTGCTGACTGTGCCGCCCTGGAAAAAGATGACCCCCAAAAACCAGGTAACGAGCTTCGCACTTCGTGCACTACGCACAAAATGCCTGGTCATGAAATCGGCAAAAGCCTGCGCCGCCCCGGTGCGTGACCAAATGCCCATTAGCCCACCCAGCAGCCATAAATACAACAACAAGATAGTGGCTGCACTTCTCGTAGATAAACTGGGAATCAGAACCTGGTCGGTGAGGTCAAAACGGCCAAGCATAAACGCCCCAACCACAATGCCGCTAAACAGTGCGGTCAAAGGCTCTTTTGTTATCAGGGCTAAAGCAATCGCGATAAAGGCAGGCAACAAAGACCACAAACCAAAATGAAATTTTGCTTCCAACAGGGAATATTCTTTCTGTGTGCTGCCGTCGACAACTATACTTTCCACAACCCATTGCTGTTGTAGCGCCGGGGGTTCCTGCAAACCATCCAATTCCTGCTGACGAAGTATCGACTGTTCATAGGGTAGCGGAGCATCAATTCGGGTCTGCTCTCCCTTATTTATATAAAAAAGTTCTCCCGCTTCATTGGCAGTAACCTGGTAAGTCGTTTTTTGCTCAAGCCATTGCGCCGAGACATTAAAATGCACATACAGGCCGGCCAACAGAGCTAGCGTAATTGCCCAAAATGCCGGTTGTAACCACGGTCGTAATAAAGCCAAACCTGGCTTCTTAGTAACACCTGCAGGTTCGGTTTTTTTATCGGGTTGCTTGTCATTATTATTCATAATTGGATACCGATTTGGCTTGGCGGGAAAGCTAATCCATCAATACTGTGTCGTTAAATGGTCACGAAACCTTTGCCATTAATCAGCCGATCAGTTTCATCACGTCTTCAATTGTCTGTTGATGTCGATAGGACTCCAATTCGATTTCACCATTGTCCTGAATGTCATAACCATACACTGCCGGGGCCGGCAGAGAGTTATAGAAAAAAGGATTGGAGAAATAATAAGCACCGGTATCGTGCAGCATCAACAGGTCACCACTATCGAGTTTCGGCATGTGACGTTGATGGGCTACGACATCACCGGCAAAGCAACAGGGGCCGGCGATATCCTGTTCGACGTGATTGCCAGTTTTGTGGTCGCCATTTGGATCAAATGCTGACAACCTCAGGGGCCAGGCCTCAGGCATAAAAACTGTTCTGGTGGCAACTTGTGCACCTGCATGTGTGTTGGCGATATGACGGCCGCCACTGGTTTTTGTGCATTCGACGCGGGCCAGTATGCATCCATTTTTTGCCATAATCGCACGACCGAACTCAGTTTTAACTCTGAACTCTCCACTGAATAATTGCGGAATTTTGTGATTCAGGAAATCTGCGTATTCCACGAAAGTGGGCGTAACTTCATCGCTGAGAAAGTTAACGCCAAGGCCGCCACCTATATCGATCGAAACAATGCGTTGTTCACCGGCACGTTGATTGATCTCTTGGGCCAATGCGACCACCTTGGCGATACCCGCCGCGGCCAATTCGAATGAAATACCCTGCGACCCAACATGGGTGTGCACCGTATTAAGCCAGGAATGATTGGCATAGTCTTGAAGAATGCGCTCACGATTACCTTCATCCTCCAACGCAACACCAAACTTTGAATGCAGGCCCGCAGTACTCATGGCCTTGATACTTCCACTGCCGACCTGGGGGTTGATCCGATAGCCAATTTCACCGTGGTTTGGACACTCGGGCAACAGTTTTTTGATGCGATCCAGCTCATCGAAATTATCAACATGCAATGTTGCGCCAAGTGACAGGACTTTCCGAATAATACTGCGGGTTTTCACCGGCTCATCGAAGACAATTTCCCGACCGCAATAGCCTGCACTAATGGCTTGCTGTAATTCTCCAGGGCTTGCAGCCTCGGCTAGCATGCCCTGATAACGAAGTAATTTGAGTACCGCCGACATGCCATTTGCCTTGACGGCAAAATAGTGCTCAAAGTGATCCGGGAATGCCTCTTTCAGCGCTGCGACCGTTTGCTTGACACCGTTTATATCGACAAAACCTACCAAAGGCCTTTCATCGGTCAACAATCCATTCTTGACCGCTGTATGGGCCAAAGAAATATAATCCCGCCGAATGGGTTCCATATCTGCTCCCGGACTAAGTTGGAATGATGTCTTTTTCATAGATTCGACGACGATTAATTTGGGGCGGAAAACCGCCCCAATTGCTTAATCAAAATTTTGCGTCAATCTCAAATAGAGGTAACGCCCGAGATTGGAATGAAGCGATCCATTATATCCAAATGCAGAATCGTCAAACGGCGGGTCAGTATCAAAGATGTTTCGCATTCCAAGCTGTGCCGTGAGCCCATTTTGAAACAGATTACGCTTAGTTACCGATAAATTCACAACGATATGCGACGGAACCTTATACTCATTACCATCAGCATCAGTAACAAAGGTCTCCGTAGTACCGCCTACGTAGTTAGCCGATAGATAGGAGCTCCAGCCTGAATCAATCCCTCTCCAGCCAACAGATGCATATGCCTTCCATTCGGGGAAGTCTCCTAAACCAACAAGAGACCCGGCGGCTGATCCCAAATTGTCAGGGTCTGCACCAAATTTTATCAATCGCTGGGCCAGCGCACCGGGCTCTTGATCAAATGTAAGGAGGCGGGCAGCATTGACTTTGTAGTTCAAGTTGCCAAAGCTGTAGTCTTTGTTGTAATTGAAGCCTAAATCTAAACCCTCGACAAGACGGTTTTCCAGGTTTTCAAAGCCTCGCCGTATGAGAATAATTTCTCCAAGTGGGTTGTCTGGGTCAGGTGTGTCGCGAATTACATTTGGATTTGAAGACCCCTGGGCGCGAAGAAGAGCGTCCAGGCGAGACTCGTTCGAGCCACTTGGAACGCCTGTTGTTCCTTCCGTTTCGATTCTCCATAAATCAGCCGTAAAGATTAAGTTGTTTATCGGTTCTATCACCACACCAAAATTTACGTTTTCACTTTTCTCTGCCCCAAGATCAGGATTGCCTGATGTTTCCAGAACGTAATTTCCATTCGGCGGACCATCATTGATGTCTCCGGTACCTAATAAAATGCCTTCTGCAAAATCATCCACACTTGTTGTTAAATTTGAAACAGGTGTATTTAATTGCACCAGATTGGGGGCCCTGAAGCCAAGTGAGTACCCACCGCGGAATTTGATCTGCTCAATTGGAGACCAGGCAACCGCGACTTTAGGCCGTGTAATATCTTCGCCTCCGCTAAAGTTTTCATACCTCGCGGCCACTTGAACATCGAGACTGTAAAACCATGGTCTGTCACGCAAAATGGGGATAAGCAGTTCGGCCCATGTTGAAAACACTTGGCGATCGCCAGTTATATCCGGGCGGAAACTACTGCCTTGAACACTACTCTCATTGGTGAATTGTCCCGGTAGCAGGCTGGTGTCGAGCGGATCAATGAAAGGCGCACTGCCGTCCAACAGGTCAGAATTATTTTCGTCGAAAGTCTCTGACCGGAACTCCACACCCAATCCAAGGCCGACATCGGCATCGGGCATAGAAAAAATGGAAGGATTTGAAAGCCGGAAGTCTGCCAATGATAATGTGGTTTTCGCATCTCGTGACACGTTAACAATAAACGGATCAATAACCTCTCTCGGGTTTATCGTTGAATCCGTGATACTCGCGGGATTAGCGGGATTAACGCCTGTGAAAATGTTATAGGCGCCTGGCGTATCCAGTCTTAGTGAGGCCTGGAGTAAGGGCGTGCTTATCCTATTGTCAGTCGAGTCCTTAACGGTTGACGCGCTATAGAGAAAGGCGGAGTCGTAATCCCAACCTGAGAATTCTCCCCTAATTCCAGCGAGGAGCCTGAAACTCCGACCTGTCACTGTTGTGTCCCGGGGACCGACGTCGACAGGACGCATGCTGATCAGCTCAAACCCCAAGCCTTCTTCGGGGACAATCGCAGGGTCGAGCCCCGGGAGCCGGTTGGGATTGGCGCGTCCATCATTAAATGTTACCGGTCCAAATGGATTAAAGTAATAGTCTGCCGGTACAAAAAACCGCCCATTACTTAATATGCTGGCTTGTTCCCACTGGCGCTCGGTTTTAGACTGATAATAAGAAGCTTCGCCATAAAGCGCCATACCCGAATCCAGTTCGTGATTTATGTGTCCGAAAAAATTGAATCTCTCATTGTCGGGAACCAGCGTCCTTTGCTCATTACGGTTTGGACGGATGGCGCGATCCTGTCCACCTGAGTCCAGACACACACTATACACACCATCGGAAAAGGCCGTTTGAGGGCCGGATAAGCCCCGGCCACCGCAATCATCTATGGTTGCCAAAGTGCCATTGTCACGGACGAGGTCTGTCGGGCGTAAGTGGAAACCTCCCAGGCCGTTATAATCGACGCGCGAGAACACTTCCAGACTGGATCGATTGTCGAGAGAAAGGTCATTTGCAAAACGCGCTGGCGCATTGCCTCGTTGATCTGAATTCGCTGCATAGTCTTTTTCGCTTGCCATCAGACCGTCGAGCCAGTCGGCACTTGCTGAAATAACCACGCTGGTGCGCCCCTCATTAAACTGAAAGCCCTTCGCGCCACGAACATTCACGTTAAAACGTCCGCCATCCAGTTCGCCGCCAACCCGTGCACTGACTTCCCCACCGTCATAATCGCTATCCAGAACATAATTGATAACACCGGCAACCGCATCAGCCCCGTAAATAGCACTGGCACCGTCCCGCAGGACTTCAACGCGCTTAATGGCACCCGTTGGAAGTGTATTCGCATTTGCAGTTGTAACGGGTACGCCAAAATCAGTCTGCGTGATTGGGTGAAGCACCATGCGGCGACCATTGATCAAAACTAAAGTGTTGCCCTCACCGAGACTTCGAAGGTTATAGGAGGCAACATCCCCACGCGCCGCGTTTATACCTGTACCAGCTCCTCTGTCACTGTTAAAACCGATCGCGCCGATTTGGGGTATGGAGCGAAGAAGATCTCCACCGGACTCAAGGCCTCCGGCTATAATATCTTCAGCCGTTACGACTGAAACAGGTAAATCACCTGCAATATTGACGCCCTTGATTTGGGTTCCGATAACGACAACCTCTTCTAATAAAATTTCGTCGGAATCAGATTCGTCGGGTTCATCTACTTGTGCGTAGGCTATTGTCGCCATGAGTGATAGTAACGAAACCGCTAGCTGGACGGCGGTGCGTAGTGATTGTTTCATTTTATAAACTCCCGTTTGCGATTAATTACCATGAGCCTGGACGAATTTAGAACTGTCATGCCTATCTCCCGGAATGGGTGTAACTAAAGTACCGAAGACGGTCTGCTTGCAAATTGCGCAGCGCAGGCGATTCAGGGTACACAAATTATTATGAACAACCTTTTAACAATTACCATTGACTATATCTAATTAAGGTATACCCTTTAGCTATGGTTTAAATAGACTGTGCCTGCACCCGAGGAAATACGATTCATGCGATTACGACAAATTGAAGTTTTTCACGCGGTTTACAATACAGGGTCTGTTTCTGGTGCCGCCCGATTACTGAGCGTATCTCAACCATCAGTCAGCAAGGTTTTGAGTCATGCTGAAATGCAATTAGGCTTTAAGCTGTTTTTCCGGATAAAAGGGAAATTAGTACCCACGTTCGAGGCGCATTCGTTGATTGAAGATGCTCGCAAAGTCTATCAGCAAATCAACGCCATTAAGAACAAGGCAGAAAATCTGAAAGAACATACCCATGGCCATATTCGAGTGGTGTGCATGCCCTCGCTGGGATTAACTTTACTTCCAATGGCAATTGAAAGATTCCACAGGAAGTTTCCAAACGTGACTTTCAATGTGCAAACAAAACATTACGATCAAGTCATGGATTCACTCTACGAACACGAGAATGATCTGGCATTGGTTTCTACCGGTCGGGAACATCCAGGTATCGTCTCAATCGCGATTGGTACGGGGGAACTCGTGCATATTTCTACAAAGAAAACCCGCGTGGAAAACTCAGGTCGGATCACTCTGAGTGAAATTGCGGATGAGAATTTTATTTCAATTTCTAATACCGGTCCGCTGGGTGATCTGCTAAATCAGCGTTTTGCCAGAGAGAATATGACACCGGCTACTTTCATCCAGGCACAAACTTATTATTTGGCCAAAAGCCTGGTGGCAAGCGGCTTAGGATATTCCATATTGGATGAATTTACCGCCAGTGCTCCAGGGTCAGAGAAGGTAAATATCACAGGGTTTGAACCACCTATTGAATTCAAACTGAAATGTTTCTTTCACGACAACCAGCCACTTTCCAAAACCTCGCTTGATTTCGTCGAAAGCATTAAACACGCGTATAAGAAATTACATTCTGCAAGTTCCCAAACACTATCACGGGTTCCTTAACCAACAATTGCTCGAAGCAGCCTGAATTTGCTGTATCAGGGTCATAAGAGATAACTTTGACCTTCTTGAAAGTCTCGCTAAGTTTCTTCTCTATATTCCCCGGCTCCGTATTGTGGGGTTCTCAGGTGGCGAGAAACTCGATTTCCACAAATGCGCATTCGAAATCATTACCGTTGATGACGTCATGTTCGACGCCGTGCTCTCTAAAATAGGGCACGCCAGATTTCATCTCAACGCGCGCTTGCGTTTCCGTTCCATCGTCTATTTCCAGAAAACCATCGAATTGCGGTACCACCACATAAGCATAGTCATGCTTATGCCAACCGGTATTGTCGCCACGTTCTTTAAAGCGCCACTCGGTGACGCGGGTGCGATTATTGTCAATAAAGATGGTCGGCAGTGCAGTGCCGGATTTGTTGTTGTCACTCATGTTTTTTCTCTCTTAATGCATCATTGGTGGCTAGATTTATGTTCGGCCTTCGTTATGCAGCTTACTTCCTTTCTGTACACTCATAATGAAAAAATTAGCGGATATTATTACTTAGTCAGGTTACAGCAGAGTGTACTATGACCACTTCAACCATGTGTAAGGGAGGCAAAACGGTATGCTGAACGCTGTACCCGAATCGATCCCACTTCTAATGGCGCATCGCGGTGATACGGCTCTGTTCCCTGAAAACACGCTGGAAAGTATTCAGGCTGCAGGTGAAGCGGGTATCACCATTATCGAGCTTGATGTCCAACTAACCCGCGACCGCGTTCCGGTACTTTTGCATGACGACAATTTGCAGCGTACCGCTGGAATTAACCAATCAATTTTTACGCTTGATATTGCTCAGGCAACCACTATTGAAGTGTCTGATCCGCAGCGCTTCGGGAATCGTTTTACTGACATTCGATTAACTGCGCTGGAAACGGCGATTGCGTTGTTGAAACAGCATCCTGATTGGACGTACTTTGTTGAAATTAAACGCCAGAGTCTGGACCACTTCGGTACGGCTGTGGTGGTTGAGCAAGTGTTGTCCGTACTGGCCCCGGTTTTTAAGCAATGTGTGATTATTTCATTTGATTACGATTGTTTGCAGGAAGTGCAGCGGCGTTCGGAGTGCCGGGTAGGATGGGTATTAAAACGCTGGAATCAGCACTCATATAAAAAGGCCGCTGAGTTGGACCCCGAATTCCTTATCGTTAATTACACGCGCCTGCCAAAAGCTATCGTTCCTTTATGGCAAGGGAATTGGCAATGGGTGTGCTACGAAGTAAATGACGCAGGTCTTGCCCGGGATTTAGTGCGCCGGGGTGTAGATATTGTCTCCAGTATGGCTGCCCCTGATCTGCTTAAAAAAATAAAGGCTGATTTGACGTTGAAGTTGGCGCCGGAGGATGCCGATGTCTGACTACGATCTCGTCGTGGTGGGTGGCGGCATCAATGGTGTTGGCGTTGCGCAGGCCGCTGCCGCCAACGGCCATAGCGTGCTACTGCTAGAAAAAAATGGATTGGGCTCAGGTACCTCCAGTAAATCCAGCAAACTCATTCACGGTGGACTGCGTTATCTGGAGTCATGGGAACTGCACCTGGTGCGTGAAGCGCTGTTGGAACGCGCTTTGTTGCTGAAGCTTGCACCGGATCTGGTGCATCTGAAAGATTTCTATTTGCCGGTGTATAAGGCAATGCGGCGGGGCTTGGCATTGTTGTACGCAGGTTTAAGCCTTTACTACCTGTTGAGTGGTTTTGATGCTGATGCAAAATTCACAACTGTGCCGCGGCATTCCTGGGACAAGCTTGACGGCTTGCGCACCAAGGGTCTGAGCCGGGTATTTCGTTACCACGATGCCCAAACCAATGATCAGGAACTCACCCGTGCCGTGATGTTTTCAGCACAACAACTGGGCGCGGAACTGGCCTGCCCGGCGAAGTTGGTCGCTGCTGAGCTGGATGCTCAGGGCGTCACCGTAACCTATCGTGACGGTGCGATCGAGAAAAGTTGCCGTGCCAAAGTGCTGGTGAATGCGGCCGGCCCCTGGGCCAATGAGCTGCTCACACAGATCAGCCCTGTGGTTAAACCGATGCCGATTGAATTGGTTCAGGGTACACACATTATTGTGCCGGGTGAGCTGACACAGGGTTGTTATTATCTTGAAAGTCCACGTGACGGTCGCGCCGTGTTTGTGTTGCCGTGGCAGGGTCAGGTGATGGTCGGCACCACCGAGACCCGGTATTGCGCCAGCCCGGACAAGGTACACGCGTTGCGCAGTGAACGGAGGTATCTGTGTGGCGTGCTGCAACACTATTTTCCTCACTATCGCGGGCTGCGGCCGGACGATAAATCGATTACCGATTTTTCCGGGCTAAGGGTGCTACCTGGTGGGGATGGACATGTGTTTCATCGCTCAAGGGAAACGATTTTGCATGCCGACCGCCCGGCGTCCGAGGGACAACCGCGGGTGCTGACCATATACGGTGGGAAATTAACGGCGTACCGGCTGACTGCCCAGAAAGTTATCCGTCACCTGCAAAGTACCTTACCCGACCGGCCGCAGCGCGCGCGTACTGATCAGCTGTCTATCACGCCGGCACCGGAAGACTACGCTAATGCGGAAAGGGCCAATCCTAACCGTGCCAATGCCGACTTAGCCAATGCGGATTGAGCCCAAAAGCGGCTACACGCTGGTACTTGATCAGGGCAGCCAGTCATCGCGAGCCATTGTATACAGCGCCGCTGGCGACGAGCTGCATGCGGCACAGGTTGCGGTAAGTACCCACCGGGATTCCGGTGAGCGGGTAGAGCAGGATCCCGCCGAAATAGTTGGTTCGCTGAAGACTGCAATAGCTGATGCAGTGACAGACATTAATCCGAAGCTAATCACCAAAGTCGGTCTGGCAACCCAGCGATCGAGTATTGTTTGTTGGAATCATGTGACCGGCAAGACACTTAGCCCGATTATTTCCTGGCAGGACCGACGCGCTGCCGACTGGCTGGCACAATTTCACGAACACAGAGCACGGGTGCAACAACTGACCGGCTTGTTGCTGTCACCGCATTACGGTGTAAGTAAGATGCGTTGGTGTCTGGATAATCTGCCGGACGTGCAGCATTGTCTTGAGCAGGATGAGTTGACTATCGGTTCCTTGTCCAGCTATTTGCAATACGCATTATTGGATGAACGACCCTTATGCGTTGATCCGGCAAATGCCTCCAGAACTTTGCTTTACGACTGCCGCAACATGGATTGGTCGGACGAACTGTTGCAGTTATTCGGCATTCCTGCCGCTGTGTTACCGGCCTGCGTGCCGACTATTCATGATTTTGGTTACCTGCGCGTGGCGGGATTGAATGTGCCGTTATCACTGACGACCGGCGATCAATCGGCCGCATTGTTTGCCAGTGGTGATGTTGACCCGGCAACGGTGTACGCCAATTTAGGCACTGGTGCATTTGTACAACGCTCATCAGGCAATCGGGTGGAGCAGATTGAGGGGCTGTTATGCAGTGTGGTGTATCAGGATGATGAACAAACACAATACGTTGTTGAAGGTACAGTTAATGGCGCCGGTAGTGCGCTGACCTATGTGACTAATGAACTTCAACGTGGGGAGCTTCAACTTGAGCACAAAGAAGTAGTAGCACATCTGCCGGAATGGTTGGCCAACACTGCCTCCCCTCCCCTGTTTCTGAACGGTGTATCCGGCTTGGGCGCACCCTGGTGGGTGCCTGATTTTCCAACCCAATTTTTGGGCGATGGCACGCCAGCAGAGAAAGTGGTCGCAGTCATTGAGAGCATCGTATTTTTGATGCAGGTGAATTTCGAAACAATGTACCTGAAATGCCCCCAAACTTTGGCCACCGGTTCGGCGCAACGCTGGGTGGTTAGCGGAGGGCTCGCAAATCTGGATGGTTTGTGTCAGCGTATGGCGGACCTGAGTGGCTTAACCGTCGTGCGACCCGATATTAATGAAGGCACTTCCAGAGGTGTATTGCATTTGCTGAATCGCCGCAGCAATACCACCCGGCCGCAGTACACAGCGACGGTGTTCGAGCCACACAACGATCAGGGACTTTTTGAACGCTATGCGCGCTGGCGCAACGCGATGGCAGAGGTGATTGATTTGCACAGTTAGTGGCCAGTGGGCAGTCGCTACAGGCGTTCACGAATCATATCGGCGCAAGCGTCAACCCATAGCGGATGAGCGTTTAAGCTCTCAACCAATTGAATTTTCTCTCCACCGTGTTGTTGGAATATTTCCTGGTACTCCACTCCAATTTCAATGGTGGTTTCCAAACAATCCGCAACAAAAGCCGGAGAAAAGACAAGCAGTTTCTTCGCTCCCTTTTTCGCCCACTCTTCAACTACTTTATCGGAAAAAGGTTTCAACCATTTCTTGTCCAGACGGGACTGAAAACAAACCGTGTAATCTTGCCTCTTCAATCCCAATTTATTGGCAATGGCACGCGTAGTAGCAAATGATGTCGCCTTGTAACAAAAGCGATTTTCATCATTTATTTCATCTTCACAACTGTGATTATCACATTTTTTATCCGCATAAACTTTGTCTACCTGCCTTACCGGTAAACCGTGATACGAAAACAAAACATGGTCGTAATCGGCCAAATTGTATTTAGAGGCTCTTTCTACTACCGTGTCGATGTAACCCGGTTGGTCATAAAATTGGCTGATCACCTTCAATTCGGGAATCACATACCATTTGCGAATCAATCGAAGCGCCTTCTCCAGAGAAGAACCCGTACTGGCCGAGGCGTATTGCGGATAAAGAGGAAGGACAATGACTTCGTCGTAGACTTCTTTTTCCATTTGAGCACAAACATCATCCATGCCGGGCTTGCCATAACGCATGGCGAAATGAAGATGCACATTTTCACCAGCAAACTTCTGCTTAAGCTTTTCAACCAGCTCTTGTCCATAGACGAGCAAAGGAGATTTACCATCATTCAGATCAAAAAGCTGCTGGTAAATTTTTGCTGATTTCGGCGCGCGAAAAGGAACGATGATGAGGTTTACCAACATCAGCCTTAAAATAGTCGGGAGATCAACCACCCTTGGGTCGTTTAAAAACTCTGTAAGATATTTCCGGACATCTCTGGTTTTCGGGCTATCAGGTGTACCCAAATTTATTATCAGAACTCCAGTCTTTTTTTCCATGGCACTGGCCTCAGCTTTCTACTGACAAGTTAACTTCCACCGGTAAACGAAACCAGACCTGATAGTTTCACACCACCGCCCTGCCCCATTATGTAAACGCAGATATCCTAAGATGCCGATAGTGCTCAATTGTCACGAAATGCCGCCACGGACTAAATAGATTGTACACTGCAGCGTGCGTGTTCAGAAATTTGAGCCTGCCCAATTGACTTGAATCGCGTCATGGCTCTTGAGCGCACCCTGGTTGGTTGCTGCGATAACTCTGCTCGGTTATTCGCATATTTGGATGTTTCATGAATAAAATCGGTTGGAGGTATTGATATCGGAATTTTCGAATATCCGTTGTTAACTTGTTAGTAGCAGTACCCGAATCGATCCCACCGTTAATGGCTCATCGCAGTGATAACGTCAGAAGCTGTGTCCAATCTTCGTGACACCGCCAGATGCGGCCCGCTCTGAATACCAGACGACACCGTCTTTGATCACGACATCAACATAATCCAGCACTTCGATATTTCGCAAGGGGTTGCCGTCCACGATGATAATATCGGCCAGCTTGCCGGGCGCGATGGTGCCAATGTCCTTATCCAGCCCCAGTATGTGGGCATTGGTCCTGGTTGCGGCTGTAATCACTTCTCCGGCTGTCATACCGCTTTCGACCAGCGCTGACATCTCACGCCAAATGGCTTCGGTATGCATGTTCAGCGGCGAGGCTGCATCGGTGCCAACGCCAATGGTGGCGCCCCCATCGATGAACTGGCGGGCAGCGACTCGTGAATTGCGGGTCTCGCGACCAATTTCTGAAAAATAGGACAAGCGCCGGAAATTCTCCACCGAGGAAATGAACTCTGCGTAGATGTCGGCAGGCATGTCTTTTTTATAGACGGGATCATAGAGGCGCTCGGGAAACTCAATCGTGGCCGGATAAACCCAAATGCGGTGAGAAATGGTTTGTACCACCGGGATATTGCGATGCGCAATTTCAGCGACCAGCGCATCATCGTATGGCGGGTTGCCAGCGGAGCCGACATGTTGAAACACATCCACACCGGCATCGAGTGCGTAGCGAATCCGCTCCGGCTCATACAGGTGGGCGTGTACCTTGATTCCAGCCTCATGCGCGACTTCGACGATGGCGCGATAGTCTTCTGCGGTCAGTCCTTCCCAGACCTTAATCACATCCACACCACGTTCGACCAGTTCACGCGTACGTTGCGCAGCTTCACGTGGTGAGTTGATAATGATTTCGTATTCATCAGGAATAATGTCGTAGTCGATGCGCGTTATCCACGGGCCGGATAACAGCAAGCGTGGGCCGGGAATTTCTCCGGAACGCACGCGTTCGCGGAAGTCAAAAGCCTGCAACGGCGCACCAAGATCGAGTCCGGTGGTGACTCCTGCGCGCAGCATTTGTTTCGCGGCAATCGTCATGAATTCCTGAATGCGCTGCATGCCGTTCATGAACTCGTAGAGTCGTGCATAGGAGCCGTGACCAATCAGATCGATATGCATGTGTGCATCAATCAGCCCCGGCATCACAGTCCGTCCACCCGCGTCGATGATGACTGCCTTCTCGGGTATGGGTGTATTGTCCCGATTCCCGACCGCCGTGATCCGGCCGTTCTCGAAAATCACCACGCTGTGGTGAATCGGCTCGGCCGCATTCCCATCGAGCAGCATGCCGCCGACGATGGCGACGGGCACGTTGGGTCGTAATGCCTGTTGTGCCTGACAGTCGATGGCCACAAAAAGTAGAATGAAAAGTAGAATGAAAAGTAGAAATCGGGATGGCATCAACGTGGCTCCTGGGCGCAAGCAAGTATTGTAGCATTTGGCAGCATCAGCCAAAGATCCGGAGACAAGGCGTTATCCCGGTACCAGCTTTCGACCGGTCCGGGGACAGACAGCAAGGGGCTCAGAAAATAGAAATCAAAGTTGCAGCACATGCCCCTCGCGAGGAGCGGCATTCCCAGCCAGCACGTCGTGCCAGACCCTTTGAAGATCTTCCGGTCCGTGTCCAACGACCACATCCACCCAGGTCTCGACCACCGGCGCGAATCGACCCCAGGATTCGGCAAATTTCCGGTCAACACCTTCGCGGCCCCACTCCTTGATGCGCTTGTTCATCTGGGTGGGAGCGAAAAACACCTCACCCCCGGTCTTGGCCAGGTTTCCGGCCGGCGCTGGCCGCTGGTGGGTGACGCCGACGACAACTTCGTGAACCAGAACCGATCCCAGTTGGGTACGTAGCCGGACCGAGAGATCGACATTACCGGCGAAATCCGCATAGAGTACTGTGCTGTCTTTGGTCAAAGAGTGCATGTCATCGTACGACAGAACTTCATCGTAACAGCCGAGCCCAGCAGTGAACGCCACGTTCTGCGGCGAAGTGAGCCCAATGACGCGCCGGCCCTGGCGGTGCAATTCAAAAGCCGTTCCGTGGGCGGTCTTGCTGGAAGCCGAGGACATGACCACCATCCCGGCCCCGCGGCAATCCGTGTCAATCAGCCAGTCGGCCAGCATGAAAGAAGTCCAGTACAGCGGCCGGTAAAGAACCAGCAGGTCTTCGCGCTGCGCCTCGTAAGCGGCGTCACCTGAGGTAAAGGCATACGCGTTATAGGGCGAAGGCAGGTGGGCACGGTGCGCGCTGCCGTCGCGGAAACCATGGTCGCCTGCGGTTACAGGGGCCACCTTCAGATAGGCAGCGGACGGCAAGTATCCATAGACGCGACTGCCCACTTCAACGCCATCGGCTCGCGATGCGACCACTTCGGCAAAACCCCACAGCGGAACCACGCCCCAGCCGGCCTCGGTGGGAAAGAATTCCCAATAGCGGTAGGCATCGCCGAGGACCGCGTAGGTGATGTTATTTGCCGTGACGCCAACCCGATCGACCCGCAAAAGGGCTTCGCCCTCTTCAAGTTTGGCCAGTAGCGTTTCGACCAGGCGCGTGTTGGACAGGTCATCGCGCGAAATCTGCAGAGTCCAGGAATTGTCAGCGATCATACTTTTTTCCTTCAACGGGGATTGGGCTGTGGGTAATCACGAAATCTAACCTTGGCGGAATTTACGACACGGAATCTTACCCACAAACCCCATATATTAAAACAATATCGTACCCTCAAAAAGTTTACTTTCTCAACTCACTTGCTGTGCAGTTGAAACTTGGTGTTACTCTTGCAGAGTACAGATATGTGTTGAAAAATAGACATTCCATGGCAGATGTAAATAAGAACAGGCACCAAAAAATCCCACTAAGCATCTGGGTGCTCGGTTTCGTCAGTATGCTGATGGATATCTCATCGGAACTCATCCACAGCCTGTTGCCGGTGTTTCTGGTTTCGGTGCTGGGCGCCAGCGTCTTTACGGTGGGACTGATTGAGGGCACTGCGGAGGCAGCAGCTCTGATCGTCAAAGTGTTCTCTGGCACTTTGAGTGATTACCTGGGCAAGCGCAAGGGGTTGGCTGTTATCGGCTACGGCCTTGGCGCGCTGAGCAAACCCCTGTTCGCGATTGCTTCCAGCACCGGCATGGTGTTCGCCGCGCGTTTCGTGGACAGAATCGGCAAGGGAATTCGGGGGGCACCGCGAGACGCTCTGGTTGCTGATATCGCGCCGCCACAAATCCGTGGTGCAGCTTTCGGTCTGCGACAGTCGCTGGATACGGTCGGGGCGTTTATCGGACCACTGCTGGCGGTAGGTTTGATGTTGTTATGGTCCAACGATTTTCGTGCGGTGTTCTGGGTTGCAGTTATTCCGGGCGTGCTTGCCGTTGCACTGTTGTTGTTTGGGGTACGGGAGCCGAGCCAGCCTAAGCGCGAGAAACGCACCAATCCCATCCACTGGCGTGAACTCAAGCGGCTAGGCATGGCCTATTGGTGGGTGGTCATCATCGGCGCCATGTTCACCCTGGCGCGATTCAGTGAAGCATTTCTTATCCTGCGAGCCCAACAAGGCGGGCTTTCGATGGCATGGATACCCCTTGTGCTGGTGGCGATGAACCTGGTCTACGCCGCCTCAGCGTACCCATTTGGCAAGCTCTCGGACAATATGAGTCACACCAGGCTTCTGGTGATCGGTCTGGTTGTGCTGATTGGCGCGGACCTGGTACTGGCCTACGCCGATTCATGGCGCGTGGTGCTCCTTGGCGTGGCCCTTTGGGGCTTGCATTTGGGGATCACTCAAGGACTGTTGGCGACCATGGTTGCCGACACCGCCCCGGAGGATCGGCGTGGTACAGCATTCGGTTTCTTCAATCTGTTCAGTGGGCTGATGATGCTCGTCGCCAGTGCTCTGGCAGGTTTTTTGTGGGAATATGTTGGGCCATCTTTCACGTTTTACGCGGGTGCCTTCTTTTGCGTACTTGCCTTGGCAGTATTGGTGGTCAGGGGGAAGATCACGGCAGGTTAGTAAACAAACATGAACCGAAAAGGAAATGGTCCATTCAGCACAGTAGATCGCGAAGCGCATAAAGAAGCTGAGACCGCATAACAGTCGTGAGGCCGGCCTGGGCCTCGCACTCCCTGGCAGTTGCCCACAGGATGTGGGTAGATCGCGGAGCGCATGGCAGGGATTGTTCCCTACAATCCCCTGCATTTCCTCCATCCATGGAGGTCAGATGCGCGGGAGCGATCAGGACTCTCCGCCTAGGCATTGACAAATGATTGCAACACACTCAAATCACCTGACTCTGCGTGAGAGTTCACTGGGAGGTATTAAAAAAAAAGCCCCGCCCAAAGGGCGAGGCTTTTTCGTTTGATGCCTGGCAGTGACCTACTCTCACATGGGAAACCCCACACTACCATCGGCGATGCACCATTTCACTTCTGAGTTCGAAATGGGATCAGGTGGTTCTAATGCTCTAATGCCGCCAGGCAAACTGGCTGGTTGACGTTTCAATCAACCTCGGGAACAAACTTACGTTTGCGCCCTGAATAAGTGAGTTCTGTCAAAAGCGTTTGTATGTCAGGTGAAATATCTCTAAATGAGCTTTGGTGTTATATGACCAAGCCACTCGGACAATTAGTACTGGTTAGCTTCACACATTGCTGTGCTTCCACACCCAGCCTATCAACCTCGTAGTCTACAAGGGTCCTTACAACTTTAAAAGTTGAGAGATCTAATCTTGGGAGAGGCTTCCCGCTTAGATGCTTTCAGCGGTTATCCCTTCCGAACGTAGCTACCCGGCAATGCCACTGGCGTGACAACCGGAACACCAGAGGTTCGTCCACTTCGGTCCTCTCGTACTAGAAGCAGCTTCCCTCAAATCTCTAACGCCCACGGCAGATAGGGACCGAACTGTCTCACGACGTTCTAAACCCAGCTCGCGTACCACTTTAAATGGCGAACAGCCATACCCTTGGGACCGGCTACAGCCCCAGGATGTGATGAGCCGACAT
>Ga0209491_10005749_pt1 | contig 17872 bp, 14 predicted proteins | sample BON02_FD_187213 | JGI IMG/M metagenome (GOLD analysis project Ga0209491, IMG submission 187213) | Freshwater microbial communities from Lake Bonney liftoff mats and glacier meltwater in Antarctica - BON-02 (SPAdes) (version 2) | ecosystem: Environmental > Aquatic > Freshwater > Ice > Glacier...
GCTTTCCATCCGTGAAATTGGCGAGCAGGTCGGCTTCGAGGATCCCTTCCACTTTTCCCGGCTTTTCAAGCGGCAGCAAAAATTGTCCCCGAGGGCATACCGCCAAAGTTGCGCCATGATTTAAACCGGGAAACTGATTTCCTCGGGGCGGCACTCTCCTTTTCCGTGCGCACCCATGAACATCTGCCTAACATTAGGTCATTTGCTCCAATTCCATTTTGTTGGGTTTATCGAGCTACTCTTTCCACTTGAAAGCGATGGCGCTGTATTGGCCAGGACGCTCCCGCAGATTTGCATAGGCCTCATGGGCTTTCTCCACGGGGAAGGCCTCTTTCACGAAATCCGAGACCGGGAGAAGCCCTTGTCTGATGAATTCGATCACCATTTGCCGATCCTCCAGTCTTCGGTCGACCGGACGGAACACCAAAGCGCCTTCGCTTTCGACGAGACCGGCGGGATGCGTCTGCACTGTATCGGTGTATGTGGCGAGATAAATCATCCGGGGCCATTTGAAGGGGTTGGCGCGGAGCTCCGGGATGTGATAACCCGTCATGGAAAGGGTGTTTTTTAACAAGCTGGAGGCCAATCGCGCGCCAGCTATCGTGGCCGACGCCTCAACCGAGATGTCCACGCCGTTCTGGAAATAGCCCAGTATCCTCTCCCGGATGTCGGGATCCTTAGCCGAAAGCGCTGCGGTGGCACCCCAACCGCGCGCCCTCTCGAGACGAGACTCATCAAGATCGGCCACGACGACTCGAACACCGTGATTGATGAGCCATTTCGCGGCGAACGCACCAACTATTCCCTGTCCCACAACGACAGCCGTCTCGCCCGCGCAGGGGTATGCGATGCTTACGCCGTGCCAACTGATCGCCGCCACCTCGGCCGTTACGTATTCCCACGGGTTGGCGTTGACGGGCAAACGTGCTGGTGCGCAGTCGTTAAGCTTGCAGCGATGATGGCTCGCGTGCCCTCCATACAGGAGATGGATTCCAGGTGGACACTGCTCCGCATGTCCCGGGCGCCCCGAGACTAATTCGCCTTCCGACCAGCCCTTGATCTTGCGACCGACTTCCACGACGCGTCCCACCCAAGAGTACCCGGGCACACATGGGAAAGTCGTGTTGTGGGTCGATAGGTTTCTCAACTCCGTTCCCGGCGAGACGAACGAGTAGATCGTCTCGCAAAGAAGCTCATCTTCCCTGCAGGGTGGCAGTTCCACTGTTTCGACTCCAACCTGCCCAGGTGCTTTGTAGACGATCGCCTTGATCTTCATGTTTGTTGTCATATTACGCTATTTTTTTAAGGGTTACGATGAATACCAGACACTCCGTAGCGGAAATTTTGGAAATTCTTTGGATCCTGCAAGGGGAATAAAGAATCCTCGGAGCAAGCTCTCGACAAGCCGAAGCAAGCTTCGGGGTATCAGACCCAATGGAAATCAACCCGCCCGGAGCCCCCCAGCTCTGGCGCGGGCTGATTATCCCCAGAAATTTAGCTGACGCGGCGGCGGCGCATCACCAACAGTATCGTCACGCTTCCAGCGAGGAGCGCCCACGTGGCTGGCTCGGGAACGGCGGTGATGTTTACGAACTTCCCTGCGACTTGATCGGAGGTGAAGTTCAAACCGCCGCTGGTCGCATCATAGTCCAACTGCCAAGTGTTCAGTCCCGCCGTGAATATGCCGCCATCCGCGATGGCATTGCCATTGAAGGTGAAGAATCCGCCGTTCCATAGCCCGGTGTAGTTGATGAGCGTAAAGGTCGTGGTGTTTTGGGCGAAGGCACTTCCAGCCAGTTGCGCCATCGTGAGAGTGACCGTGCCACTCAGGGTCAAGGCACCAGTGACTTTTTGTAGATCAGCACCAACTGACAGCGAGACAATTTGATCCACTTCATACTCGAAGGTCGAGTTGTTATTCAGAGTCAGGGAACCAGAAGCCAAGCTTTGGATGGACGAGCCGGGTGAGAGCGTGCCCCCCGCGTTGATAGTCAAAGCCCCGGCGAAGGCACCCGACCCTCCGATTTTTCCGCCGTTCACTACAACACTGCCCGTGCCCGCACCCGAGCCCGCCGTGTTGCTGATCAGGAGCGTGCCTGCACTAACCGTGGTCCCGCCGCCGTAGGTGTTGGCGCCGCTGAGGGTTTGTGTGCCACTGCCTTGTTTGGTCAGGGATCGGGTGCTGCCATTGATGGAGCCGGAGAACGTGCCGTTCCCCCCGTTCACCCCGACAACCAAGGACCCCGCGTCTTCGCTGTTGATGGTGCCGTTGCCGCTAAGGGCGTCGAAGTAGCCGGTACCAGAAAGGGTGATCGTCGCACCATTGACGGTCAGGCCGCCCAAGTTTGTTGTCTGGGTCTGAACATAGCGGCTGGTGCCGCCTTGAAAGTTCGCCAGTCCCCCGGCGGATTGGTTAAAGGAAACGGTAGGATTGCCGAAGTAAACATGAGCCGACCCCGTGCGCAGGAAAGTGCCCGCTCCAGTGATTTGTGCGTTAATACCCGACCAGCGCCAAAGAGTAGCATTGTTGCTGGTGAGTTCCAACGTGGCACCGCTGGCAATGGTATAGCCGCTCGAATTAAGGAAGCTGCTAGAGGTGGCTGCGGTGGCATCAATAACCACGGTGCCAGAATTGACAATTATCGCGCCAGGGAAGGTTCCAACTGTAGCCGTACCGACATTAATGAAAAGCGTGCCCCCATTGACGGTTGTGTTGCCGGTGTAGAGGTTGCGGCCGCTGAACGTCTGTGTGCCACTGCCTTGCTTGGTCAGGGATCGCGCGCTGCTGCCGCTGCCATTGATTGTACCGGAGAATGTGCCGTTCCCCCCGTTCATGCCGACAAATAAAGTTCCCACGTCTTCGCTGTTGAAGGTTCCGTTGCCGTTGAGGGCGTCGAAGTAAACGTTTCCCGAGCTGAAGACCGTGGAGTTATCAATGGTCAAACCTCCCAGATTTGTTGATTGGGTCGTAACATAACGGCTCGTGCCGCCTTGAAAGTTCGCCAGTCCCCCGGCGGATTGGTTCAAGGAAGTGGTAGGATTGCCGAAGTAAACCTCAGCCGATCCCGTACGCAGGAAAGTGCCCGCTCCAGTGATTTGTGCGGTCCTACCCGTCCAGCGCCAAACAGAAGCATTGTTGCTCTGGAGTTGCAAGGTGGCACCGCTGGCAATGGCATAGCCGCTCGAATTGAAGAAGCTGTGCCCTGTGGCTGTGGTGGCGTCAATAACCAGAGCACCCGCATTAACGGCGGTCGCACCAGTGTAGGTGTTGGCGGCGGCACTCAAGGTGACCGTGCCGGTGCCGGACTTGGCGAGACCGGAGGATCCGGCGACAATCGAGCTGATCGTGGCGGAGCCGGAACCGATCGTGAGAGTTGGCGTCGTTCCCCCATTGAGTGTGAGAGTGCTTCCCGACAGCGTGTATCCGGTGGTGTTGAAGGTGAGGTCGTTCGCTGTAACGCCGCCTGCGATGGTGACGGTGCCCGCCGTGCCGCTGAAGACCGCGTCGTCGTCCGTGCCGGACGCTGGCCAGAGTGTGCCGGACCCGGTCCAGTTGGCCGTGGTATTAGTGTCCCAGACATTGCTCGATCCCGTGCCTCCGCCGGTGGTGCTGCCATTCCAATCATAGCTGGCGGCTTTTACCTGGGGCGTCAAAACAACGGCCAGGAAACCTGCTGAGGCAATGGCGGCGAGTAGGATTTTTGTTTTCACAGTATGGTTTTCTGGAGGGTTTTGTTTTCTGGTTTCCCGAGATCCGCTGTTTGATTCGGGCTAGTATTTAAATGGGTTTTCGGATTCCGGCTGGTCTGTTCCCGATGGGAGACGATAAAATTGGAGGGATCAAAATGGAAAAATATATGAATAAACAGAACCATGTAAAGCGAAATTTTTGGGGAATTTTTCAATTTTGTCCTTTTTTCCGATGTTTACCTGCTGCTCACGACAACGCTTTCCACTGCAAGGACACCGCGAATTTCTCATGATCGGGAAGACGCCTGGGCTGCTTCGCCACGATGTTCCGCTCCGCTGCGGCCTTGGAGTAAGCGTTGGTGAGCAGGTTGGCGTGATGCGCCAATTCTCCAAGAAATTCCGCAAGATGACGTTTGGGGAATGACGCGGAAAAAAGGATGTTGGCGTCGAGAAAAATTCTTATCGCGCTTTGCGCCAGCGGAGTTTTTTGCTCACGATCGGCAATTCATTCATTCAATGAAACTCCTCCACCCTCGCAACGGAATAGATTTCGACGGGCATGACGACGCCAGCGCGGAGGACGACGTCCCCGCTTTCGTCCCCGTCCACGACAAGTTGGCCTTCGTCTGCCACGCCGGGTCTTTCACGGGCTTCCTTTGGCAGGATGAGCGCGCCTCGCCCATTAACATCGATGACTTTGATCATGCAGCCAGCGGAGCGGTATTACAGTATTCCTGGATTACGAAATAAAAAGAAAAGCTGCTCAAGCCGGAGAGGCTTTTTGCAGAGGCACCCAAACAGCAAGGGCAGAGAAAAGGTGCCGAAGACCTGAAATGCTGAAACCCGCTTTTCTCCGTATTTTCGTGACTCGGTGAGAATTATTTTTGGGCTTTTGCCTCATCCATGAGCGGATGCTCGAAGGCTGAGCTGTAGGCATCGAGGGTGGATGCCTTGAGACGGAGTTGCCTGCCTGTCTTGCGCCAACTGGAAACGGCAGTAAAGACCTCGCGAAGGATGATTTTTGCTTCCGCTGCTTTGAGGCCGAAGCGTGGCGCAACATCGAAAGCGTGGGCAATGCTGGACTCTTCCTGATTTTCGGAAATATCGGTTTTCGGCGTTTGCGTGCGGTCAATTTCCGGAACGGGATTCAGATCGTAGGCGGGTGAGAGTGCCCATTGCCCCGGTTCGTGCATGAGAAAACCGTGATTGCGGAGATGATCGTCGCAGTTGCTTGCGAGCAGCGAAAAGACGAGGCGTCTCCAAAGTTCCCGGAGATCGGAAGCGGTGTTGTGGCCAAATTGGCGAATGCCATCGGCCAGCATCGTGTAGGAACCAGGTTCCCCCGGCTGAAGGCCGAGCAGACTGCTGCCGGAAAGGAATGGAATGCGGTTTGTCCCGGCGCGGTCGAAGCGGGTGATGAGAGAAATGTTCCTGCCCCCGGCGGAAACCAGCCGGTGCCCGGCAACCTGTATGCCGGCATTTCGGGCCAGAGTCAGGGCGAGGATTTCCCCTGCGGCGATGTCCCGGAGGTCATCGGGTTTGGGGAACTTGGCGATGGCAAGGCGGCCATCCGGCAGGACCACTGCGGATTTCGGCCGCGCCCCGCCCAGCGGTGACCCCTGCCCGAGCAGGTAGCGCAGGTCCTTGGCAGTTTCGGTTTCGCCATGGACGGCGTCAGTGGCGTTTAATAAAGCGCTGAGCTGCACGACTGGCGGAACCTTTCCCTCGCGGTTTCCGAGGAACGGACTGCCGGCATCCGGGCGAAAACGCAGGGCGCCGATTCGCGAAGCATCGTCAAGGGCGAGCACGTAATCGAGATCCTGGTAGGGTTTGCGGTCAAGAACATGCTCGCGAACAGCGCGTTCAATGAGCATCCGGCCCCAGCGGTCCGGCCCGCAGTCCTGTATGGCACCGAAGAGCGTCACACGGTGATGCGGACCGGCGCGCAAAGGGAGCGCGGTGGGATCAATCGCGAAGGCATCGGCGCGACGAAGCCACTCGTGCGCATATTCAAACGTCACGGCAGGATTGCGTTCCGTGGTATGAAGGTGCCCGACGAAATACGTCTTTCCCGCCCATTCGATGTGAACTTCAAGACTCATGACCGGCTACGACTGATGCGTTTGGGCACCCGGTTGATGTCCAGTTTGAGTGCCAGAGCATCTGTTTCGGGAGCGGCGAGATTGCCCAGGCGGTCGTGCAACTGGAGAATGAAAGCGGCCGTGGCGAGGGTTCCCATGGCAATGGTCGGATCACCACGTTCCAGACGCCACAAAGTATCCCTGCTGACAAAAAGCCGGGCAGCCATATCCGCGGTAGAGATTCCTCGTTTGCGCCTGGCAAGGGCAAGGTCACGCCCGAGCTTGCGGAGTGCATGCCCGGCGGGAAGCGGAATGGAGGCAGCATTTGGCATGTGATAATAGTCTGCTAAAACGGACGCTACGTCAATTTGTGTCCGACGAAGCAGACGTAAGTAGCTAATCAGAAAAAAGTTCTTGGAGAAATTTAAGCCTGCGGTTCTCCGTATTTTCGTGTTCGAAAGCCTGGCCGTTGCTGCGCCTCCGTTGCAGCCGTGTGAATTATTTTTGGGGTTCGGCGTTCAGCGTTCCGTCGCCGAAACTCCGAGCCGGCATTGACACTAGGAGTTGTTGACAATTGGTAGCATTTTGCTACCTTTTCGCCATGAGTCAACCCGTCAAGCTCTCCGATAATCTGGTTTTGGATGCCCGACTCACGGGCGAAGCGGCGGAACGATCCATCGCGGGTCAGATTGAATTTTGGGCCAAGTTGGGACGGGCCGTCGAACCGCTCTTGCAAGGAGTCCAAGTCATGGCCTTATCGCGGGCCGGCGCAGCCAAACCGCTCTCCTCCTGCCTCGATACCGTGGATTCGCCGGAGGGTCGGCGACGCGTTGCAGACCACCTCCAGAGCCTGCCATATCCCCATTACGAACCGGCCGCGTTGCCTGGTTTGCTCATCCGAACCAGCGCTGACGGGAAGCGCACCACGGGCCGCTTTGTGAATCGCCAGTTTCAAGAGGTCAAAGCGCGCAAAGGGTGAACTCCCTGCTGGATCAACGCCCCCTGCTCGTCGCTTTGGCGGGATCAAATGGCTCGGGGAAGACCACATTTTATCACGCCCACCTCAAACCGTGCGGGTTGAGGTTCGTCAATGCCGATGTGCTGGCACGGGAACTTGATCTCGAACCTTATGCCGCTGCGAAAACGGCCGCCGCGCTCCGTCGCGAACTGGTGAGCCAGCGGGAAAGTTTCGTTTTCGAGACGGTTTTTTCCGATCCTGTCGGAGAAAAACTCACCTTTTTGAAGGACGCGGCGAGTGCAGGTTATACCGTCCTGCTCTGTTTCATTGGCATCTCGGGCCCGGAGGTCTCGGAAGCGCGCGTCGCCATGCGCGTCTCGCAAGGCGGACACGATGTGCCCACAGAAAAACTTCTCGCCCGTTTCCCGCGAACCTTGCAGAACCTGAAAGCCGCCATTGCTGGACTTCCGCACGTCTGGGTCTTCGATCAGGACGATCTGCGGACGCCGTTCCGCCGGGTTGCCATTTTCGAGCAGGGACGAGTGGTGTCGTTGACAAAGCCCGTGCCGAAATGGCTCCGGTTCGCGGTTTGAATGCCGACTCTCACAGAGGCACTGAGACACTGAGGAGACCCAGAAACATTGAAGGAGGTGTCAGGTGTCAGGAAAGACAGCACTGACACCTGAAATCCGTGCCTCCGTGAGACAAAAATCTTTTTGATCGTCTTACCGCCCACGGAACGGCGAGGCGGGCAGGCCGGATGTTCCGCAGAGGTTGGCGGGAGGGTTGTTGGCCCATGCGTAGCAGACGGAAGCGGGTGCGCGGACGCGCTCGCTGCGCACAAGCACCGTTTCGCCGTCGATCACGGCATCGGCCCACTCGAATTTCCCGTCGGCCCCCGCATTGGCGAAGGTCTTGGGCGAACTGCCGCCGATGGTTTTCAAGCCGCCTTCCGCGTGGCGGAAATGGACGCGGATCGCCCCGTCTTCGACTTGGTGCGAGCGATAGAGCGGACCCGATCCCGCCACCGGGAGTCCGTAAACTTGAGCCAATGCTGATAGGGCCAGGCGGCGTCCGACCTCCTGTTTGTTTGTCGGATGAATATCGTCCGCTTCGCCGATGTCTATCGCCACCGCCATGCCGGTATGGGGAACGTCCAGCGTCGCGGCCTGGGCCTCGCGCAGTTCGGCCCAGCCGCTCTGCACGTGAGTGTTTTGCGGTGCCATGAAGTTGGCGAGCTGAACGAAGAAAAACGGCAGCGTTTCCTGGCAAAACGTCCGCCGCCAGTCGCGGATCATCAGCGGGAAAAACCTGCGGTAGCGCTCCGCGTTTTCCACGTTACTCTCCCCCTGATACCAGATCGCACCACAGAGCGCGACGGGTGCGAGCGGAGCGATCATGCCATTGTAGAGGCTGGCCATTGCGTATTCGATTGCCAGGAGCAAAGCCAGACGTCGCCGATCAAAACATTTCCGACTTCGAGTCTTGTGCCTGAGCTTTTTGATTCCGCACTGAGAATGCCGGGCTGCTCGCTTGCAGCCAGGGGATCGAGCGTGACCAGCCAGCGGCCGTCCGCACCGGCGGTGGCCGAGCGGATTTGGCCGGCGAATGCGACAGCGATGACTTCGCCCGGCGAGCTCCAGCCCCAGACCGGGACGGGACGCACCCGCTACAGGACTATGTTGTCGGAAAAAAGAGATGCAAGTTTCATCGAGTTTCAACCGATTCGCAGCACTGCCGCGAGGCTGACGGGACGTCGCCCGGAACGCACTTTGAAGCAGGATCTTGGCGTTTTCATTGAGGGGATTTCATAGACTAATTGACTAACAGACACGGACGACTTCGAGCCCCAGCAATGCTCCGAGTTTGTCGAGCTTGCCCGCGATGTGGCCGGTACCGATCGCGCAGTGGTGGGCCGGGCCGGATTTCGACCACTGGTTCATGAACGCCTTCGCACCAATCGTGAAGCGGTAACGGCTGTTCGTATTTCCAATTTCCAGGATCGCACCGGGCACGCTTTCCCCCTCGGCCACGAGCAGCAGCAACTTGCCGTCACGGCGCTGCACGACGGAGAGAAGCGTGACCGGGCCGTGCTTTACGGTCATTTGTATCGAGAGTCCCTTGCCGGGTTTGCCGTGATAGAGCGGCAGAGGCACAAGGGCGACCCGACCCTCCGCAATCTCGAAATGGGCCGGCCCGTCATGGCCGAGGTAGATCACGTCATCCTTGAAATCCGTGAGGTAGAACTCCGAGAACGATCCTCCGGCGCCGAAACTGTCCATGATCTTCATCGCCTGGACGTTCTTGATCTCGCACTCGCCGGCAACGGGGATATGGCGTCCGGTAAGCAGAGTGTTCCCGGCGATGACGCTCGTGACGATGTCCTGATAGGGGCTCCCCGCAACGCTCTCGTAGTAGTAGGCCAGCGAACCGAGCCGATGTTTCTCGCAGAGTTTGTCCAGGGCGACGGACGTGCAGGCGGCGCGTTCCATCTCGGAGAGTTCACAATCGGGCGAAACGTCAAACACCTTGCGGAACTGGCGGATTTTGGCGGCAATTTGTGGTTTGGTTGCAGCCCGCCGGAGCTCGTGCAGTTCACAGATTTCGAGCAGTTCGAAGTGATTGCCAAAGCTTGCTGCATGCTGGGTCATGTCGCTGTAAACATCGAGCATGCCGCAGTAGTAATGTCCGAGGACGCCCACGCGGTTGCTGCGCATTGCCACGGCGACCCTGGCGGCCTCGACCCACTCACCGATTTCGACCCAGGCATCGTCATCCTGCAAGTGACCGGTCACCAGATGAAACGGAATGTCGGACCGGTTGAAGACGCAGGCAATTTCGGGAACGCTGCACGACTGGCAGTGCTCGAGCCAGAGGCCGGTCATCAAGCCCCGGTCGCCCAGCGCGTTGAATTTCTTGTAATCAAGCTGCGCCACCGGCTGGAGGTTCAGCACGACGACCGGCACGCCGGCATGTTGGACGACCGGAAGAACGGTCGAACTGAGCGCATAGGTGGAGATGTAGAGGAAAATAATATCGACTTCCTCGCGCCGGAACAACGAAGCCGCCTCGCGGGCTTTGTCAGGATGATCCACCAGCCCGGCGTCCACCAGCTCGACGCCGCGGACTGCGATGCGTTTGCCGATTTGTTTCTGATAACCAACCAACTTCTCGCGCAATCCCTTGAACTGCGGCCAGTAGGTGTCGAGCCCGATTCCAAAAAGTCCGATTCTCGTTTTCATATTGTTAGATTTCCATAACCACGACGGCGTGTTCGCTGATGGCGGGGAGCGTGAAGGTCACGCGCCCTTCGAGATACTCGTGGGCGAGCGTCTCGCCGGTGACCGGATTCCAGACGCGCAGGCAGGTCGCGGGCAGGCGCACAGCGAGCCGCGTCGGGCCGATGGGCACGGCTTCGTTGACCGACTCGAACGAAAACCGGTGGCGGCGGTCCGCGACAAATGGGAGTGCTTGCAGCACATAGGCTCCATCCATTTTCCCCACGGTGATTTCAAAAATTCCGGGGGCATCGGTTATCACGATTGGTTCGGGCATGAGACGGCGCAGGACGTTGGTCAATAGCGTGCGGTGCGCGTGATACCCGGTCTGGAGCCAGGCGGTAAAGATCGCCTGCGTGCAGACGATGATCCGGCCCCGACCGCGCGCGACCTCGCAAACCGCCGGGCCCGCCTCCTCGGACTCGCAGCCGTGGAAGTGGCCATAGAAGGCCTCCCGCGAACGGACGCACGGCGGATACCACGTGCGGGCAAGTTCCTGGGCGTCCGGCCCCGTGCGGGCCGCCACGGAGGGGGCGTGCGCATAGTTGGCCATAGGCGGGACACCCGCCTCCAGCGAGGCGTCGAGCACACGGTAGTAGCTCCCCGGATGTTCGCTCCACGCGGCGGTGTCGAGCCCGAGAAATTCCAGCCAGCGGGCGGCGAGCGGACCGGCGGCCAAGAGGCCCGCCGCATCGAGCAGGAGGGCACCACCATTTTCCACAAAGGCGGAAATTTTTTCGAACCATTCGGCGTCAACCCGCGCATGGCATTGGATCACACAATCCAAGCCGTCGAGGTCCATCGCCGGATCGATCACGTCCCATTGAAAATGGGATTCCATGCAAAGTTTGGCCGCGCCGTAAAGTGTGTCCCAGACATCAAGGGCTGTGGTGTTTTTTCCAGCGACGGCTGTATTGGATTCGACCCCGGCCGGCACGCAGAGTGCGACCTCGCGCAGGCGCTCGATGCCAGTGCAATAGGGCTGGCGGACTTTCGAGAATTGAAAGCCCTCGCGGATCACTTCATAGACCGCCGGCTCGAGACGTCCATCGGAATGCATGTGGTCGCCCACCCCGCAGGCGATGCCGCTGGTGAGCTGGATGCCGAGCTGGGTCTTCATCTGCTGAGCGCTCACCACCGTTCCGAAGTCGCCCCAGTTTTTCAGGAAGCGGCCGGTGTAACCGACGACCGGCAGTCCGGCGTGGCTGACATACCGGGACATGACCGGGCAGTTGAACCACCCGGCCTGGAAGGCGAGAGACTCTACGTAAAAATCCGACAACACGCCGCGCGCTTTTTGCACCTGACCGAAGGCATTGTAGCAGCCGAGTTCCAGACGCATCCCCGGGCGGATTGCCTGCATGCGCCGACGGAGTTCGACGGCGAATTTCTGCATCGTCTCGCTGTTGAACATCGAGTGCGCCGTCTCATCCGAGGGGTCGATCCCCAGCTCGCGCATCTGCCGCAGGCATTCCGGGCAGAAGCAGCTCGCCGGCAGGTAGCCCGCCATGTCAATGAACACGCCATCCACCGGATACCCTCGCAGGCATTCCTCGACATGCGGCCAGAAAAACTCCTCTAAAAACGGCCCGCGATTCGGGCAGAGCCACCGCCAGTAAAGCTCCGATCCGTCCTGCAAAATCTGGGAATCCACCGGGCGGCCGTCCTCAAAAAGCGCGACCCATTCCGGATGCCGGTCAGCCACGACCTCATTCACATTCAGGCTGAAATAGGCGATGAAATCCACGGGCCGGCTGGCGGCCTCTGCCGCGGCCTGGCCGAACATGTCGAAGTCCAGCCCCGGATGCCGCAGCCCGGTGCGCGTATTGAAATACGAATAGCCATGATGGCAGGTCGCAAAAAAGCAGACCCCGTTGACCTCGCTCGCTTCGAGCGTGTCGAACATCTCCTTCGCATCAAACTTGCCACCGACTTTCACAAAGCCCGGCGTGTGAAAGTCAAGGTGAACCTGCCGGAGGTCGTTGTAAGGAATTTTACTCATGGAATGATTTGCGATGGAAAATTCCCGGCAAGCGGTGTGAAGCGCCGTCGGCCAAAGAATGCTTTCCCATTTACTGCTTCGTGTTTAACCGGCCTCTTCCCACGGGGCATACCTGGAAACCTCGAAGTGCGGAACCCGTTCGCGGAAAAAGGCGAGAGGCCCGATGGCGTTTGGGTGGATGGAGGCGTTCAGGCGCAGCCCCTGCGGATTCGCGCCGGGGATGGCCGAACTGGGAGTTCATGATTTTTCCGGTGATTTAAGGGGATAAGCCAGCCGCTTCTCTTTGATAAAGCCGTCTTCGGTGCGGGCGAAAATAAGGTTTTCGGTTTGAAGATCCCAGAGCACTTCGATCTCGCGGCCGCGCCATGTGGCGCCTATCCGGCGTTGGCTTTCGTAGGTTTCGTCTTCGACGGAAGCCGCGAGGCAGCTTTCGCGGAATTCCGCGAAGCCGCCCCGGAACTGCTCCTCCGATCCCAGACAGACCACGGCCCCGCCGCCGGTCTGACGCAACAGTGCGGGTTGAAAATCCTGGGCGGCCCCGTCGTAATTGGCGAAACTCAAGCAGAGGAAGCGGCCGATGGGTCGGATCGCCACCAGCGGACCTCCGCCATGGGACACGGAAACCAGCGGACGCAGTCCCACGAAGCTCGTTCCGTCACGGAGAAAAACCCAGTCCGGCTTATCGCTGGTTCCTGTCCGATCCGGACATTTCTGATTTCCCAGCCAGACCTCTTCGACCGGGCCGAACCACTCGGACACGATGGCGCATGTGCGCAGCCGGGAGATGCCCGTTGTGGTTTCCTCGCCCGCCGCATACCAGGCGATTGCGAGCGGGCCGCTCTGGATGGCGCCACCCCGGCCCTGCTCGGCAAGATTGCCGCCATATTCGGGCTGATCAAAGCATTGCTCCATTTCATCGTTGAGCGTGTAACGGAGGAAGAGAGTGCGGAATCCGGATAGATCGTCTGAAAGCGACTTCCGACGCCATACCGCGAAACAGGTGTCGCTCTGCCCGGTCATCTGCTGGGTCGCCGTGCCGAGGCCGAAATCGCGATCCATGTGGCCAAACAAATGGGTGCGGCCTCGCGGAAAGAAGACCGTGGTCGGCAGAAACGCCGTTCCGCTCACGCCTCCGGTGGCATTCGCCCCGCCACGTGCAAACCATCCGCCCATCTGTTTGGCGTCGGCCTCGTCAATCCCGGTGCTGCGCTCGTAGCCGCGATAGGACGCGATCGTCGTGGTCGCTTGGAAGTCGAAGGGAAACGATTTTTCGAGTGCGAGCCGCAACGCCTTGGCGGGCGGGTTGTAGAGCACCGACGCATAGATTCCGCAATGGGCCTGAAGGAACGGCATGACGGTCTCCTGCGAGGCGCAGGCTTCCGCGCTCTCGAAGAGGCCAAGGCGCTCCGGCGAGGGACAAACCTGACCCCCGAAACCCAGCCAAGCCATGCAATGGATGCCCGAATACCCGCCCATGCTGTTGACCGTATAACTGCGGCCCGAGGAGGCGGCCGGGTGGTGCAATTCGGGATGCCAGCAGAGGGCCAGCTCCATCCAGAGGTGATGCTCGATGCGACGTGCCAGGGTGCGGACCTCTTTGTCCCGCGCCAGCCAGCGCAAGGTTCCCGCGGCAAAAAGCGTGACCGGCAGGTAGTTGATGCTGAAATACTCACGGGCCACACCGTTCTCGTGCAGGAAGTGGTCGGCCATGCGGAGATATTTCACCGCCCGGTCGTGATAGTCGGCCCGGTCGTGCAGCGCAGCGGCTTCGAGCAAGCCAAAGGCATTCAGCAGCCCGCAGTTTTCGGTGTAGCGGAAGAGGTGCTCGAAGGAATGCGGCAGGATCGCGTCGAAGCTGCTTTCCAGCAGGCGGCGGGACCCCGCGCTCAACTTCCGCCCGTGCAGCCTCAGAATGAGCGGTGCAAAGAACGCGGTGAAGTCGTTGCCGTCGTCCTCACTGGTTTCGAGGATGCGGTTGGCCAGGGCGATGTCTGCCGGTCCGCCGTCGTAGAAATTGAGGCAGTGCCATTCGCGTTCCCGGATGCCGGGAGCCTGATCTGAGGAAATCCACTCCCCGTCTGGACTGAATCGCGGCGCGTTGGCTTCACGAGCTTGGCGCATGAGGAGTTTTCGTCGGTGGTTGAGCTGGCTCGCGGTCGTTGCGGAATGAGGAGTTGTCATAAATAAAAAACTATTGCGGCATGAGCGTGACTTCATCGAACCAGGCCTTCCCTTTTCCCCGCAGGCGCAGGGCGACGGAGAGATAGTCCTTGCCCGGGCTGGGAGGGATTGACACCGAGATGACCGTGCCATCCTTCATTCCGGTCAACCTTGGACTTGTCACTGGTTCCTTGACCTCCCCCGGAGAATAAAGAAACGGCGTTAGTTCGAGCCATGCCTCGGCGCCCTCGTCCAATTCCGTGCGGACCTTGGCGGAGAGCCGGTAGCCGGTGTTTTCGTGGCAGCGGATGCCCGGACCACAGGGCAGCGACGAGAGGTCGGCCCGTGCATCACGCCCCTCCATAAGAAGGCTGCGAGCCTCGCGGTCCCAAGTCACCCGGCCGTAAGGTTGCGGATTAAAATACCAGTAAAGCCCGATCAGTTCCTCTCGGGGATCAATGGGAGCTTCGAAGCGGTTCACCTCACCCAGGCGGAATGGCAGGGAGATTTCAAACGGCTGGACTTGGCGTCCGGCGGAGCGGATAAAGTCGAGATAGGCCCATTCGTCGTATTGGTCGGGCGTGGCCGAAAAATCCAGCATCTGTGCCTGTTCGCGAAGATGTGCCATGGCGGATTGCGGGATGGAAACCCAACGGCAATGGAATCTCCATTGGTATTTTCCCGTATCGTCCAACGGTGCCGGACAACCGAGGATAACATGTTCGTCATAAACCGCCGAGCAGGTCGCACAGCCGATCGCGGCGGTGTGGCTGTCGAGGATCTCAATCGCGGGATTGGAGGTCTCGCGTTCTCCCATCGCGATGAACCCACCGATTGGCAGCCGCCGCCGTGGGCCAGTGACGTCCCCGTTGCCCGGCAGGTTCGGTGTCAGCGGATTGTGCGGAAACCAAGTGAGCCCGCCCTCCGCATTACTCCAAAGCGTATATCGCAGCGTCGCCTCCGAAGGCCAGGCCATGCCTGTGCCGTTCGCCCAAAGGTTCGCCCCTTCGACAATGGGCGGGGTGTGCATTGCCAGCGTTGCTTTTCTCTCGACCGCGTAGCACCCGAACCCGGCATCGTAGTGGAGCGTGATTTCCGTCAGGCCCGACTCGTCCTCGCCAAAAGTCTCTTCCAGGCGCAACACCAACCGTTCGCCCGTCTCGACAATCGCAACTGTGTTGGAGAGGGAATCCACCATCTGGCTTTCGTGCTTCCAATTGCAGGGGATCATCGTTCCGCGGAAATCCACATTGTGATAGGGCCTCCGGATATCCAGCGTGGCCTTCGCTCGACCGTCAGGATGGGACTCGCGCAAGTCCAGCATCAGCCACTCGCGGTGAAATGTGGCCACCGGCTTGTCGGCATCGGAAATGAGGATGAACTCATCCTGGTCTCGAACCTTGAAGTCTGGCACATAGTTTTTGGGTGGCGGCAAATGGCCGGCAAGCCGTTTTCTCAGGAGTGATTCACTCATTGGTTTGTTGGCTTGTTTGTTGCAAAGTGATTTCCAAGACAGCCGTGGAGCGGATCAGTCCGGGGTCGTGGATTTGCGTCAGCGTATCGGCCAAACCCAGCATCGCGACCGACGAACTGTCCCGCAGCGCGGCCTCCGGATGGGTCACATGCCCTTCCGTTCTCCTCAGCGTGGACGGCTTCAGGGTCGTGGAGAGATTCTGAATTTCCAAATAGGCCACCCCTTGTCCACCGTAGCCACCCCCCTCAAGACGAATGGCCTCGGGAATGGATTCGGAACGGAAGCTCACATACCAGTCGTAATGCCCTCCCGTGCGGCCCGCAATCAAATCCTGCGGTTTGAAGCACCCACTAACCAGAGTCTGTTCTTTGCAGCCGGCCAGAATCGTGACGGTCAGGCGTGGCGCGGAGAAGAAATCCGTCAAGTATAAACGCAGGATCAAGAGCCAGTCGGCCGCAACAGGCGTTTCGCTGATTCGTCGGCGGAGTTCAGCCAGGAGCGCCTCGGGCCGGAATTGCCTTCCGGTCGCCTCGTCCTGGGCGGAGGTAAGGAATTCCAGCCGCCCGCTGTTTTCCATCCGCCAGGCGTGGAGTTCGGCGAGTTCCTTTTCAACGGCATCGAGTCGGCGGCTCAACATGGGAATGTCATCCACGGGCCGCCGGGGATGCCGGATGGCGGGAGCCAGAGCACGGCACTCGCCATGGACGTGTTCCATCCGCACCGCCCATTCAAGGACATCAAGAGTTCGGATTCCATCGTCGGAAACCGGGCCTTTGCGGCGCTCGTCGAGGATGACGATTCCGGCGAGTTCCAGTTCCCGTTGCCGCAACCGTTCCTCCTTGGAAGGGAATCCGCTGTGGTGGGGGTTGGAGGCCGCCCGGTGAAAAGAAAAACCGGGCTCAAGGGCGGCCCGAACCGCCGTGGTCAGCTCATTGGTCGCGCCCGGAATCGTTTTGGAAATGGCAAGCCGCCAGGCGTCGTCCACGTCGGGCTTGGATTCGTCCCAGAGGGCACCGCAAAAAGCCACCAGCAAGGGCTGAGCCGGAGGAAAGAGGCGCGGCGAGATCTCCCATTGCCCGAGCAAGCCGCCGAGCACTTTGTGCCGCCGGGCGTAGAGGGAGATCGTTTCGATATTCCACGGATAGCGATCCCAGGGACAGACCAGGGCATCGAGCCCCAGCCGCTCGTATTCCCCCAAACAATCCTGTCGAAACCTGTCAACGAGATTCGCCTGGCTGCCTTCGGCCTGAATGTCCTGATCGTAATTCCAATGGCAGAGCACGATGTCCTTGGGCAGGTTATGAATTTCTCCGGGGAAAAGCTCAAACATGTCGTCCCACATCCACATGCGCTTTCCCAGCGCGGAAACCATCCGATGAATCCGGTGCAGGTGGGGCATGAAAACCGCGCTCAAGCCCTGTGCCACCCAACGCGCCCGGCAGAGCTCGCAAACTCCCAGGTCAAAAGCCTCATCCATGCCGACATGCATCCATGGGCCGGTGAAGACCCCGGCCAACTCGGCGAGGTAGCGTTCGAAAAACTGGCTGGTCGCCTCCAGCGAGGGGCAGACCACCGATCCTCCCCCTTCTATCGGGCCGAATCGTCCCTGGCCGCCTCGCGTTTCTGACAGGTGCCGCAATTCCGGACACCCAAGAAAGTGTTCGCAATGCCCGAGAGTCGAGACAATCGGGACCACGTCAATGCCCAGCCCTCGAGCGTGGGCGACCACTTCACCCATCTGATCCAGGGTATAACTCTCTGCCGCCGATCGATAGGGGAAGCTTGGTGTCCGCACCCGCCCTTCAAGATAAAGCGCCAGGGTGTTGAAGCCCTCTCCCGCGATCATGTCCGCATAGCGCTTGATGAAATCAACCGATTCCATGTGCCGGGCAAGATCAAGCTGGACGGCTTTGATTCGAAACGTTGTGCTACTCAAAACGTGTTCTCCTTATCACACTCCATTCCTTAGTTGGTTTTGAGGATTTATTTCTTTTTTCTGAGAATAGTGATGATGTTATCCCCGACGGCAGTTTGGGGAATGTCGAGTTGCTGCTCCGTAACGGCGGTGATGCGGTTGCCAGCACTCTCCGGCCCCACCGAGATCAGGCGCTGGCGGTCGCGCAGCTTCTGGTTTCCATCGCCGGGCATAAAGCTCGCTTCGTTGATTGCACCCGCCTGTTCCACGGTCAGGCCGTTGACCGTCTGCAAAGTCTTGGCATTGCCGTCCGG